>Ga0255048_10000780_pt1 | contig 23613 bp, 33 predicted proteins | sample JV7_2_2_MG_FD_183619 | JGI IMG/M metagenome (GOLD analysis project Ga0255048, IMG submission 183619) | Seawater microbial communities from Jervis Inlet, British Columbia, Canada - JV7_2_2 | ecosystem: Environmental > Aquatic > Marine > Inlet | place: Canada: British Columbia | collected 2016-10-06
GTCAGTCTTTGTACCCACCGCCGCCATAATATCAACTAATTTCAGGTTCAACAACCGAAGCTGGGTAGCGTACCCACTGATCACCGTATTCAAATCCTTCTTTAAGAGTATTTCACCAACTGCCATTGTAAGACCTCATTATTTGCAAGTGGGGCAATTAAGTTCGCCTGCACTGTAACATTCTAAACACTGTGTATGTCCAAGGTTGCAAATTGTGTACCTGCTGGATGCATGCCCACATCTACACTGGATTGCCCACCGACTAGGGTGCTCCGGCGTAGCAGGTTTCCGCCATTTTAACCAAAAACGAAAATAATTCCAGTTCATCCTACTCTCGCATACAAAAGGGAGGCTTGAACAGTCCCCGTTACAGAGGACAAGTTTGTGATCTTAAAGGTTTCCCCTTCTGCAATTTCCACGATAGTCGGCATAGTCAATGACACCGGATTATTTGCCGGCACAGGCACATCCACGTTCTTAATATCAGCACTATCTGCCACATTACGTCGAGCAAACCGAAATCGTGCGTCTATACTAGCCCACCCTACAAGAGCCACATGGTAGATTCCTGCGCCTAAAGGAGCACTTTGAACCAACAACGTATTAGCCAGTGGATTCACAACCAAAAAGCCCGCATTCCAATTACTGAAATCTGGCTCTTGGGCTGTCGCCACTCCAGGGACTGGTGTACTCATTAGTCAGTGAAATCCCACAGGTTTAAAGCTGTTAACGGCTCAAAACCAAAACCCCAGTAAAATTCTCCGCCAGCACTGTCAACAGCCAAATTGATGCTCAACGCTTTGAAACCAAACCCAAATCCAACTTGGCCGGAAAACGAGGGTTCTTGAACTTCCTCGGCTGTCGCCGCGCCATAAAGACAAGGGTTTAAAGTAACCTCACCCCAAGTGTAAAGAGAGGTTCCACATGCTCCAAAAGCCATCAACTTCGGCCCCGGGCCGCTATGGAGGAAAACGGTACGGATGCTGAGTTCCGGTTCTTGCGGAGTTTGTGGCTCAGCTTTCGCAGTCCCGCCCAAAACCCCCACAAGCATGAACGTGAGTGCTAAATAGCGCCAACCCTTACTTGGATTTTTCATAACTTTTGACCCCCTTCTTAAACGATTTAGTGAGTGCGCTAGCGACTGCACTTGCCCGTTTCTTAGACTTCCGTTTCGCCTTCTTTGCCAAGCTAAACTCCTACCCTATTGTGCCAAGTCCAGTCGTCACTGGTTTCTGGCTGAAGAGATTTAAGAATGTTCTCAACCAAAAGCGGGTTATTATCACGGGGTTGGGTGGGTGCGCTTTGCAAACGAGTTAGTTGAACCGCGTACGCCAACGCATCAATTACATCGTCGTGTGCGCCGTAGGGAAATTCCTCCAGTTCCTTGAACACCACATCTTGATTTGACCTGATCCACAAAGCCCCTTTGGCAAAATACTCCTTGAGGCTGAAAATTCGAGCAAGCCCAATCTTCTTCTTATTGCCAGGCTTTAGCTCCTCGATACTTAGATAATAGTCCTCTCGCCGCATCGCTTCCCGAATAGGGTACATCAGCACTTTCTGAAAGAGAACACTCTCTAACCCCATTCGCTGAGGTTTCCAAGCCCGATGGACGGCAAAAATGTTTTCAATGAGCATGTCCACAGACCAATGACCCCTCTGCACATCCACACAAAAGATATCATTCAGGTGATTCCGCCCAACGGTCACAATCGCACTATAGTCGGCCTTGAGCCCTTCACCGAGAGCAGGGTCGATAGCCGTGAAATAAGTCCAAGCACCCTCCGGCAACGCATCGAACTTCCGAATGATAGATATGTCAAAGGCATTCACATCGTCGAAGGTTGGGTTGTTCATGTACTGCGTAGCGAAGATCTTTTTTCCCTGAGTATTTTGGATTTCTTTCAAAGTTTGCAGAGTGAAGCGCTCCGGCCAAATGGGCTTGCTATCCGAATTCAACTGCCCGTCATGAGTCGCCTGCTGGCGGAAAGTGCGGTATTGCGGCTCCCTTTCCAAGATGAAGGAAATGAGGTCGCTGAATGCCCACCGCGTACCAACCACAACCTTCTGCAGGGAAGCTGGACTAACACTCAAAGAGATGGCATATTGATGCCACTCAATGATTTTAATCATTTGCTCAGGGCTTTCCAAATGCTCGGCGGCTACAAGGTCATCTTCAATCTGGAGGTCATAGTGCCGACTGACAGCAGTACCGCCTACCCCAATACACTCAAAAGTTGACTCCGGCCAAACCTTTGACCGCACAACTTCTAGTTCTGTAGTTGTCCACTTTGTCTTGCCCTTTTCAGGGATGATCTCAGGAAACAGCCACCGAAAAATGGCGTTCTCTTCAAAATGACCCGAAATTGTCCGTAGAAAGTGAGAAGCATTTGTAGCTGTCGCATTGCTGATAAGGACTCGGAGATTGGGGTCATGAAGGACTCGCCAAATTGGATAACCTATTGTGCAAATACTACTCTTTAGGTGGCCTCGCGGTAGCTCGACCATTTTGTCCCATTTCGCAGGCTTGCCACTTTCATTAAGGGCGTGACTGTCACTCTCCAAGAACTGACACAGCGGGAGGTGCAGGTGGGGCACAAGGTCTTTATACCCTAAAACCGCCTTACAAAGGAAGAAGAGGGAGTCGAGGGACTTCTGCCGCATCTCCAACCGTAAGTCATCTTGGTTTTCTAGCTGAACAGGCTCCACTACTCCTGGCCTCCAGCAAGAACTTTCGGGCTTGAGAAATCTTCAACTTCCTGAGCCACCTCGCGCAGTTCCCGAAAGGCTGTCTCAATGCACTCCCCCTGTTCCGCGTCAATGTGGATTACAGTTTTATCAACCTGCATATGTTGGCGGACAGCGTGGCCAGCCCGGTCAACCATTGCCAAGCTCATTTTACCCACCAAATCCGCATCCTCACTATTGTAGAGAATGTTGGCAATACGGTCAAGACCTTGAGAAGCGAGTTGGGCGATACGGTCTTTTTGACTGAGTGCATCCTCCCTTAACTCCGCCTGCATTTTATGGAAAGCGTTTATAAACTGTTCAGTTTGTACTACAGTGTAGACAGTGGGTGGAGCAAGATCAAGGAGTTTAGCGGCCGAAAGCCGACTCTCCCCCTGGAGTAATTTTATAGCAATTAGCTCATCACGCGGAAGTTCAAAGCCGTAACTTGAAGCCCAAGTACCGTCCTCGCCCAGAACAGCAGAGGGCTTTTGGGGTGGCTTGACCGCTACCTTTTGAGTCATTTGTTGCAGTAGGGCGACCAACTGGGCGGAACTTTTTGAGGCTTGTTTCTGCATAGTGTAAGGATAACACGTTTGCAATCTTAAAGGAAAGTATTTTCTGGCGGCTCCCTTACCCAGAAACCCAGAAGGTGTAGGGAAGTCACTTGCACAACTTTAAACAAGTGACTCCCTACAGTCTAACGACCCTCACTTTAAAAAACTTTATCCAAATTTCAGGGGCAGGGTTTCCCTCGTGGGGGGCGATCAAGGGGGACTACTATAGTGCGTAAAAGACCGATTTTTTACGTAGATTTGAGTAAGATTTGTGTTAATTTATCCCGCTTCATGTCATGAACCGCGCGCACGTGGTGATATCACCGCGAGGAAAGCGATTCGATGAAGCGTTATGTGACAAGCAACTTACTTACTTGAACTTACGGAGATTGAATATGAACGCTTTGATTTACAAGAAACTTATGCTTTTACAGGGATTGAACATTCGTGCTGAATTACGAGATGCTCAAACGTCTCCGGAGATGCGTAAGAAACTTATCAAAGCACTAAATAAAATCAACGATATTCAAGACATGACAGATGCGCAAATTGCAGAAAGGCAAGCGTCTGAATAAGTGCTATGTCCGTCCCAAAGTATCCCATAGGGACATCCCGAAGTAGCAGCGCGTCGTTAACGATGTACACTCAACGCGTGGTAAAGCCTCTTAGGATTTACGCCTCTTGCGTCATGAATGCAACCTGTTCATAACGCAAAGCGTAACGACGATGAATCTTGTTCCTGATAGAGACAAGTGAGCGCGTCGATAGAACAAAGCTTGACATTCTCGTAACGCGTCCCATTCATTCATAGGAGACGCATTATGAGCCAATATAAGATTGTAAACTTAGACGTAAACCTTGACGATGAGGACGGTCTTGAATTTGTTATTCACAATGGATGTTTAATGCAATTTGACGATCACAGCAACTTAATGTACGCCGTGATCGGCAGTGACGGACGCATTATTCAAGAAAGGAACGAACTTGAGACCCTAGAGCGGGAGGCATACATCGCGAGGATGGACGAGGGAGAACCAACCCCATATCGAGGAGACACTAAATGGGAATACGTTGAGGAACTTGACGAAGAGAGCATCCAGGTACTTGAAAAAGCATTCCCGAAAGAGCAAAAGGCGTTCAACAATTTCCGTAAAATGAACGTTCCCTACACGTGGAGTGGCTACTGCCCCGACAAATAAACTTTAACACTTGGGGCGCGTTCCGAGAATGTTGAGCAGATACTCGAATAGTGTCTTGTGCGCCTTTCAGCGCGTAGGAGACACATTATGGCGAAAATGACCGTAGGAAGACTAAGAAAAGCCCTTCAAGGGCTTCACAAAGATACAACGATCTTAATCGACACGATTGATCTTGCGGCGGATATCGTCGCACAGCCAGGAACATACGAGGAAGGTCTAGGGGATTACCTCTGGCATGAATTTGAGATAGGCGATAAAGTTACCGGTAACTTAGGCCGAGGCAGTAACGATGGAAAGTGGTGGATAACTTTGAAAGTCCACAAAAGAATCATCGGCGGATAACCTTACAAGGGCGCACAATACGCTATTCGAGTGTCACATCAGGCTAAACAGTCAAGGACTCTCACGCCCACGAAGTGAAACCACTTTGTGAACCCTTGAGGAGATTTGACTATGGAAAAGACAGTTCAGTACCAGGAAACAAAAACACCCGTGAGCGCTGATGCAAAAGCAGTCCTTGAACAACTACTTGGGATGATTAAAGATAATCCAGAGCTAGCGAAAGAGGCCGCGAAGGCATTACGACCACAAACAGCCGCCCAACTCGCACGCCAAGAGGCATTAAAGGCGATTGAGAGTTTCAGAAGTATCCCGATTACGGAAGTCATGGATAACGGTTATGAAACCTATGGCGACCTGATTGAGGACTTTCAAACGCTTGAGCGCGAATTGAAAAGCCATGGAAAAGGCGGCGGAACGAAAGTACGGAAAGCAAAGAAAAAATGGTGCTTCGTGAATGGTGACCCGTTCAGCTTCGAGATCTCCCTTTCAACCCTTGAAGGGGACGATGCGAAATTGAGCGTTCATCCGGACGTCGAATGGATTGAAACCTTCCTGGACTACGGCTACACACAAGGGCAGGTGGCTCATGTGCGCAAAGCCCGTCCGTACCGGAAAGACAGGGGCTTTTTGACTCAAGAAGTCCTTGATGAATTGAACAACAGAGCAACTAAGGCACTTGCCTAAGCCCATTTATAACCTAGTGAGAGTCCTTGACTGTATGGCCTAAGTGATTGAACCCCATTGTTGGAGGCTTTGGGGCTTGTGGAAAGTTCCACCAAATTCCACCAAATTCTACGTCAATGTGGAACTTTTTTTTCAATGTTTTCAATGACTTAACCTATAAATTCTACAATTCCACGCATATACATATAATATAATAATAATATACGGTCTTAGGCACTCTTTACCCTCTCTTTTACAATCTCTCTTTCTCTTTACAAGCGCGTGGAATTGCGGAATTGTATAACTTCAACGTTTTCAAACACTTAGCGTGGAATTGAATTCCACAAGTTCCACATCCCGAACATCTTTAATCAACAGCTACACCAGCCGGAAAGGAGACTCAGCCTATGCGAATTAGTTTGCAGATGCTTTTGATGGCAGTTATCGCCACTCCCTATAGCACCCCGTTTGCGCTCATATGTGGGGAGATTGGGGTCGTGAGACTGCTATGGGAATTGTATATGGAAGTGGATTGAGGTCGTAGGGCTCAAGACTGTCGGTTCAAGGGAAGGGATAGACAGCACAGCGTCAATTCTAAGCGTGTGTCTGTCTATCCCGATAAGTGATACGCTTTCTCTTTTAATGTCCCTTAGAATCGCATTTTGTCCCCTTCCTATCCATTCCCTCGCACAAGTTCCAAAATCGCATTCCCAAAGCGTTCAAACAAGCCCCAAGCGGTTTGACAAATAGAGAGGATTCTGATAAAATTCCTCTATTAAATAAAGAACATCGGATTTCGCTTAACTAGCACAATTCACCCTTGGGGGTCAAAGTATTATGGGCAATAAATATAAATGGGGGGATCGTGATGCTGACTTGGTTCTATCTCCTTCATCGAAGAGAATCATGGAGCTGGAAAATACAGTGAGCCACTTTGAGGATCTTTTAAATCCTAGAATGTGGACTAAGGAAATGAGTGATGCCTGGCACAATTATATTCCAGACACTCAAGCGGCTTTTGATGCACTAAGAGAACTATAGAGGCGCTTGGCTTTACGTTTTAGTTTGCCCCTATACCTGATGGCATTGGGTATAGGCCGGAATCTAAAACCAACAACCAAGGAGAAAATAGCAATGCAAATCACGGATGAATATGATGAGTATATAGGAACGGTAGAAACTATCGAGGGAGTTTTTTATATAGTTAGGGCTGGAGATGAACTAAGAGCCGGTGGAACCTGTAACGTTGGCCTTATGGTCTCTGAGAGGCATGAAATTGACCCCTATCTTTCATTAGAGGAGCATATACAAGAATTCGCGTCCACCATTTCAGAAAAATACGGGTACTAAAACCAAACAACAACCAAGGAGAAATGACATGAAAGTTCAAAATATGACAACCGCAAACGGAAACAAAGCACTAAACCAGTTTATTATCAGAGACGGAACGCGCTGTGAACAGTTCCAGTCCTATGAGACAACCATAGTAGAGAAAACTAGAATTGACGGCCAACTGGTGGTCACCCTAGATGTGGATTCATGGGATTACGGCGTAACTACTGGCAGGTATAGGAATTTATACCTTGGCGAGACAAAAAAAGAGACCCAGAAGAAGATCTATTCGGGAGAATACAGGCTTGCAAACCTAAACCCAGTGGCCAGTTGGCAATGGCGCTTATAGAACTGTTCTAGCTTGCCCCTGTATCCGATGACTATCGGGTATAGGCTGGAAGTTAAAACCAAACAACAAAGGGAGAAAATGCCATGAGAAAATTTATACACAAAAAAATAGAACAACCCTCGGACATTACAAAAAGAACTGTTACCGCATATATAAAAGGAAGGCGCGGGTTCAATCATTCTGCGAACGAATATTATAATCAGGTCAATGGAATGCTAGACAACCCGAACCAGACCATTATGAGGCAAATTGATAGGGCTATCAATGGAATATGTGGAAGCGACACAAGCGTTCGCTCTTTCAGAGAGTATTATTACAATATATAAGATTGATGGAGACACGGTCAATGCCAAAGCGAATCAAGTGCAAAAGATGCCAAGGGCTCTTTGTGGGCGAAAGAGTCCTAACACCCCAAGGTCAAAAGTTGGAGATTTTGCGGTGTTTGAACTGCGGCCACATCATTGACGAGCAGATTCTTCACAACCTCTATCACCTTCCAAAGGAGTACAAAGAGGTTGTAACGGTGGAGCGTTACGGCAAATGGAACCCTAGACCTCGAAGAAAGAAACAGTTTTCCGAGTTTGAGGAGTCGTTTGTTCATATTTGTACAAATGACTCCTCAGAGGGTGTTTGTACCATTTGCCACGAGCTTCAAGCAAATGTGTCTATGATAACTTCTACGAAAATATGAGAAACTTTCAAAAAGACTTGATTCATGCCCAAAAATGTGATATAATCTTTTTACAAATTAAACACTTTGCAAGCTACAGTGGCTTGCATTAACCGCCCAGAGAGGGCTTCAAGAAAGAGGAGAACTAAAATGTCGAAAGAAACTTTGAATGTTGCGGATATGGTCAGCCAGCTGTCTGAAGAAGACAAGCTCGAAATTGCCAAGATACTTGGACTCACCAAGCGTGCGGTAAAACCCCGTTCACCCGAATTGGTTGCGGCAGAGACTGCCTTAGACGAATTTGTTGAGGCAAACTCGGTGGTCATTGAAGAGTACGAGAAGCTGAAAGAGCTGAAACGTGCGGCAAAAGGCACCCGAAAAATCACTGCCACAAAGCAGTATAACTTCGATTCAGACACAGGGGTTATCAGCGACAAGGTAACTGGCGAAAACATTGCCACTTTTGGCGAAGAAGGATGGCAGTCTGCTGTTCGTGGAGCGGGCTTTACCCCTGGCCAAGTTTCCGCCATTGCCAAAAAGGTTCGTAGTCTGAACGCAACCGTCTAACCCTCCTCCTTGGGGGTTGTGGGTAGGTGGTCAACAAAAAGTGACTGGCCGCACAGTTGCTACACCACCTGCCCACACTTAGACCTTTCTTCCTTGGGGAGAGGTTTGACAAACAAAGATGAATGTGATAGAATCGTTACGTAAATAAACATTATAAATCTGGACGTGCTAGAATCAAAAAGTGCTAGCCGTCCTCCCATCAGTGGAGGAACCATGTCTAAACAATCAAAAACTTTCAATCTACAGCATTTAATAAGTGGCCTCACGGCCGAAGAACGCACTCAACTTGGTGCGCAACTTAAACTCTCTCACCCTGATATTGTCAATCCAACCCATCCACGCCGCCAGTTCAACAAACCCTGGACACCGAGAGCGAAGCGCGTGAAGGTTGAACCAACTGCCCCTATCTTTGACGGCCCCGCTGTTTGGAGTGAGGGGGAGCTGGTGGTACCTAAACCCATTCCCGCCCTTTACTACTGTGGCAAATGTCAAAACCCTACTGGCCACCGAGGGCGCCGTATGCAGTCAATGGAAGAACTTACAATTCACTGCAATACAGGCCACCCTCATTACCCCTTTTTCGGTGAATGGAAAAGTGAGCTTGAACCTTCTTTCTTAGAAGCCCTCCCTTTCTCCAGTAGCCAACTCCAATCAGCCCTCGCGGAACTTAGCGCATTAGGGTGGGAGGACTTACAAGCATGAGCCAATCACCAACAAAGCACACTTTTGACGCGAAGGCGGTTGTGCGGGAGTTGAACAGACGCTCCCCTGCACCTCCAAACTTGGAGAAAAAACTTACACAAACCCTCACAACTTTGGAGCTAGACACCAGTGAGAAGGTGAAAGACCTCCTCAACCAACTTGTTAAGGGAAGGAAAGGGGTTAGAGATGATAACAACAGTTGATTTAAATGAGTGGGGCAAGTTTTTGGATGCACATGAGCAATACTACCCCTCAGACGCATGTATAACGTGTCAGTACGACCACAAAACAATTCAATGGGAGGAATACGGTAGTACAACCTATGGCCGCCCTCTAAGTGAGTGTCGGCTTGACCCTGCGGACGTTGAAGGGTGTAACTTGCTAAAAACTATTGTCAATGAGGAGGACTAGGTTATGGAACACTTACCTATAAGCACCGATATTTACTATCGAAAAGGGTACAAGTACCAGCTCGCTCGCCCTTATCATACTCAAACACATATCTTCCCACCGAAAGGGCAGAAGCTCCCAGGCGCAAATGGGTTCATTACCCTCCACCCCGATGGTTTCCTTGACATCGAATCTGGCTACGCATGGGATGGGGCATCTGGCCCCGCCGCAGACACTCCTAAGTTTATGCGAGGGTCACTTGTCCACGATGCCCTTTACCAGCTACTACGTGCGGGGCAACTTCTCCCGATACACCGTGAAGCGGTTGATGAACTCTTATACAAAAATTGCCTTGAAGATGGAATGTGGCGAGTTAAGGCCTATATTGCCTGGAAAGCAGTCAGATGCTTTGGCGCCAGCGCGGCCTCAACAAGATCCTTGAAACAAATCGTCAAAGCCCCAAATCTTTTGAGACTCGAACCCTTTTCCCAAAAGATAAAGGGTTCGAGAACACTTAGAGAGGAGGTTAAAAGTGGGCGCATCACCAACAGGAAATAGCTACCTTGACAGTTTCAAACGCTGTCGCCGAAAGTTCTACTACCGCCACGTTCGAGGCTTAGAGACGAAAGGGCGCTCAATCGCCTTAGACGTAGGTACTCTTTTCCACGAAGGACTGGCGTTAATGGTTGAAAAGAACCAAGCCGACACCCTTCAACACATGCGAGATTTTTGGTCAAATGAGATGGCAGAAGGGTACAGTGACCAAGAGCCCCTGACCCTAGCCCTCTACCTAGTCCAATCCTACATGGATGTTTATGATAAAGACCCTTTCACATCACTTGTAGAGGAGCATGAGTTCTCCTACCTCATTGACAACAAGTACTCCTACACAGGAAAATGTGATAGGATTGTGCGGGGGCCGGAAGACCGCCTTTATGTCATGGAACACAAGACAACAGGCTTTGCCATCTCCATGTACATGCGTAATTTCTACCTCGCACCCCAAATTACCGGGTATTATATCGGGGCAGTTGAGGCCGTCAAATCCATGAGTGGGGAGGGAATTAGTGGTATTATTCTCAATGTATGTCAAAAACCCCGTAAGAATAAAAAAGGGTATGGCAGTCCTCAATTCGGACGAGAGTTATTCACCCGTACACCAGAGCAAGTGAGTGAATTTCTTTCATCAACCGCCCAAGTCTTTCAAGCAATCGACGAATGTGCAGTTGAAAGTGCGGAAAAGGGTAAAGAAGCCTACTACAGATGTGAACATGAGTGTTTTTCTTTCAACCGTGCATGTGAGTATATTGAACTCTGTCGCTATGGCGAAGATGAACATCTAATTGAAGCCACCTTTAATGTGAACAGTGAGGGTTTAGTATGAGTGTCAAGGAATCCTTTGAAGAAATTGAGCAACGGGTCTAAATGGCAACAATCTCTTTCAATAACCATTACCCACATGAAGTAGATCACTTTTGGCCATCGAACCTCCCTATCAAACCTGATGTTTGCTTTGAGGCTGTGTTCAAGTGGTTGAAAAAGTGCGACCTTTCCCGTGACGAAGTTCACACGGTTGTAATGCCAGGCGTTCGTGAAGGCATTGTCGTGTGCGCTTACCATGCCTTAATGGGGCATTTCCCAATCGTCCTTTATAGCCGAATGGAAAGGGGCAAGTGGGTCTGGGATTGTTTTGAGATGCAGACAGCCAGGCAACAAAAACGCGGCAATCGGGGATAACCCACACGTAAAGGGGATGAATGAGTACGGGCAGACCAGACATGCTTGAGAAGTGGCAGAACGCCGTTCACCGTGAAAGAATTATCCGCCATGATCTACACTTAACCCGAATGCAACTTGTTCTTGCACTGGGTAAACTTGGTCTTTCAAAGACGCGAATCGGTCAAATCATGCAAATTAACCCAGCAGGCCGGAGACAACTAGAGATAAAGGCACAAGCCTTTCAAAAAGAGTGGGGTGAGTGGTTCGAGAACGCCCACATGCTCAACAAGACTATCCGCGGAGACGGAATCAATCCACCAGTAAGACCCCAAGAGGGTAGAAAGCGAGGCAGTAATGAAAGTAACGGAAATGGTTGATGGAGACCTTCACGATGCAGTTTGTGGCACTCAAGTAGGGGAGGACTAAAAGAATGGCACTTAACATACAAAAAACAAATGATTTAAAGCAACCTCATTGGCACGGATTGCTGTATGGCCCCCCTAAGACAGGTAAGACAACCTTCTGCGCCACTCTACCCAAGCCCCTAATCCTTAGTATGGACGAGGAGGGTATGCAATCTCTACGCAATCAAGACCTCGCGTTCATTGAGATTTTGGATTGGATAACTTTGCAAGACCTCGTGAATAAGGTTGAGCGAAGTTGTAAAGACGGAAAATTTACCATTGAGGGTCAGGAGTTTGAAAGCCTTATTTTCGATCCTTTGAACATGATGCAGACCCTTTTGCACAAAACGTACACAGTGAATGGAAAGTCTCTCACCCTTCCTGACCGTGGAGCGGCTAATGATAAGCTGACGAATGTAGTCCGTCGAATTTGTCGCTTCCAGTGCCACACTTTGTTCACCTGCCTTGAACGCTTGGATAAGGATGAACTGACGGGGAGGGTTAAGGCTGGGCTAGATCTTAGTCCCGCAATCATGCGGTCTTTTCCAGCTATTGTCTCATTCGTGTGGCATACAGTGGTTGAGAATAAAGGCGGGGGTAAAGTAGCCTATAAAATCGCCACTGCAACAGAAGGGTACTATGAAGCAGGAGGACGGTATGCAGGGCAAGTAGTTCCGCCCCGTGTGGAGAGTGACTTTGGAAAACTTTACGAGTATGTAACTAGGGGTCAAATTAAAGGGGGAACTGATGGCAAAGTATAAAGTAATTACTGATGTTGCTGAAAATATTGAACTAAGACTCAATACTCTAATCGAAGGCCGCCCAATGCAAGTAGTCTCCACTACTTCAACTTCATCTAAGGGCAAAATTTGGATCACCCTTCTTTTAGAAGAACCCCCAGAAAAGAATGCAAAGGGGTAAAATATTACCAACGGGTAGTCGTATCCGCCAAGCGACCCAGACATTTTATGCCTGGAATAATAACAATCAATGCCACCAAAATGGGGCAGAAAGAGTCTAACATGAGTTACGTTGGAGTAAACACCGAAGAAATCCTTGACGATTTTCCAGCCATCACTGCCGGAGAATACATTGCCACTGTCAATCTGGTGGACTTTGCTACAGACAAGGACACCAATGAGCGCAAAACGGATAAGAATGGCAATGAGTACCTTCGGGGAGATTTCGTCATTAGTGAGGGGGAGTTTGCTGGTCAGCATGTCTATATCCCGTACCTCCGTGTCGACAAACAAGACTTCCGTGATCTGTGCTACAGCGCCGGGCTTCATGGGGTCGTTGAAGATACCGACGAGTTGACCGGATGCGGGGTGACGATCAAAGTCACCCAAGAAACCTATCAGGATAAGTTGCAGAGCAAGGTTAGTGGTTTCATAGCCTAACCTCAAGGATTTGTGAGGGTACTTGGACAGTCTGGACAACTGTAGACAAGCTAAGCTCCTAACTAGTGCATCCAAGTACCCTCCAAATCCACTTGTTCAATATTGAACAAACGACCTTACACATTTGAAAATTTCAAGGAGGTAGAATGAGTACGACTCAAGTCAAACAAATAGAGCGGACGGTTATTAAACCACATCCCTTTAATGCAACCCTTTACCAAGACAGTGAACGGAATGTCGAGTTCCAAGGCCTCGTCGCCAGCATTAAGACGCATGGGTTTAAAGAGCCCCTCGTCATCACCCCTGAAAATGTCTTGCTTTCCGGTCATCGACGTTTAGCCGCCGCAGAAGCCCTTGGAATCGAAAAAGTACCTTGTTTAACCGAGGAGACCGACAATGAAGAGCTTTCCATCGTTGAACACAATCGTTACCGAAAGAAAACGTATACGGAACTGATGCGCGAAGCTCAACATCTTACCGCCTCTGAAAAAGAAAAGGTTGCGGCCATGCGGTACGCTGACCCTTCCGCCGAAGATGTCGGAGATCGAAAAAAAGGCCAGCGAACCCAAGCCATCGTCGCAAAAGCGTTAGGGATTGGCAGTGGAACCAATCTGCACAAGCTCCAGAAGATTTTCGAGGCATCCAAAAGCGATCCAAAAATTGCCGCTCAAATGGATAAAATTGACTCTGGGGAAAAGTCCATAAATGCCGTGTTTAAATCCTTAAACGTAACTGCTGTGAGAAAAGAGGACTTTGGGCTCGACCTCCAACTCTTCTCTAGCTGGCACTTTCCAGTCTGCGATGTCACTCTGGGTCAAGATCACCCTGGCCGCATTCCTGGCCAAATCGTGGAGAACCTCATTTACTACTATACAAACCCAGGCAATCTTGTTGTTGACCCTTTCGGGGGAGGCGGTGTGACCGTTGACGCTTCCAAGAACCTTCGTCGTCCCTGTTATGTGACCGACATTGCCCCAGTTCGTTCTGATATCCACCCTTGGAACATCTCAGAAGGGTATCCCCCAGAAGCCCAAGATGCTCAATTTGTCCTCCTTGACCCTCCCTACTGGAATATGTTAGAGAAGGAGTATAAAGCCCTACATGCAGAGTCAAGTGCCACCCTCTCCCTCGATGACTTTCGCGAGTGGCTTCTTCAGCTCCTTCACCACACCCACGACACTTTACAGGATGGCGGTGTTTGTGCCCTCATAATCATGCCCCAGAGCTTTAAACTTCCCGAAGGTATCCCCTTCATTGATTGGCCTTTTGAGGTCAGGAGTATGATGGATGAAGTAGGGTTTGTCCCGCTTATGCGAATCAGTCACCGCTGGCCGACCTCCATCTACAACGCTCCGCAGGTTGAACGGGCGAAAGATACAAAGACCTTTCTAATCACGCACGGGGATATTGTCATTGGAAAGAAGGTGATGTAGGTCAGCTCAACTTTAAAGGAGTGGATAATGAGACCAATGCTTGCAGCAAAAGTAGATTTAAAGAAGGTAAATTACCCTTGCTACACCTCCCCGAAACTTGATGGGGTTCGGGCTCTCGTGATTGATGGCGTAGTGTACAGCCGCTCAATGAAAAGAATACCCAACAGGCACGTTCAGAGTCTCGCAGAAGAATGGCCTTCCGGCCTTGATGGGGAATTGATTATTGGAGATCCAACTGCCCCTGATTGTTACAGAAAGACTGTCTCAGGGGTAATGAGACATGGAGGAGAACCTTCTGTAACATTCTGGGTCTTTGATCGGCATGATATGCTAACTGTAAAATTCGACCTGCGTTATGCCCTTTTGTGTAATTCAATGGATCTAGGTTGCCCAGGGGTAACAATTCTCTCCCAAACACTCTGTGAGAATGAGGTTGACTTAACCTCTACAGAAGTTCGCTGGGTTCAAATGGGGTATGAGGGTTTAATCATTCGCGACCCTAACGGCCTTTATAAGTATGGGCGATCGACGGTCAACGAAGGCGGAATGCTTAAAATGAAACGCTTTCTTGACGGAGAAGCCCATCTTCTTGGCATGGAAGAACTCATGCACAATGGAAATGAGTCTTTTATAAACGAGTTGGGTCAGACCGCCCACACCCACCACCAAGAAAACAAAGTGGGTATGGGCTCCATGGGCGCACTCTTAGTGAAGGATCTCGAAACGGGGGTTGAGTTTAAAATTGGAACGGGGTTTAGTCAAGTTCAACGAGACGCATTTTGGTCAATGGATTTGTCAGTCGAAACCCCCTTAATAATCAAGTATCAATATTTTCCCCTTGGGTCAAAGGACAAGCCACGGCATCCTTCTTACCTAGGGATCAGGGATGAAAAGGATATGGACTCTAAAGTGTTCAACGAACGCACTCTGGTTCAGAAAGGAAATGATGCTAAAGAAGCCAAAAACCTGTAACGGTTGCCCCATGGAGCATGTTGGTAAAGGGTACGTCCACGCATCTGGGCCAAAAGATGCCTTGATTCAGTTGGTCGGAGACTGCCCAACAACTAACGAGGTAAAAATTGGTAAAGGGTTTCAAGAAGGTACAGGACGTATTCTTAACTCCCTTTTAAAGAGTGCGGGTATTGACCGCACAGCTTGCCGTATTGATTACGCAATGCGGTGCCAACCCCCAAAAGGAAAAATAGACAAAAGTTTTGACCCTATAATCTGCGCTCAACGTCACCTTTTTCCAGAGTTAAAGACCGTCAAAGCCCACATTATTGTAGCACTTGGGGCAACTGCACTGGATATCATTTGTGGACTGGATAAGATCAGTAAACGGCGAGGCTCCCTTTATAAGACTCCTTATGGAAAGGTTCTCCCGACCCTCCACCCCTCGACCATGATGCGAAATCAAGTTATGTGGTTCATTGTAATTGCTGATTTACGCAAAGCGAAGTCTGAAAGTCTTTTCCCAGAGTTGATCCCCCCTGCGTACAAATTCAACAAGTTTCCCACCTTGCAGCAAGTTAAAGAATTTAGCCCTACCACCCCTCTAAGCGTAGACATTGAGACGAGTTGGGCTAAGTACTGGGAAAATTCCCTAATTTGTATTGGCTTTTCTGATGGCGTTGACACGCTTTGCATACCCTGGCTTTCCCAGCACGGAGTACCCTATTGGAAACCAGAGGAGCAGGAACAGGTGGTTAGAGAGATTCAACGACTGCTTAGCCGCCCAGGCATCTATCAAAATGGATTTTTTGATGTTCAGGTACTGACCGCCCTAGGCTTTGAGGTGAAGAACTTTTGGTTTGACACCATGCTTGCGCACCATCTAATCTACGCAGAGCTCCCGCATGACCTTGGCTTTCTATGTAGTGTTCACACAAATGTACCTTACTACAAGGATGAAAGTAAGAGCGATGCAGGTGCCCTTGCCCTCACCGACGAAGTATTCAGGGGGTATAATTGCAAAGACGTTTATAGTACACATTTAGCTAGTCAAGACCTTACAAGAGACCTTCGGAGTACAGGGAATTATGACCACTTCCGTGCCGTCACAATGAAGCTACCCCCGATCCTGCTTGATATGCAAAAGCGGGGTATTGGGGTGGACACAGCGACCCTTCGTGACGCAATCATTGAGTACACAATGCAAATTTCCCAACTGAATACAGACTTGGAGGAGGCTGGTGTGCCTAAGGGGGACAAGGCCTTAAAAGAATACCTATTTGTCAAGTTAAAACTTCCGGTTGTGAAACGCAGTCGAAAGACCAAAGCCCCCTCACTCGACGCAGACACGTTTCTTAAACTTCATAAGAAGATTCTGCTCGAACAGGAGCAGTTAAGCCCCCAGAGTTCGCGTTATCAAATATTGGTTGAGGGTAGTAAAGCCCTACGCCTCATTTCCACCAAAAAGCAGAAGCAGAAAACTCTCAGTACGTACCTTAGGGGACTTCCCATTGGCCCTGACGGAAGGGTTCACTGCTCGTGGCTCCAGCATGGAACTAAAAATCAACGCCTATCTAGCCGTGACCCTAATTTGCAAAATGTGCCTGCTGGAATTGCTCGGCGGATCTACTGTGCAAAACCTGGCCACAAACTATACCTCTTTGACTACAGCCAGATAGAGCTAAGGATCATTGCTTATGAAGCAGAAGATCTCCCTCTAATTCAAACATTCGAGGAGGGCAAAGACCCCCATGATAAAAACACGCGAGACTTTTTTGGCATTAAAGATGGGGAAACGTATACAGAAAGGCAGAGAAGTTTTGCCAAGTCCTTCGTCTATTGTCTGAATTATGGCGGTGATGTGACCGCTGTGCTCATGGCAAACCCAGGGTTCATCTCGTTTAAATACGCGAAGGCAGCCCAAGCTCGTTACTATAAAGAACGACCGGCTATAGCCCTCTACCGTGAACGGATTGAAAAAGAAGTTAGGTCGTCAAGGACTGTTGTTAACCCTTTTGGATTGAAGCGTATCTTTTTCGGGGCTTTAAGTGACAATATTAAAAGTGCCTACAACTACCCAATTCAAAGTGGGGCGGCACATGTTATTAACACCGCCTGTATTCGGCTTAGCCGTCAAGGGTTGACAACAGGGCTCATTCTCCAAATTCACGATGCGCTAGGTTTTGAGCTTCCCAACCACCCAACCACTCCCCAACGACTTAAAGACATCCGTAAAGTAATGGAAATGCCCGTTACTATACGGGGCAGAAAGGTTGACTTACCCGTTGACCTAAAGTATGGAAAGAATTGGGATGCTTTAGATAAGTGGAAGTGGTCATGAAAGACCTTAAATCTAATCTCGAAGATCTGGAGGAGGTTTTTAATCGGGATTGGAGCACTGCTACCATTGAGCTAAAGGTCGAAGTTATCAAAGTTCTTCAGCAAATCTACCCTGTTCTCGGTAAAATAGGGATGAAGGGTTGGGCAACCAGAATATCCCATATGTGGCATATACCGCTCACACGAGTGTGGAAGCTACTGGAGGGTAAAAATGTTGAGCTTGCCCTCCTGGAACCCCTCCTTATCGGAAAACGCGCTTCTAAAGATATCTACCCCAAAGAGGGTTTCATTTCTGACTACCTTACCTATACCCTCAACAGTGAAGCCCCTAAGTCCTTTCACTTTTGGGTGGCGATTTCAGTCCTAGGCGCTGTATTCGGCCGTAATGTAAGTTTCCCTAGGGGTCACAGTCAAGTTTTCCCTAACCACTTTATCGTAATTGTTGCGCCTTCGGGGCGGTGCAAAAAGACGAGTGCAGGAGATATTGGAATTGACCTCTTATGGGAGCTTGAGGGACTCAATGTCATTGCAGAAAAAGTAACGCCGGAGGCACTTGTTGATTCCATGAAAAGCTCTGGGGGAGGGGAGTCTAAAGAGTGTCGGGGATTTATCTATGCCCCTGAACTCCCAGTTTTCCTAGGAAAGCAACAGTATAATGAGGGCATGATTGACCTCATAACTCGTCTTGCAGATAATCCCCGAAAGTGGGACTACCGCACACGCACAAAAAGTATTGTTAAGTTGACCAATGTTAATGCGGCGATGTTGGGCTGTGTGACCCCTGACGGACTCACTAGCGCCATACCTGCGACAGCCTTTGGCGGAGGGTTCATGAGCCGTTTTCTCTTCGTTATGGAGAAGCAGACCTCTAGAGAACTCGCTCTCCCCCCTCAGCGGAATGATTTACAGCGAGAGCAGCTCCTTCAAACGCTTAAAAAATTCCAAAAGCAAAAGCGCCAATTCTCCATGAGTGCGGAGAGCGAAAAGTGGTACATTAACTGGTATCACCAACTCCGAATAGATAGTGATAAAGTTGATGACCCTCGCATGTGCGGTTACTACGCAAGGAAACAAGACCACCTTCTCCGGCTAACAATGGTCATCACATTGGCTGAAGATCTTGAACCAGTTTTCACCGTTGAAAAGTTTGAAGAGGCTTTGCGGATTTTTGACACCCTAGAAATCCCTATGCCTGATGCGTTTGTAAATCCAAATGCACCGGCACTTGGGAAGAACAACCAACGAGTCCTTGACCAACTGATTGCGGCGGGGTCAGAGGGAATTCAACATTCAAAACTGTTGAAGAAAAATTACCGTCAAATGGATAAAAATGGCTTAGCAAAGTGCATTGAGACTCTCATTAGCGCAAACTTAATTGATGCGGCACAAACAGCTGGCAAAGTATTCTACTACGTCAAACGAGGAGGTTAACATGGAAAGTACTGAACACGAGGTAGATCCACACACACGGGGGGCAAAGCTCGACTTCGGCAAACCACGAGTCGGTTTGCTCAAAGATTTCGCCCATGCTTTAAATGCTGTGGCGCAGGTCGCCACTTATGGAGCGAAGAAGTACACAGAGGGCGGATGGCTTGAAGTACCTAATGGTCAAGCCCGTTACCGTGATGCTCTTTGGCGACATATGATTGCCGTGGAGCCTAGGGATGAATCAGGGTATAGTCACCTAGCGCACATGGCTTGGAATGCTCTAGCCCTACTTGAACTAAACCTAAGAGAAGAGGCAAATGCTCATGAAAATACTCCCAAGGTTCAATCACCATCTTCTCCCCTGCACGATGACCCAGTTTCTGAGCCAGTGCCAGAAGTTGCAAGTAACACCTGTCCTCGTTGCGGAGGTCTTAAACCTAGCCGAAGGCACCATACAGAAAGCGAATGCGACTTTGAATTTGAGCGGACGCAGGGGACATGACTGTGGAACTCCCTCGGCCAGGCGACCTCATCAAGTGGGGAACCAAACAGGAGATGGCTCAGGTAGTGTGGGTCGGACAACTGAAAATCCTACGCTATGGGAATCTCGAAGAGTTGGAGGCTATGTGCCTATTCCTGGTCAAGCGCGGAAGGTACAAGACCGTGACAACAAAGAATAAGAAAACTACGTGGAAAGAGGCCTATTGGTATTCCCGCGAGCTAATTGGAAAGGATGGTTTATGAAAACCCTTTTAATCCCCCCAGATCTGCAGGAGATAGTCAAACAACATGCCCGTATAGAACTCCCACGTGAATGTGTTGGAGTTCTTGCAGGGTTCAATCACCAAGTCAGTGAGATATTTCCTTTAGTCAACATCCACACAACTCCCACCAAGAGTTACAATGCTTGGCCAGAACAACTCGCCCAAGTCCAACGACTGCTTCCGCGACTTCAATTAGACATGATTGCGGTCTATCATTCCCATCCAACAGCCGACCTCAAGCCATCAAAAAGTGACATGATGTTTGCCTTTTCCCCAGAGTTAGTCTACCTCATCACCGATGGAGCAGACCTAAAGGGGTGGCACATTGATGGAGAAAAATCGACCGAAGTTTCAATTATTCATAACCGGAGGAAATTACATGAAAATTAAAGAAGGCGTGGTCTTAGACCTAGCATCTGCCCTACACAATAAACTCCCCGTAATTGAGGAGGCATTTGGGTACTTTGAATCCCTCCTCACCATTACCAGTGGGCGAGAGGGTGTTCACATGGAGGGGAGTAAGCACTATACGGGAGAGGCGATTGACTGTCGAACCCGTCATTTAGACTTTCAGCACCGTAAATGGATTGTTCAGCGGCTTCAGATGAAGCTCAAAGCGGAGTTTGACGTGGTACTGGAGCACTCACATATCCATATCGAAGTACACTAGGTTAGGGGCTGGATAGGAGTCGTTTGTTAAATATTGTACAAACGACTCCTATCTCAATGGATTCAAAGCATCTGAAAGGTCTGTAAGTCCCGGATTGTTTCTACCAAACTGCCGCTCCGCACGTTCAGTCGGAGTTGTTTCGAGTAATTTATCAAGCGCCGTCTCAAATTTCTTTGACTCGAAGAGATTAGGGTGCAGCTCACTCAAGCGTTTTTGAATGTTGCTGATAGCTTGGGTACTCTGCGACCCACCATCAATGGAAAATTTAGCCGCATCCTGCACCCCCTCATTAAAATCTGATTGGAAGTTTGCTTTCTCCCTGGCCAGCTTTCTCAAGACCTTCCGCGCGTTACGTATAACAGGGTCTTTTACACCAAGCTGCATCATCCAGTGAACTGTCCAGGGCGTCATTAACTCTTCCTCTGTAATTCTCCGAAGTCTCGCATCCAAGACAGCCTCAGCTTTTATATTTCGTTCAGCTCTTACATACTTATTGAATGTATTGTGCCCTGGAACATTGTTCCAAAGGAATTGAGAGAACTCTCTTTTCGCTCTGTCGACTGTTTTGATTCGAAGTTCCATAGGGTGGCCAGCGGCCATAATACCTAAGTTCCACATTCCCCGAAAAATAGGTGCACTGAACTTAATTAAAAGGCTATTTGGCCCATAAATTGACCGAATGTCCATATCCGCGTATTCTTCCATTGCCCAAGGTAACGACCACAAACTCCCAATAGTCGCCAGTACTCGTACTAATTTCAACCCATCCTTAGTCCGGATAGCCTCGCTTGTCGTTGTGCTAAATGTGCCCAGAGCATTAACGGGGAAGGAGGTGAAAAATGCTGCTGCTCGCCCGACTGGCCCCGTAAGGCGTGGGCTTTGACTGAGCGCCCCTCCCCTAAATGTATTAGGGGCATCTTGAAGTATCGCCTGGGCAACGGCATCGGATAGTTTGAAATTAGTGGTGAGTCGGTTTGCTCTAGCTCCGCTAACCGGAATTGCATTCTTAATCGAAAGTCCTGCGTCGAGGCCGGCCTCCAGTTCAGAAACCACAGTAAATCCCCGTAAAAAATTCTCAGAGATGTTCAAGGGACTGAGCGCCCACCTTCCAAACTTCTCCTCAAATTCCAAGAACTTTAGGTAGTCGGGGTCAAAGCGCCCTGGCAAAACATCCTGTTGCTGAAGGACGTCGGCAACTTCGGACATCAAACCACTAGCCTGCTTTATTGCGGCATCAATATCTGGATGACTGGTGCGTTTTAAAAGGAGCCGACCCACATTCCCATTACGCATAGCAGGGATAACGATCTGAGTTGAATTTCCAAGACCAACTCCGAGATTTATAGTCAACGCTCCCAAGGCTTGAAGCGTGTTTACTTGTTTAACCCCCTCCCTAATTGCACCTACCTTTAGCACCTCTCGATTGACCGTCTCATTTAATTGTTGCGCGAGAAACTCAATCAGTTTTGAATCGCCTGTCGGTACTCCAACTGCGGCCTTAGCTAAGGACTCAATTTGATCCTTGTTCGTAAGAACAGCCCCAAGACGGCTACTCGCGGGGGAAATAGAGTTGTAGATAGCTCCAACCTCGTCAAGTGCAGGCTGCATATGAATAGCCCGGGAAGTGGTTCGAGTGTATTGAATCGCTGTTTGAAAGGCAGAAGAAATTGTCGGCACTTCGGCCCCAGTCTTTCGCAAAAGAAAACCATTAAACATGGCTTCGGGAAGTTCCCCTCGTAACCCTTTGGGCAATTCATCCCAATCTACAAGGTCTTTGAAGTTGAAAGCCGCCTTCAACCTCTGTTTATCTTTACTAGAGACAGTTCGCCAAGCCTTATTTCCCCGCAGTACCCTTTGAACCTGATTAAATTCTTTTTCTGAACCCACATTCACTTTATATTGGGCTTCCAAATTGTCCCAACGCTTTTGGCCGCCAAGTTGTTTTTTAAACACTTTAAAGAGGGTTTCAAAGTCCGTAATATCTGGTTGATAAGTGGGGGAAAATACATCCTCCTTGCCCAGCTGTTCAGCAAACGCCTGATAAATATCCTGTAACCCTGCCGCCACCCTTTTCACATTTGGAGGAGCGTTTTTAACCTTTCCTCCGCTAAAAGCCCGTACCATTTTATCTTCTTTAGAAAAGGCCTTAATACCATTCTCATTAAAAAGTGTCACAATGCGGTGCGTCATTTCATCTACTTGAATTCGAGCACCCGTGTCCCCTAGTCGAAGTGCCTGTAATGCTGCTCTAAGCTTTGGATCATTTGTGACCCCTGGCTGGAGATAAGGGTTGATAAGTGTGACCTCTGAGGGTTTAAGGATATTTCGTCCCACCCATTTCACAATTTGTGGGTCAATGCCGTCGGCTTTCATGCTGGCCATCACCTTCCAGACCTGCAAAGGCTTTTTCTTTGACTGAGGATGTTTGCGAAGTTGAGCTTGAATTGCCATAGTCATTGACCGTCGTGCGCTCAAAGGAACTCCTTTTGTCTCAAGATTACGATAGGTAAGATATCTCTGCCTTGACTGACCTTTCCGCCCTTTTTTGAAGTAGGCATTAAGTTTAGCAAAAAGCTGTGCCGCCCCGGCTCCAAAGGTTAGATCAGGGTCATCAACCTCAAGCTGTTGCCTAAACTCTGAGGAGTCCATATTTGAAAAATTGTGCTCAGCTTCATCAAGTCGTTGCTTTATGAGCTCTTCCTCATAAGCCTTTGGATCACTTTGTTTCATGTCAACTTCCTGTTCATGGGTTAGTCGAGCAATTTCATCCAGCTCTTCTTTACTGCGTAGTTCAGGGTCGAAGCCATTTTTAGGTTTATTAGTTTCAGTTGGCGCTTTAACTCCTGGCTTTCTGCCAACCTCAGGATCAACTCTTAAAACATTTGCAGGAATATCAGGGTTATAAACCTTCCCCTCATTTAAGGCGTCACGCATCACTTTTGCCTGTCGCTGCACTTTCTGCAACTCTGTACCAGTCAGTTCGTCCCCACTCAAAATTTTATTTTG
>Ga0255048_10000781_pt1 | contig 23583 bp, 27 predicted proteins | sample JV7_2_2_MG_FD_183619 | JGI IMG/M metagenome (GOLD analysis project Ga0255048, IMG submission 183619) | Seawater microbial communities from Jervis Inlet, British Columbia, Canada - JV7_2_2 | ecosystem: Environmental > Aquatic > Marine > Inlet | place: Canada: British Columbia | collected 2016-10-06
TGATGTAGGAGGGACGTATGATGACGCAACTGATAGTCTACAGGCCCTCGGGGACAAGACAGCCCTCGAGGCTACGGTCGGGGCATTGAACGATCTAAGCGCAGCTCAGGTTAACGCTGAGGTTGACACTGCCTTAGACACAGCTATACCGGGATCACCGGCAGCGGATAGTATTAATGAGCGCTTGCGCTCCCTTGACCTATTGCTTGAGAGTGGGGGCGGTGGTGATGCCGCGGCGATACTGGGCGATACAAACGAACTTCAGGGGGATTGGGTAGATGGGGGGCGGCTTGATCTTATTCTGGATGCCCGGGGCTCACAGACTACGGCAGACGCTATAGAAACCGACACCCAAGATATTCAGGCGCGGCTGCCTGCAGCCCTGGTCAGCGGACGGATGTCTAGTGATGCGGTGGCAATAAGCGGTTCAACTGATGCCGCTGATAAGTTGGAGGCCAGTGCGGAAACTATTGTTACCGGGGCGGCGGTTACGGGTACGTTGAGCATCACCCAGATGACCACCAACCTGACCGAGATCACAGATGATCACTATATCGGCCGGATTATCATTTGGACCAGCGGGGTCTTGCAAGATCAGGCTTCCGACATTACTGATTATGATGGGGGCACAAAAATGTTGACATACACGGCCACAACCGAAGCGCCCTCAAATGGTGACACGTTTAATATTGTATAGCTTATGGCCTTTAGTGGATCGCAACAAACCGGATTAAAACCTAATGCCTTGCCGGGGCAACCATATGGCAGCTTTTCAGGGAAAACTGAGGCAATAGTCAGCCCAATCGTTACTCCCTCCCAGATATATCAGGTCCTGGCTGAAGACAACATATTCGAGGTTCTGGCGGAAGATCGGGTATATGAGGTGAGCGTATGACAAATATCTCGCATTTCACGAAAGACCCACACGCAACAGTTCAGTATACCATCCGTTGGACTGCCTGGCTTGGAAGCGATACAATATCATCGTCAAGCTGGACGGTTCCCGCTGGGATTACCAATGTGTCCGAAAGCAACGATACCCTTGATGCAAATATTTTTTTGGCCAGTGGAACGGTGGGTACGATTTATCCTGTTACAAATTCTATAGTGACAGCTGCCGGGCAGAAAAACGATCAAACTATTTCAATTTTTATTCAGAATAAGTGACATGATATGCAGCCTTATTTTCCATATTTAGTGACCGGAACGGCGGTATTGACCGACAATATCTTTGCTACCTATGGAGGGAATCTGGATAGCTCATCGGTTGGGCAACGAGCAGTCGCTTATCAGATTGCCGAACAATTTGCCATTCAGGAAATACAGACATTCCTCGTGCCAACCGTTATGAGCGGCACGTTTGCCTGGCCGGTTGATGATCGCTTGCTATTGCCGCATACGCACATCCGGTCTGTGTCTTCCTTGACTGCTTTTCACGAAGCCGGATGTGATTGTTCTGATGATCAGGTAGAGTTGTCAGGATGCGCTTGGATTCTTGATTATCAAGCCGGTATTGTTGAGTTTAGGGAGTGTGGGGATACGGTCAGCGGCCAGTCAGTGGCTTGTAGTTGTGCATATATTTCAAATGGCAACCCAATACAATATCAAATCGTTTATGAAGCCGGGATTCAAGCCGGGCTCGTGGCCGCTAACGCCTCGATTTTGATGGGGTTGACAATTGCGGCTGATTTAGCGCTTGAGCAGATTATAGATCCAGGCGGCTCAGAAGGGGGGCCGGGTGATCCATCCTTGTCTAACTTTTCAGATACAGGGTATTCTGCCAGTCGTCAATTTTTAGTGATGACCTCGTTTGGAGGTAGCCCCAGAGCTAATTATGCAGCCCGAATGATGGCCCCGCTCAAATTCAAGCGGGCACTCAAATTATGATTTTAGTATTTGAATACTATGCTAGATAAATTTAAAACACGTTCAAAGCGCGATAAAACAGCCGAGGATCAGCGTCTTTCTTTGTTAGCTAAGGAGTTAAGCGCAGCCATGCTAGTTGTTCTCATCAACGATTGTGGATATAGCAAATCCCAAGCCAACGATATCTTGGGCAAGGTTTTGGCGCAAGCAAAGACCAATCGGATGATAATTGCAACAAATGCGGTTGTGACGGCGTATGATGTGCTGAATAAAGAGGAATCGAATGGCTGAAATCAGTTGTAGTTGGGCCAAGACAACATCAAAGCAGACGATTGAAGTCGAGTTCTCCCTTAAAGTATCTCGCTTGGTCCGATTTCGATATTGGATAGCCAGGCAGCTAATTGCTTTGGCAGCTTGGATTATCAATAGCAATATTGTTTTTCGGGAAACCCTGTCGGTATTGGAGCTTGAGTCGTGGTAGCCGGATTACACATGAAGGTCGATATTATACAGATCAACTATAGCGCTGATGATAATATAGGCGGAGCTATCATCACCGGAACTACGCGCTATAGTTTGCTGCCATCCGTATTGACTCCCCGAAGACCAAGCCAACAGATGTTAGAAGCGGGTCTTGAGACTGATACCATTTACGATTTTACATGCGCGGCTACTTACAATAACACTAGAATAACGATCAACGAGAGAGATGAGATTCTAGTTAAATGGCCACTTGATCATGCGCTCTACAATCTACGGTTTCGAGTGACCGGATTCCAACCGGGAAGAGGACGTGCACGCTACGCCCCACTTCACTGTACACTCAGCCGGATTGTGTCAAGTCGGGCTAGACAATAGCAGAAGACCCGTAGAAGACAAAAAACCGCCGATTAGGGCGGTTTTTTGAGTTGATGGAGGGGGAATAGCTATAATAGAGCAGCTATATCATCTGGGGACATCCCAGCCATCAACATTTTGGCCAAGATTTCTTTGTCTTCTTGCTCTTGACAGTATTCAGGTGTCATGTGATGCTGAATGAGTACACCTGCGGGCACATCATCACATGCTTTGTAACTAGGTGGTGATTGCCCTAATAATCGGGACATAGCTCCGAATAATCCGGCCATAGCCAGGTTATCACCATTATTGGCATCAATTCTCTGTCCCGTTTCTTTCTCCAGTCTCTCAATTAAATCATTTGCTTCTGACATTACAAATACTCCTTTAGATTAAATAGTTGGTAGTGATGGCGATCATGGTGGAAGTGGCGGGAATCGAACCCGCGTCCAGATCGTTGCTATTGCTGAGATTTTTGGCTTAGAACAACGGGCCTTTTCGCCTACCGATCCCGACAACGATCTGTCGAATCCTATTCACTCCCCAAGGTTATTATCCCCAATTCCTCAGCCATCTTTTCAATGGCCCGGTCCACCGCATACCCCCAAGCCGGGAGCCCGAGTTTCCGGGCGATTGCATTAGCCAAAAGTTTGGTCTTGGGGTCAAAGTAAATATTTTGTTTTATGCGTTTGTCTTCTGGATTAATTTGGGGTCGTCCCATTTTTGTCATTTTTTAATCCCTTTTTCAAGTAAATATTTAGGAATTAGACAATCATGTTAATGATCGTCGTCCTATCCAAAGCCTCTGGGGACAGATCAAGGTGCTCACTGTCGGGCTTTTTACTGACCACCTTCGCCCCAGCCGCATTCAAGATATCCCTAAAGTATAGCGAATCCACCAAGCTACTCAACAAATACTTTCTCGCGTGTTCGGACTGAATGCCCCGTCGAGAAGTGATCGAATTGCCGACGTTGACGTTAGCAAAGTAGAATCGACTTTCGTCGTCTGTACTAACGATCAGCCCCAGAATGTCTTGCTTCTTGGTAATGTTGATCGTTGCTTCTGCAACGATATTGCTGACATCGACCATGTAGTTTTTGTCAAGGGTTTCCAGGTTTTCGGACGCTACCAAGATTTTCGCCTCACACTCTTCCCCCTCTTCATGATTGAAATAATTGACCATCATCACCCTGGGGGATACTCCTTCTCTAAGATAGAATAACTCAGAGGCCCCGTCTGGGGGGGGCGCATCAGTCACATCACCTGAGAACAGGACATCCAGTTCTTCAGTTCGATAATAGTCGTCCCATCCTATTTTACCTTCTTCGTCAATTACCGACAGGTCTAAATCTACCCGGCTCTCAGTGTTCGTCCAGTGGATACCAACTATCATATCCTTTGGAACGGAGACGTAACTACCAGTTGGCAGATGGCCGGTGAATTGTTTCTCAGTTGCAGGCAATGCGTAATGGACATTCTCTGGAATGTAGATAGTTTTCCCCTCGACATTTTTTCGAATATCCTCTACAATCGAGGCAAAAACAACGTCCAAGGCTTGTTGGGTGCTCACCTTTAGATTTGCCGGCCATTCAAATTCTGTCGCCCATCCGCGTCCATTCCTCACTCGATAAACAATCGAGCCGCCAGGATGAAGCCGATGGTTAAGCGCATAGGCCAGGCGAATTTTTCGGAAGATGGGCGCTGTCTTCAGCCGGTGAGCCAGCACATCCACGTCAAACTTGCCGGCCTTAAGTTGAGTCGTGACTCCATTCAAAAAGTCCTCTGGCATTGGGATATGCAACTTGTCGGCTTGCTTCCGTAAGCGATTGAAAAAGGTCTTGTTGCTGGAAATCGACTTCATTGCCAGGAACAGTGGTTTGAAGCGGAAGAAGATAGAAGCCAGATCGTCCGGGGCGTCCTTTAGCCAGACATCCAAGAACGCTCCATCAGACTCTTTTATCTTTTGGATGAGGGCCTCGTTTTTGATAAGCAACGATTCCCCTGTCAATTTGTAAACCAGATAACGCAAGAATTCTATTGGGTCAGAGGGCACAAGACCATAAAAGTCATAGAGAAGCGCTTTCAATTCTCGGTTACCTATCTCATCGACAAAGGCGCTGTCGAAACTAATCTTTTGGATGATAGACATGATATCATCCAACGTTTCTTGAGCCAGGGCAATCCCTGAACCCAGGGATATAATATTCTTGAGAATATCTTTGCTTGTCATCGTTTTGATGACCACAAGCGGAATATTCTCGTGAATACCGGGGAGTTCTAGCACCTCATTCGGGATATAGACAGCATCTTGCCGATATATCCCTAACCGTTCAAATCCATAGGTTGTAATGTAATGGATGATTTGCTGAATCATCAGCAATTCCATAGGAGTATCCTGCACGACCTGCCAGGATTTATGGAAGGCCGCGTTGGCCTTCTCTCCAGAGAGGCCGACGACGCTCTCAATTATATCCAGCAATTCTTCAGTTGGCTGGATAGCCGGATCAAGTATATACCCGTTTTTGATTGTTCTCTCGAGGGGAGGGTTGATAGCTTCAGTTGAACCGCACAGTTCGACCTGAATGGCATTGAATAGCCTTAGTGTTTCCTTTATCATTATGTTTCTCCTAAGAGGCGGGAGGTAAAAAATTATCAGTTTTTGTAAAGGAACCGCCTATGCCTCTTTTCTTAAGACGAGAGATAATTAAACGATGTAAGCGCCCTCGCTCACCGCGCCTGTGGGGTTGACTATTGACCGTCCCAATGAAGGCCGCAGTCCCCGAGCTCTCGCTCACCGCGGCTGTGGGGGCGACTTTTTGAAGGTCAACGCTTCGTGGGCGTTGGCCCCTCGTTCCCCGCGGCTGAGGGGTAGACACTGACTTCTGCGCTTGCCCCTCCCCCACAGAGCGGCGATTCCTGTTTCGCAGGGCCTCTAGTGAGTCGCCCTTCACAGGCATTATTATCGAGACGACGCGAGTCCTACCGCCCCGTTTTATCACTTTACATGTTACCACGTATCTCACTTGATGTCAACCCCTAATATGGTGAGAACAGGTTCTCTTTTCTAAATAGGCCAATAATTTTATTTTTGTCCATTTGATGCTATAATATTTGGATATAGATATTTGGGAAGCTGCGGAATATTCCGCAGCTTTTTATTTGGGGAAAAATGCCGGTAACAAGGGAAGGCAAACTTTCAAGTGGAGAATTAAAAAATAAGGGGCTGGCCGGGCTTGATCGGGGGCTTATTCTGTCGGGCCAATTGGTTGCACAGAGAGCCACCAAAAGGGCACCTAGAGACACAGGCCGGCTGAAACGATCTATTATCCAAGGTCGCCCCTATTCCAAGGCTGGGGGGAACCGGGCAATTGATGTGGGGACCAATGTGGAATATGCAAGAATCCAGGAATTCGGTGGCAAAATTCCCCCTCATGTCATCCGGCCTCGGGTTAAAAGTGCCCTGGCTTTCAAATGGGCCAACGCCCCCAGCGGAATGAAGCCGGGCAAGGGCGGCAAATTTGTCTTCCTATCTGTTAATCATCCCGGTTCTATTATCAAAGCGCAGCCGTACCTGAGACCGGCTATTACTGAAAGCCAATCTGATGTCAAGACTATTATTGGCAAAGCTATTTTGGGGTCTATGCAATCGTGATTAGCCATGAACTCGTCCAAGCCGGGATTATCACTCATCTAAAAGCGGACGCTGCCTTGATTGCCTGGCTAACCACATTTTCAGCCCAGAACGAAATCAGAGAGAACCAATGGCAAGGGGTAACTTTTGTTTATCCTGCGGTGCGAGTGGATCTTCTAACTCAAACCGAACCCGGCAACCCTCCATGCTATTCACAAGTTTTATTTAGTGTATTTGCCTTCACAGAAGGGGATAGCAGCAAAGATTGCGGCGTTTTGGGGGGCTTGCTAGATACGGCTTTACTGCGCAAAAAATTTAGTGGCACCGGATATAATAGCGGATTAATCCTCACTCTGGGAGGCGTCCCTCCAACCAGGACGGCAGAGCGTATATGGCAAGGATTGGGACAATACCAGACGAATTTATACGGGGGGGATCTCAGTGCCCCGCAGCCGTGAGCCAACGATCACTGTTCATCCGCCCATCGAAATCAAGCCCGCTGAACTTCCGGCAGAAGTACGGATTAGATGTATATATGAGAGCCGGCTCATTGTAGGGGAAGACAAAACAGCATCAGGGAGACGGTACGAATTCAACACCGGGGAAGTCAAACCGGTTGATTTGCGAGATTACTTTATTTTATTGGGCCTTGAGACCAAGCCATCTGGCTGCTGCGGTGGAACTGTTAGGCCACAAAAATATTTTGAAGAGGTATTTTAAATGGCATTACTTACAGGTACACCTGAAGGCAATTTGATTGCCACACAAGCACTTTATGTTGACGTGCCGCCAACGTTCTATTTTCAGGAGAACAAGACCGGGGCAGGGGCTGCAGTCGGGCTTCTAAATGACCCAGATGGAGATGGATTCTACTGGGGGCTATCTGGAACAACAGGGAATCCCGTTTACGAAGGGGGTTGTTACGAAGCATTTGTCTTTACTGATGTTCGCGACATCAACATGATTCGCTGTGACACAGATGGGGACAAAGGGGCCATCCAACGAAGGAACCAGCTGACCGTTACCTTCTCATTGAAGGAATTCTTCAAGCTGACCAAACTCCGACACATGTTGAATTTGGGGGCGGTTACAACTAGTGCCGGCGCTTATGAGAAAACGGGCATCGGACAAATTGACAACACCAAATACTATTACATCTACTTTCCATCCATCTACGACCCGAATACCGGCGATTATTTGGCGGTCACTTTATTCAATGCTCAATTTACAAGTGCCTGGGCGATGTCGTTTACGTATGGCCAACCAGCAACCGTCTCGATTCAGGCGACAGCGTTTGCAGATGGAGTCAAACCCACAGCACAGTCATTTGGTTCTATTCTGAGAGCCGACCCGAGCGCCACATAAATGGATGACTTTTTGGCTGCGGTTGATTCTCGGCAGGGAATCAATATTATCATTGGGGGACAAGCAGTATTTGTCCCTCGCTGTCGGTTATTGCGTCACTTGCAACTAAGCCAGATCGAAGTCAAAATTGGCGAGAATCGGCATCCTGTAGAAATCTCAGGCCAAATTATAAAATATCTCTCTTTGGGAGGTATTACGAATGAGCAACTAAAAGAAGCCTCAGCCTATGAATTACTTGAGGCTTTTTTTGCTTTGCGCAGATTGAATGCATGGCAGTGGTTATTGCCCTGGCTATCAAAACCCAATACCACCCCTTCCGATCCTGAAGTTTACGAATATGAGGGCAGGCGGTGGGCTGTTTGGGTTCATCGCCTCGCCTCGCGCTACGGTTGGGGGCTGGAAACAATCTGGGGCCTCTATCCAGAGGAGGCAGCAGCTTATATTCAGGAAATTATGGTATCTGAATACTATGAGCGAGAAGACCAACGCGCTCTCTCTGAGCTATCTTACAAATATGATAATAGCACAAGATCAAGCCGTTTTGTTCCTGCGCCAATGTTTAGTTGGATGATCGATGAATCTCCCCCAGAGCCGATCAGGGTCCTGATTAGGACCCTCCCAGTGGGGAATGTGATTAAACTGGAGAATTAATGAGACGTAATATTGATCTGATTCGGTTTATTCTGGTGGCAATCGTCACTGAGGTTGACCCGACGAATTTGGATTTTACGGAATCCGAGATCAATTATCATTTAAAATTGCTGGCCGATTGCAAATTAATTGATGCTTTTAAGGTCCACGAACCACATTGGTACATCGGTGGTCTGACCTGGGAAGGATGCGAATTATTAGAACTTATCCGCGATGACAAGCGGTGGCGGACCATTAAGCGAATATTGGATGAAATAAACTGCTATTCGTTTGAGATTATCAAAATAATATCCATAAACCAGATGAAATTATAGATATGTGGCCATTCAAAAAGCGAAAATTATATATCAGAATCGGGGGGGAGCGAATAGAGGTGAGCCCGCTATCTCTATCTGATGTGGTGGAGCTCGTTTTATTGATGAGCCCCTATTGGCCCATCCTCGAAGAGCATTTACCTCGACTTGACCGGGCCCTGATAGCTAAAGATCGGTCACTTTTATCCGAAGTCTTCTTTGTTTTACGGGAAAAGATGAGCAAGGCCCCTGGAGACATTATAAAAGCAGTATCGTTGTTGGCTGGCGTTGATCCAATTTGGGTGGCCCAAAAAGCAACGGCTCAGGAAATAGTGGAGGCTTTGCCGGTGCTGGACAAGGTGCATGATCTGAGGAGATTGTGGCGGGTCGTACAGGAGGGGCGCGTTTACCTTGATGTAGCTAAGTAAAATCAATCAATCTCCAAATTATCCAAAACCCATTCGTGCGACCGAGCGGGAATATAATGAACATAGCACCGATACCAAGACCGGAGCGGCACGCCAAAAGCATTTTGAGCCTCTACATAGCCGGTGACGGCGTGATAGTTTAGCGGTTCTCCATCTACGCTGTAGGTTTTGGCCCCCGAGAATTTGGCGGTTGAGGGAGCTCTTAGAGTAGCTTTGATGAACCGCTCACATTTTATCTGAGCCATTACAGACTCGAATTTTAGCGGGGTTGGAGGCGAAGGAATCGTTGGCGACGGGGGAACTGTCGGGACTGATGTGGGGAGGGCTGAGAAGTCAATAGTCGGGATGATGAGGAACGGGAAGACGCACATGCCAAGCGCGATTACTCCCAGTATGAATAATATCGTTTTTTGATTTCGGGTCATTTTTTACTCCCTGAATTAGCCACCCAAACGCCAAGCCCAAAAAACAAAAGGCCGACCATCCCAACCGAAGTCCCGATTAGCGCCAACTCCCAAAATTGGCCGCCAAGAATCGCGGCGACTACATTCGCCGTGATGATAAATACCCCTAAACTCCACACTACATAACTTTTCATTTTTACACCCTCTCCTTTGGGAATTCTCGGATTTTATATTCCTCTGACCAGTCATCCATATTCCCCCCATGTGTATCCCTCGCTCCGTTCGCTTTGGCCTGAGCAGACCCCATCTGCTTGACGAAAAACGGAACCTTTGCCATTCGGCATTGCCTCATGAGTAGGTCCAGCCAGACTATGTTCATGGACCGGGCTTCTGGGCCACTCTCGCCCCCAACAATTACCCAATCAACACGATGAGCGGATTGATGTCGATACAAAAAGCGCTCAACATCAATCCGACCCAGTAGTGGCTCGCAGGACAGGAACCGGATAGCACTATCGTGCTTTATCAAGTGTTCGATTCCCCCCTCTGTCCCAGGCATCCCACAAGAATAGCCGAGCCAGATATGGCTTTTAATCTCGTCCCAAAAGACAGGCAGATGGTCACCTATCCGTTCAGGTAATTTTGTGAGAATTTGGAAGATTAAATCAGGGCACTGCCTGATGATCTCCCAGGCTTCGTCTCTCCAGCCATCTGCTTCTGGGTTGAAAAAGTCTGACCAGGAGCAGGTGAACACCAACCGGTCTGTTCCGCTCCGGAGTCCCAATTCGGCTTCCTTCTGCCATTTGAGCGGCTTATTGAAGGTTGGCGGTTTGGAGCGGACGACAATTTGCGGCTTCTGACCATATCGCTTTTTGTCGCGATACATGTAGCAGTTGCGGCACTCCTCGCGGAGGACAGTTTGGCTGGCGATTCTGATGGTCTTTTTAACGCAACCCTGCCATGGGTTGAAGGTGGGTCCGGTCCATTGGATTTTGCTATTTTTTATAGGCATGTGTTTCTCCCCTCCCATTCGATAATATCTCCAATTAGTCACTCGCAAGTATACAAACTCCCGTCGGCCCCTCGCTCTCCACATCTGTGGGGGAGGCAAAGCATAGGCGTGCCCTCGCTCTCCGCGTCTATGGGGTCGGCACAGACTTCTGTAATTATCCGTCTTCCACAGAGCGGCGATTCCTGTTTCGCAGGGCCTCTAGCGAGTCGCCCTCCACAGGCATTAATATCGAGACGACGCGAGTCCTACCGCCCCGTTTTGGCACCTTGCATGTTACCACGCATCTCACTTGATGTCAACCCCTAATATGGCGAGAACAGGCTCCCCTTTCTAAATCGGCCAATAATTTTATTTTTGCCCTATATCGAGCGACAAACAAAAGCAAAGTTTTGGTATACAGTTAAAGCTACCTTTTGATAATTAACTAATCTTGGCTTATTATGATATAATCTAACCAACAAACTGATGAGTGAAAGGCTGCGGAAATTCAATCTGTGGTCTTTTTTTATGAGATTTATCTTCTATTTTATCATCCTCCGTTGGCTATCACGAATACTCTTTTATGCATCACAAGATCCAATCGAAACGCTCTATGTCTCTATTGAGGGCGATTTTAGCAATCTCTTGGATGCTGCTGACGAAGGAGTCGATAAAACAAAAGATAAGCTCGAAGACTTAGACGATTCTGGGAAAAAGGCCGGGCAAGGGCTAAAAGGCTCTGCGGGGATAGCTGGGGTCGCGTTTGGCCTGGCGGCAGGTGCTGCCGGGAAATTGCTCGATATTGTTCTGAGTTTGGCGATTGCTATCCCGCAATTCTTTGCTAATTTAGGGAAAGAGGCGGTGGGGGCGAATGCGCAATTCGAGACGTTTGCCACTCAGTTCGAGACACTTTTGGGTTCAGGGAGTGCAGCTCAACAACGACTTGAAGAGTTGGCGCAATTTGGGGTAGAAACACCTTTTGAATTGCCAGAGATCGTTGAGGCGTCAAGGACGCTCCAGACCTTTGGTGGCACCGTTCTGGCGACGGGTGATAATCTGAGGATGATTGGGGATATCGCTGCGGGGGTCAATCAGCCATTCCAAAGCGTGGCATTTTGGATCGGCAGGATGTTTGATGCCTTGCAAAACGGACAACCTTTTGGAGAGGCATCTGCCCGGCTTCAAGAGATGGGTGCATTGACTGGAGACACGCGCCGCCAAATGGAGCGGATGCAAAAAGCAGGTGAAGATGGGGCGGCGATTTTTGAGGCATTCTCTGAGAGTGTGGGTGGCCGATTCGCGGGAAACATGGAGCGCCTGTCGGCCACCTTCCAAGGGGTTATGTCCAACCTTGAGGATTTTCGAGGGAACCTGCTTCGAGTTGGTGGCGAACCGTTTTTTGACGAGGTTCGCGACTCGGCGATAGCATTTTTGGACATGCTAAATGAGAATGAAGACGTAATCACCAATATAGCCAAAGGTGTGGGAGAACTTGCGGCCGGGGTGATTCGTTTTGTCCGGGAGGGGTTGGGCAGGTTTAATGTCCGGCCGATTCTGGAACAGATTCAAAAATTCGTTGATTGGCTAGGGCGAATCAGTCGGGGGTTTCAAGCCCTGATTTCGGTTGGGGGTCAATTCACCAAATCTCTTGCTCCTATTGGCAATCTTATAAAATGGATTTTAGGGGCAGCCTTTGATCCTCTTATAAAAACGCTAAAGTTTTTGTGGGATGGATTAAAACGAGTTGATGAGGCTTTGGTCACTGGGGCTAAAGTTTTAGCGTTAAGCGCCGCAGGCTGGAAGGGATTATTCGCAACCCTGGCCCCCATTGGTGTTGTTATCTCCAAAATAGGGCAAGCCATTTTGGCTCTGGCCAAAGGAGATTTTGCCAGAGCAGGGAAGTTGGCAGGGGAGGCCCTGGACCAGATAAAAGAGGGATTGTTTGACGTTGACGCCGGCATAAAAGCTATGGAAGAGAGTTTGGTCGAGAGTGCTGTTGCTATAGATAAATGGACCAATCCGGCCGAACAAATGAAAGAGGAAATAGAGGGCACGCCTCCCGCTGAAATACCAGAACCGGAACTGCCGTCTTCTGATGTAATCGCCGAAATAGCAGATAAATATACCAATCAGCTTATAGACGCTACTGAAGGCAGAAACGAAAGATTGGAGCAATTAGAACAAAATCATGCCGAGAAATTAGCTGATATTTTAGCCGATGGGAACGAGAAACGACTTGATATAGAGGATAAATTCAATAAGTCTATAGCGAAATTGGCTGGAGATGGAGAAAAGAAGCGGCTCAAGGTCATCGAAGATACCCGTCAAAAATTGGCGGAATTAGCTAAAAACACAGACCGAGAATTAGCTCAACGGCGGAGCGAATTTGATCGGGATGAGCTGCGTGAGACTGAGGATCACCTGCGCGAGATGAGGCGCTTGGAGGAGGGATTCCTGCTTAACCTGGCTGACGCGGTGAGAGCCCGTGACGCTGGGGCAATTGTTGATCTTCAGCGCAAGTTTCAGGTCCAAAGTAAGGAGAGGGAAGAAGACTTCCAAGTTAAGCAGGGTCGGGAAGGAAAAGATTTTGATAGTAGCCTGGACAAGGTAAAAGAGAACGAGTCCCGAAAACGGCGCGAGTTGCTTGAGGGGCAATCTCGGGCGCTGGAAGATATCAAACTCCATGAGCAAGAAAAGCGAATCGAGCTCGAGATTCGACGGCAAGAAGAAATCGAGAAGCTGAATGAGAATTTGGCCCAAAAGTTGGAGCGAGAAGACGAAAATTACATGAATCGGCAAGCGGCCCTTGATGAAGCCCTGCAAAAACAGCTAGAGGCCATAGCCAAAAGTATGGCGGATGAAAAGGATGTGACTGAAGAGGGGGCCAGGGAGATACTGGAAACATTCAATGAGTATTTTGGTATCGGGGGGAATATTGATCAAATTATGGAGGGGTTTGCCCGCAGGCGCAAAGTCCGGGCTGAGATCTCGGTCTCTTTCAAGAAAGAGGAGCTTCCGACATTATCAAGTGACACGTCATCAGGGGGGGCGTTTGGAGGAAGGAAACGGCTGGGAGGTGTGCAAGAATTTGCCGAGGGGGGGACGCTTGTTGCGGAGAAACCTACCCTGGCCCTATTTGGGGAATCTGGGCCAGAAGTCGTTCAATTTACTCCCATGAGCCAACTGAGCAATCCGGGCGGAGTTGACCCGCAACGAATGATAGTCGAGTTGACGGGGAGCGCACCTCCTGGAATTGGGACATCAGAACGAGACGCAATTGCGGCAGTGCTGTTATCTGCCCTGCAGGAAACAGGGGCTTTGAGCTAATGAGCGGCACGTATAAACTGGACGGGGCGTTATTCTCTCGAAACCCGCTCACCAAACCGTGGCAAAGACAGCAAATAAGTGTTCATGGCACCAATGAACCGATATTTTCTGACTTTTGGCAACTGGAGATGTCCTTTGGCTGGTTAACATCAGCCAGCGAAATGAACTTTTTTGAGAACGCTTTTTTGGATGGAGGCGAACACACAGCACAGCTACCCCATCCCCAAACAGGTCAACTAACCGGCTTTACCGGGGTCTATATCTCAGAATTTAGCTATGATTTTAATGACTACGAGCGCAATAAATACGCAGTTGGGGCGAGATTGGTGCTGGAGCATATCAGCCTGTCGGCCACGGGGACAGTTTAGATGAGCGGTACGTTTCGCCTAGACAATGAACTCTTCCCCAGGGACCCGCTGACCAAACGATGGGTACGGGAACGCGCCGCGACAGGTGGCCCAGGAGAGGGCGTTTTTGTTGATTTGTGGCGATTCGAAATGCGGTTCGGTACATTGGCCACAATAGGCGAAAGTGACTTTTTTATGAGAAAATTCCTTGAGACGGGGCTACACACAGCGGTCCTCCCCCATCCTGAAGATGGGTCCTTACAAACGTTCACCGGAGTCGCTATTGCCAATTACGGGTTTTCGTTCAATGATGTAGATCGAGATGCATGGGCCGTTAATCCGACATTGATTTTGGCAGCTATTCCGGTGGCGAGGGTGTAAGAACCCGATAATGTAAATATCAAATATTATTAATGGTGAAACTATGCAAAACCCATATCCGACTAAAATCTTTGACGCCAGGCCAGAGGGCCATCAGTCATTATCTGCGATTCCGCGATTTATGCCTGGCGATTATGATCGGCTACAAACTCATTGGAAATTCCGGATGCGCTTCGAGTATGGCTATGATCGGGCTGCAGAAGGGCAATTATGGTGGGGCATTGATACGATAGAGGTAAAACCTGGCCCCGCAGTTTTACAGCCCCAGGTCCGCAACTTAGATGGACAACTCATCACAGCGCCACCCGGCATCTTGCTCATGAATCACTGGCCAACTGCTACCATGCTTCCGGCAGGGGTTGATCCGCGCTATGCTGAAAATGCAGTTGCGGGATTCACCGAGGCTAAAGGCACTATCGGCTGGGGATTCGGGGGCGAGAGCTGGATAAACGCAGAGGAGCCGGCATCACATAATGGCGGCCCTTATATGGTCTGGGCATCCAGTCACCCCGAGGATTTTCAGCCACCAAAAGACCGAGTTGTGGGATCTGATGCGCTGTCTCAGATCGGGTGGTGGGATGATCACATTATCCTGAATCCTATTTTTCGCATTATGCGCAAGCCTGGGGGAACACAGCCGCCAGGAGGCAGCTCGTGGGCAAAATTGGTGGTATTTGATAATGTAGGCGACTTTGTGGGCGAGGTAGGGTTAACCTCGGGGCAAGGGCAAGGGGGGAGAATCGCGCTATTTACAGATGACACAGAACAATCTTTTGTCTTGCTTGCCGATGACTCAACAGGAGACGAAAAATGAGTTTGTTAAATTGAGATGATGTTATATGGCTGAACTTAGCCCCTTGCAATTCTATTTGGTGGTATTGAAGCCCGTAACTTGTTTTAGTGGGCTTGTCAATGGCACACCCTCAGCCCCCTTTAATTCCATTACTTGGGATAATGGAGCTACTGGTAGCGTTTCGTCTATTGGAACATCAGGGGCCCCGATTGAGGGGAATACGGTCTTTTTTGGTACTACTTCAGGCGGCCGGGAACGGGGAATGACGCGTCTTAGAAGTTGGACTCCTGGTGACGGGTCAGGGACAGCAGGGACATTAGTTACTGCGGAAAATGATGATGTTTCGCCTAATGTTGTTGATGGTGATAATGTCACAATCAAATTAGCCTGGCAATTGTGGGATAAAGTTCCTCGTCAGGATGCTACAGACCCCAATAATATCATCTATTATGAAGATTATGATATTGGCTACAACCAACAGACTGTCAATTGGTGGCCAATGTCGGACGCCGGTCCGCCTGGGGTAGCGTTTTTGGACGCCGGGCAAGCTCAAGTCAGTTTTATTGGCGACCGGTCCTATGCTCTCGCACCGGGGGCCTCCCTCAGTACCTTTCTGTGGACAGCTCATGGATCGAGCGAGGGGACTAGCAGCAGCCAGGGGACAGAGGCCAGCCCGGTTGTGTTCACCTGGACTGGTGCGGGGCAATACCTGGTCAGCCTTAAAGTGACCGACAGTAATGGGAACTCTCATACTAACTACACCTGGGCTTTTATCATTGACCCGGCCTCGCCTACTGATGTGGCTTATACCCAATTTGATGCGATTTCGGACAGTTTTGGGGTCAGTCAGGGCGGTGGGAGTTGTGGCTTTACGGTTCACGGAATCTCAGATACAACCCAATTTCCTGCCGAAAGCCTGGTCTTGCACGTTGCCCGAGGGACCATCACAACCCCGACTGCAACCTGGCCGAATCGGTCGAATATTCTCTATGCGGGCTATATTACGGGCGACACGATTCGTCAAGACCCGCGCCACAATACTACCAATTTCAGGACAGTGACCATTGATGGGCTGATGAAGAAATTAGCCATCTATCCTGTCCGGCTAGAGGACAGCTCGAATCCGCAGAATTGGACCCAGGCCAAAGATTTAACGGTTGATCGAGTGTTATCCTATCTGGCCCATTGGAGATCAACTTTATCATTAATGACCTCGATTCGGCCTCTGAATTATACAGCGGAATTAAAGAGCCAAGACTTTAACGCCACCAATCTGTGGGGAATGTTTAAGGGGCTGATGGGAGATGCGTGGGGATTACCTATCTCTGACCATCAAAGCGTACTGCATTTGGTTCGCGACTATAATTTGATGGATACTAGCGAACGGGCGGCGGCTACCACACGGAAAACCCTACACAAGGGGCTCTGGGTAGCTGCTGTTGATATAGCCGAGCGGCAAGAGTATGAGCAGCCAACTCGCAAAATAAAATGGAATGGAGTCTATTACCCAGGTGATGCAGCCGCAGCTATCCCCCTGTTTTCTGAAGCCCCTGGGGACGTAATGGATTCTTGGGGCAGCGAGACAGCCAAAAGCGGCTTTATCTTGACCACGCAGGGAGATTTAAACACCAGAACAGGCTATGCGTTTGCTCGTCAAAATCAGCAATATCCAACAGTTACCATGCGGTTTTTGAATGATGGCTCATTCACTATTGCTCCTCAAGAGATATTCCCAGCCAATATTGAGGCCGCCGACAATAATCGCGCTTTGGCCTGGACACCATCTCTCATCCCCCGGCAAATCAGGCGCACCTACAATCATCAAGGTGGGTACTTTGAAGTACAGGTCTCTTTTGAGCCGTCAATCACCGGACCTGCAGGCGCAACTGTGGACATGCCAGCCAAGCCCCCATCTGCTATTGGGGGAGGTGTTGCTCCGGTGAATGATCCCCCACCTCCTCCCCCTGCCTGGTCACAACCGACAGTACAATTGTCCGGGCCTGCGGTTGCAGCCGACACTACAGACGGGGTTTACATCACGTTTAACAGCGGTGCGTCTTGGGAAGCGAGAAATAATCTATTATCAAGCCCGCTCCAACTGGCCTTTCAATATCTTATCTGGGACCCGTGGTGGTTCACGCCGTTTGCTCAGGGAACACATGATCCAGAGCAAGTCATCCTGTGGGGTTGTGGATTGGGATTCATTGTCAGAAGCGAGGATGCGGGGAAAACCTGGCAAAATTTGACGCCAAACATAGACAATCCCCCCAATAGCGCTAACGACAGCCCCGCGCCAACGGTAGCAGATGTGACATTCAAAGCTGTCCATGGCGATATTCATGCTCAAAATACATTTTTTTCTATTGTCGAGTGGGAGCCATCGGCCAATGACTGGAGAGGCTGGATTATTACAACAGCCGATGCAGGGGTTACCTGGACTTGGAGTACGCTCTCATGACAATTCTCTACGGGACTGGGTTTGAAACCGGATCGGTGGGCATGATACCTACTGCTGACATGGGAGATTCGACGGGAGTAACCATCAGTGCAGGAACGGTTCATACGGGAGACTATTATTTGCACCTGGCGAGGCAAGCCCCACTTGATCCCAATTGGGTCCGGTTTGCCATAACGCCAAACGCATCCGAGAGGTATGCTTCCGTTTGGCTGCACCCATCGGGGCTGGCAAAAAGTTTCGATGTTGAATTTGAGCTAACGGATGGGACTCTAATTGGATTCCGCAAAGAGTCTGGAACGGGGAATACCAAACTCCATGCATATGTTGATGGCTCAAATGTAGCAACGGGTACATTTGATCTAACTACAGGTACATATTTCCTGTTTGAACTGTATGTAAAAATCGCAAATAGTGGTGGAAAGATTCAGCTTACGATAGATGGAGCCGCAACTCTTGACCTGGATTACACTGGAGACACACAACCCGGCGCCACTGACCAGATTGCATATCTGCGGTATACGGTTTCCACAACAGTTGGGGATCATGTTCGGATTGACGACATGACCATTCGAGACGATGCGCTACCTGGTGATATTCGCTATTTAGGTCAAGTCTTGGATAGTGATAGTGCAGTCACCTGGACCCCTTCAACGGGGGGCGATAACTATGCCCTTCTTGACGAAGTGCCCGCATCAGATTCAGATTATGTCGAAACCGCAACAAACGGGAATCAAGACCTATACGATGTCAACGATTACCAGCAAAATTTTGCACTTTCACATATTGCAGTGTGGTGTAGATGTAGAACGTTAACGGCGGGGGGGGAGATAAAATTACTGGCTGTTAGTGGGGCAACAACAAGTGATCAGTTGTCCAGCGGGTTGGGGACAAGCATAGAGTATTTAAATATGATACTCGAAACTGATCCGAATACAGGGGCAGCCTGGACAAAAAGCGGCTACAACGCCACGATTTTCGGGCAGGAAGCGGTTGTCACATCCCAGACGGTACGAGTTACGAACTATATTATAGAGACCGCTTACAATCAAAACGCTTCATTTGTTACTCGTCCATTGGGTCTTGATGTAGACGTTTTTTCAGGCAAAAGGATTTGGGTCACAACCTGGGAAAATGGCACGCTGTTTCTGCAACGCATACCGTCTACATTAGCGAGTCAGGTCAGCAGCAATTTTGGGGCAGCGACCGAGGCCCAGGTTGATGCCCGGACATTTTTTATCAGCCCATTCGCGCCGCCATTTTTTGGGACAGCGGGTCTAATTGATATTGTTTATGTGTTTGGGAGGTGGAACGACGGCTCGGTAAAACACCTGTCCAAGTCAATTGATGGAGGCTCAACATTTACTCATATTGGAGATGCCACCTGGGGTACGGGTTGGGTTGGAGGATTCTTCGCGACGGACGCTAACAATTTATTTGCGTTTGTCAATGGGGGCTCACGGGCATTATGGAGATCTACGAATGCGGGGGTAAGTTGGGTAAATTTGTCTACATTACCTTTTGATGTTGACCCTGGGGCAGTTTCCCTGGGGGGAGATGGCCGATTATTGATCTCGAATCGGATTGCAGCCTCACAAATGGCAGCCTATGCGCTCTCCCCAGACTTTTCTAGTTGGCTGGACGCGACAGGCAGCCCGGCTTTCCCACAAAGCGGTGGCGGCTCAAATAGCGCGATTTGGATTACCTAATGGCAGAATATAACGAATTAGTTCAAACGCTCACCTGGCTTTTGACCAATAGAATACAGCAAAAAATGGACTATATTCATGGTCTGCTGGGAGATGGGAATGAGAGAGTTCGGGTTTCGACGATTCCAGGCTCCCCGGATGTTGATTATGTGTATGTCAGGCCAGATCGGTTCTCGAATCGAGCGTTTAAAGTTTTTAATAAGCGCGTCGAAGGTCAAGACGGTGACCCGATTATCATCGGGGAATTGCCATGGGAACCTGGATTAATTCAAGTCGTTGATATGGATTGGCAGGCTTATAAAGATGTTGGCTGGGGGGATGACGTAACCTCAGTCAATCGCCATGGAATTACTCACCAATGGCGCGATGGGGCTCCTGGGATTGACACGTTCAATATCTATCGCAGACAATTTGGGGATTTGAAAACGTATCCGGGAGTATCGGGGACGCTCGATGTGGGAGTGTCTCCTTATAGCCTGGATATTTACGGCACTCAATATCAGTGGCATGGGACTCAGTCTTTCTCATTATTGGGAGCATTGCCTGCAGGGACAGGTACGGCACGGATGGCGTTGGTGTATTGGTCATCGGCTTCAGGGACTTCGGGGTATCTAGGTGTGGCCACGGGCACGGCTGGATCATCTGCAGAAGCGACAATATTAAATAGGCCAGTCACCCCAGAAGGGGCAATCCCTAGCGCGTTTGTTCGTCTCGCTGGCGGGCAAAGCAACATTACTGAGTTTGATATTTGGGACGCCAGGGAGCCATTTAGGCCGGGGATATTATTCGGGACAGGGACATCAGGATTAAGCGCTGATATGATCCCGATTTCTGATACATCATTCGACTATTATACTGGATCAACAATCGAAAGCGCATTAGAGGAGCTGCCGGGAACCCTAAATCTAACGAAGGTCTCGAGACTTTGGGAAAACGACTTTGGGGCAGTAGCGTTGAGGGTGGACGCAGATGGCAGAATCGGAATAAATACTACTGCGATTCCTCATGGCGGTATTGGTTGGGCAAAATTAGCCATAGATGGGGAAGATACCGACGCAGCCGGGCCTCATATTCAAATTACAACAGCGGTTGATGATTATCCGATCAGGCAAGATTTGCACCTGGGGCATGATAATATCTCTCTCAATTTTGATAGCTATTGGGATGGGTCTTGGAAAAGTTCAGATGCTGGAAGTAACTTCCAGATTTACAAAACCTCAGATTTATTCCAAATTCGATACGATTCCGGAATCTCGCAAGGCTCCGCGGTCACGTGGAACGACGGACTCACAATAGACACATCAGGGAATACCGGTATTGGCACGGCTTCACCTGGGGACAGACTAGATATTTTAGGGGGGACGCTTCAGATCAGGATAGCCGACGTATCAACCGATGCAACTAATAAGCTGAGTCGTATAGTTGGGAGGCATTATACAAATTCTGAGGAAGATATTACTCAGATGAACTTAAATTCAACTGTATCTGACACAGAAGTGGCAATAGGAGGGGGGGATACGCCAAGAAACGCTGTCACCTTAATTTCATTCTGGACTGCCGCAGATAATACGACACAGGGAGGCACTGAACGGATGAGGATAGATAATAATGGTCAAGTTGGGATCGGGGTGGATCCAGCGTCCCGTCTTGACATTGGTGCGGGGGCCATTGGAATAGCACAAATGGCAGCCCCGGGGGCAGGCGCGACGGGGACGGTGACCCTATATGCAGATGATAACGGGGCAGGGAAGACGAGGTTAATGGCCATCTTTAATACTGGAATAGCTCAACAAGTGGCGATCCAGCCATAAAGGAGGGCAGTGGAAAAGGCAAAACCAATTACTTTGGTGCTAAGTTCAGATGAACTAAATATAATTTTATCTGCTCTGGGGGGGAGACCATTCGGGCAAGTCTTCAGACTCATTAATGAAATTCAGGAACAAGTTAGCAAACAATTTAACAAGGATTCTGATGTCCCCCTACCCAAACAAGAAGGCTAATGGCCTGATCACAATGGCCAGCACCGCAGGTCAAGGGACACGCTATGAGGAGGCCCGATGCGCAGATGACAACGAGCGCTTTGCCAAAATAATGGTTTCGTTCACCAGTCTATCCACAATCGGCCTATATGAATCAGGCCCCAGCCAACGTGGAATCCACTGGTTAAACTTGGGAATATAACGCCGACAGGACCGATTTGCATTTTGATTTCAAGTTTCATCTTTTTCTCTCTAATCAGCCTAATTCTATTGCAGCCAATCCTACGTAAAGCCCGTCCCAATGCTTCCTTCGTTCGATGACCGATTTTACTATATATCGGTCATCGAACCCTAATTTTCGAGACACGCAATCTTGGACTAATTTCAGGTGAGCGTCTGCATCATGATACCCCCCACCCCAGATTATCACTAATCCATAGCCAAAGCCGGGCTCATATTGCCAGTCTTGAAGCCCGGCTTCGGCTCCGATTATCAAAGCTGCTTTTTTGTCCCAATCGCGTGCCTCTTTTGTGAGTGCCAGCCCCTTGCCCCCTTGACGGATGAGATAAGTTTTGTTGATTCCAGGGGGCAAGGTGGGGATAAAACAGGTGAATATTTTAGGCATTAGGAGGCATTAGGGTTATTCGGTTGAGGCGCGCTTGTGTCGGTCACTTCTTCCGCCCATTCCTTAGCAGAAGTAACGAAGTCATGAGATTGAGGCGAATCTGCGTCAGCCTCTTCTCTCCGCCATTCCTCAGCGGTAGACGTATTATCTTGCGGGGCAGGTGGCTTCCAATTAGCCAAAGTTGCGTTATAAGCATCCTGTCCAGATCCGCTAAAGGTAACCATCTCTGCCCAACTAGTCACCTTGCAAGCCTCAAATAGCGAAGATACTGGGATATCTTTCTCGCTAATTAACTGTAGTAACCCAATGCGGTTTTCTGGCACGGATGACCAGTGCTTTTCCTCTCTTGTCTTATGCAAGCTGCGTGCTTTTCTCAGCGCATCCTGCCCTGATCCACTAAATGTAACCATCTCTGACCAGCTTCTCGCCTTGCAAGCCTCAAACAATGTTTCGATCTGTATTCCCTCACTTTTTAGAGATTCGCTGATGGTTTTAACGTTCCTTGAAATCTCCGACCAATGTGGGTCATTATTCCCATCATTGTCTTCTTCTTTTGTTGTCACTCCCACGAGCGCCCCCAGCGCGTACCGCCGGACATACGTAATCGCTCCCCCCATCGCTTGCAATTCGTTGATTCCCTTCTGACTAAATTGGGGAACTTCTAGCTCTCCAGTGCTGATCCATTGCCCAGAAGAATGAATAAGAATCGTCTCTAACATAAGGCGGCCATTCTCATTGTTACTGGGAATTTGAACAACAGCCAATCCATTATCCGATAATGGCTTCCGGCACGCGTTCCATACGCTATCTAGGGATGAGTATCCGATTCTTAAATGTGGGTTTTCCGAGTCCTTCCTGGCCGACGAAATCTGGGCCTGAGCCAGGCTTAGGGCCAATGCTAACTCGTTTATGTGTTCGCTTCGTTTTGTACTCACTGTTTGCTCCTTTTTGTTCATAAGTGCCATAACCAGATCATGGTCATGGCACCAACCGTAACGGTTACAGAGTATTTAGATATATACTATATTATACTACATTGTTCTGTAATGTCAAGGTCCAAATTACTTTACGAATCCAAGACTTCTTAATATCGCCCGATACAACCCCGGCGGTACCGCATTGCCAATAACACGGCAAGCCAAGCCCCGGTCCGTCGGAAGTTGGACCCAATCTGGGAAGCCCTGAAGCCGGGCCAGTGCTCTCGGCGTTAGGGCTACAACTCGCCCCGTTTCCATGAAACAACATCGAGTATCCAGATGCTCACTTGCCGTGATTGTCCATACGGGTTGATCGGCTGAACGATTTTGGACAATGCGTTTACTGCCATAATTTGGCGTCTGATACTGGCCGCTAACAAGTACAGCTCTAGGAATGCCCCTTGTCGTGACCGTATTGGACGGTGATGAAGGTTTCAACCAACCTCTCCCTGGAACATTATCTATTCCGTTCCGGTTTTTGTTCCCGGTCATGATTAGATAGGTATTAATCTCCTCTGGCATA
>Ga0255048_10000783_pt1 | contig 23518 bp, 9 predicted proteins | sample JV7_2_2_MG_FD_183619 | JGI IMG/M metagenome (GOLD analysis project Ga0255048, IMG submission 183619) | Seawater microbial communities from Jervis Inlet, British Columbia, Canada - JV7_2_2 | ecosystem: Environmental > Aquatic > Marine > Inlet | place: Canada: British Columbia | collected 2016-10-06
GTTTATTGTTATTTAATTGGTTATTTTATTTGTTGCGGAAGCTCTTCTGTTTTAAAATTAATATTTAAGTCCATTTTTTTGCCAGTTTTCTTGGAAGTTAAACGAATTTTAAATTTTTTGCCCCACAGTCCCTCGGCTTCAAATCCGAGCTTCGGCACACCCAATCCATTTGCCGAAGAATAGTCCTCTATACTGTTGCCATCAACAATAGACTGTATCATTCTTGGTACAACATTGAAAAGTTTTTTCATTTTCTTACTTAATTGAGTTTCTTCTCTTTTCTTTAGCTCTACGTTTTCTAATAGTAAATAGATTGCTCCATTGTCATCTGCTATTTCAATTTTATAAATCGGCGACGGATTTGAAATATTGCCGTGAATGTCCACGGTACGAAAAGTATAATAATATTTTATATTTGGCTCAATTTCATCAATAAAGGTAGTGGATGACAGAAAAGCCCCCCCTTCTTCAACCCTAGTGCTAACTGTAGAGATCAATTGACCTGCAAAATCAGTATATTTTTCTGGATGTTCGGTGATTCTAAAAATTTCGAAAAAGGCTGGAGGATCATCACTTCGGAAGGGGAGGGGCATATTATCACCTATTTCTAGTGCCTCCCTGATCGAACCAAAGAAAATACCATCTTCCGGCTGAATAACAATTGGATTGAGTTTGTATTCTCCGACTCCAGAATTGAAAAGAATTCTTATTTTATTATTATAGCCCTTTAATGGCACTATGTTGACTTCTGGAAAAATTGGCAAACTATCATAAATTGTTGAAGTTGTGCTAAAAAGCGGGATTTGAACTATCTTTACAGATGGACGAGTAAATACATCAAACTTTGCCTCATATGTTTGTACCGACTTGTCTTCTTCCGGTTGCGATGGTAAGGACTCTGGCAAACTTGGCAAAGTAAAATCAAAATCGCTACTCCATTCAGAAGTTGGTGCTTCGTCGTTTTGTTTTTTTATTACAATTGGCATTTTTATTTAATCTCTCCTTATCCAGATGGAACGAGAGTGGCGAGTGCCGGCCCCTCGTCGTCTTCGCTGTCTTCGGCGCCGCCGGAAGGGGCCGCACCTTGTTCCAAGGTCAGCATCACATTATCATACATATATTCAGAGCCCAGAACCAATTGATACGCAAAAGCGTCGTACTGATAGGGCTGACCGTATTTTACTTGTGTATCTACAAATCTATAAACATCTATTTCATTTGAGTTTGGGAAAATATAGGTGGCGATTAGGTCACCGCTTTTTCTTTTTTCTACTTTATATGCCACAGTTTCCGAATAGGAAGGGCACCCCTTTAAAATATCGGTGTAGCTTCTTAAATATTTATTCACCATTTTCTGCATTTTTCCTTCAAATGTCAATAAATACAAAAATTTAGTAAACTTATTTATTTCTGGTGGGTTTGGGCCGATAAAGCTCATTCTGGGTATAAATTGGTTGGCTCGATTTGTGGGATCCTGCTCCACACTGAAACGATCCAAGGCTGATTTCCACCAGCCGAAAACGTCATGGACATTAAAGGACCCCTCACCATTGGAGGCGACAAATGACACTTCTCCGCCCTCCGCGACGAACAGATTTTCTTTAAAGCCAGTAAAAGAAAAAAGATCTGAAGAGGCCGCCTGAAGAAATTCTAAAAATTCCGTACTCAATCTTGCATCTTCCAAGATCTCTGCAAAATTCGTTGTTGTTTGTGTTGAAAAATTAATTTCATTATACATTGGGAATAATCTTTTGTAAGGATTAGCCTCTTTTACAAAATCAACATTCTCTATTGGCAAAATGTCTGTTTCAGGCGTGGGGTCACTGCTCACGACTTCTCCCAAAAAGCCTCCGATGTTAACTAATTCAGAATCTAAATCATTTAAGGAATTTGGAGACAAATCTTCATCTCCAGTTTTGGATTCATATACCGAATATAGGTTCGGCAAAATTTGTTCGGGTGCAGTTGTTATTTGTCCCTCATAGAATTCTTGATAAAAATTATAAGTAGGATCAACACTATAATGAAGCGGGCGTACCGAGTTTTCGACTGCCATGAGTTCCTCCCTGGAGTATGGAATTGGCAATAAAATTGTAGCATCCCCGAATAAAGTGCCTGTCATAATGAGGGGGAGGATTCCTCGCCGGGAATCGCCAATCACATAATTTTTAAAATCTGTTGGATTTTCAAATATGGTACTATCAGATATTAGAGTTACAGATTGAGTTATGGTATAATAAGGGGGCGCCTCATATTCTTGATTAATTGTTACCTCGCCCCACTTGGCAGAAGTAAATTTTCCCACAGAACCAATTGACGAAGTTTGCATTTTAAACTTCCCATCAGCCTCCACAAGCCAATAGCTTCCCAAGGTTTGCCTAACCCCATCGGAAGCTGGTGTCACCATCGAACTTAATAAATATTTGCTTTTTTTAAATGTTGCCACCCCTACTCCTTCCTCATTATGAGGCCCCTAGAAAATGGCGCCACATCATAATTGACAGATTTGTTTATTTTTTCAAGTGTTGTGCGTTGAGCATCCGCCTTTCTTCTCTTTTTTGGTGCCGGATTCTCCACTTTATTTAAAGTCGATTTGTTTTTCACAAAGAAAAAACACTTATCAATTATTGGTAAATCTAATAAATCCGAATGTACAATTCCCATCTCGGTATTTTCGTATTTTTCAATTCTGCACAAAAGGACCTCTCCAGTTTCGACCCTCGCCAACGTTTTTTCAGAAAACTCCTTCCAAATCGGTTGCTTCATCAAAGTGCGCCCCTCTTTGCTTTTTTGGTAGCCGTCCTGAAACTCTATTTTAAACAAAGTTGAGTAATTATACATAAACATTAAGTCAGTCTTGTCGTTAGCGGGAAAATCGATTCCGGCTTGTTCATAATTCTGCCAATTATTTTTGACTATTGGGGATTTAGACAAAAACAGCGACGAAATCTGATTTGGAAGTTCTTCTAGTTGTCCTTTCTGGATTTTAGATTTTCTTACAAAAGTATCAATATAGTTAACATTTGTGGTCAAATCAAAATTACCCATTACTGGCTGAATTGGTGGTTGCGAATTCTTATTTCTATTGTTTTTATCCTTTCCAGAATTGTTAAAAGAGGCCGCTGATGTGAAAATACTTCCCAAGGTTGAAATACCCCTTGATACAAAGGGGTCATATTTTTTGTTTTGTGGCTTAATGGTGCCCTGGCTAAAATCTATATCACAATCGGGGGGTGCCACTGGAATTGTCTCTTTAGTTTCCTTGTTTTCCGACAACGTTGCCCTTATTGTTACAGAATATCCCGAAAGGATTCCCTCCAGCAGTTGCAGAGTATCTGCGCTCGGAGCCACAGCGGAGTCCTTGGATGATAATTTTGGATCCCCCGTGCTATTTGTGGGATAGATTGGAAACGAGGCCTTGGGACTATTGGCTGACTGTAACAAATAAGAAGTAAATCTCTCATATTTGTTAGTATCCCACAAAGAGTTTCCCTGGTCTTGTAAGTTTAGTTGTTGGCCTCCCGCCGATACCGATTGTGGAGAAAAGAAAGTGTAAAATGCATTTGTTACATTTGCAATTCCAGAAATTTCCGGCGTTAATCCTGCAATTTGGCCTATATTTTTTTGAATTTCCCCTGGACTGTCTGCATTATAATATTTTGCAGCTTCTGTCTTCGCCCTCTCTTTAAAGTCTTTTAGATATAAAACTGGGCTGCTTGTCGGAAGAATTTGCAGCCCGTCACCAATTGGAGTGTCACTATCAACATAAGAGTTGAAAAAATAATCATAATTAATCATAAATTTTTCATAATTGTTGTTATTATAAATTTTGCTTGGGCGGCCGTCAGTTTGCTGATCAGAGATTTTTACCTTTCCAGACAAAACAGAAAAAATTAAATTTTCAAGTCTTTCCATTAATTTAATTAATGCTGCGACTCCCTCCGGTGTTCCGGTCGTGGGATTTGAGATCGCATTCAACTCCTTGATTATTTCGATGCTTCTTTCTTTTTCCAGCTCGACTAAACTCGACAAAGCGCGGATGTATGTGAGAATTCCAGATTGCCATGGGGATTTTTTGAGTTTCTTATAAAGTGCGACCAGGCGCTTCTTAAATCTTCTCGTAAAGGCATCATAATAGTTGGCGGAAGTTGCAACACTATAATAGCCCCTCATAACATCCAACGAATTAACCAATTCATTTAAGGATTTCTGCAAGAAAACTACGGAACCATCTTCAACCTCAAGTGAGATCCCGTATTGATAAAGCCCAAATGTTTTATCTGTCAAAGAATTGTCAAGAGAAACAAACTTTCTTATGTTGAGGTGTTCCTGCGTGGGTGATCTGCGAATCTCTCCGATGACACCAATTAAATTTTCTTTTGTTTTGTCGACTTTTGGGGCCCCTCCATAATAAGAATTTTTTGACAGAAATCTTACATTTAGCGGTTCGGCGCCAATAGCAATCATTTCCCATGGCTCATTTTGATTAAAAATTGAAATATCGTCAATTGTGGTTCCCAATTTTGAAGACGTTGTTTGCCTTTTGACCCTTCTTCTATAGACTTTCATTTCTGAAATTCTGGAATTTTTCAAAATAACTTCTTTTGCTGGCGTGTCGAGGAGGGCGCCAAAAACAGTATTATTTCTCAATAAATTTTCAAAATCAATGTCAAAGATAAATGAGACACGACCATCTTCATCTCTTGAGGTTAGGCCTGGAGAAAAATAATCTTCTGTAGTTTCTCCGAAATTTAAAGTTGTTCCATTAAGTAGGCTTTTTTGAACTTCCCTGAATGCGTATTTGGCAGACGTAATATCGGGAGGAAGGGCACCTAATCTATCTATGTCTCGAAAATCTTGAACCTTATAATTTGGAATCGACACTTTTTTTAAGATTTGACGCGGGGACGTGCCAGGAATATAATAAATTTTATTTTTCGGATCTTGCTCAATTCGTCCGGTCCAGACTTGATCGCCGTTTTCTCCAACCGTCAAAAACACGGAACTTTCGGAAACAACCTTGTTGTTATTAAGTACCGTTTCTCCAGAAACCGCGCCTATTGTGTTGTTTGTAAATGTTCCTTTTGGAAAATCTAGGCCTCGCTGAGTTGCTATTTCATGCAAATCAACATACGCATAGGCAAAAATTGAAAAATGATCCTCCAGCATTGTATCAAATTGAAATTTAAATGGAATGTTGTAAATTAATTCACCGTCTGATCCAAAAATGGGATCTGCTAAATATTTATTTTTATCTGGATCTACAACGTCTTTCAGCCAAAAATCCCAATGTTTATAGTCCTGAAGGCCTTGTGTAATTTGTGAAGGATCTTTGTTGACTATTTTATCGGTGGCCTTTTGTGAGTTTGATTGAATTATTCTAATTTTTACAAAATCCCTAAAATCTTCTTGTAACAACCAGGAAGATTCCGGATCATCTAACTTATCCTTCATTGACAAGTCGAGCCACACGCTTGTTAAGTCGCGATTGGAAGTTTCTAGCAAAATCCTGTCCATATAGACGGCTGGTATGAAGTCTTGGTTTTGTGATGTAGAATAAATTAGTGGCATTAACTAACTTCTCCGTCATCATTACAAACTGTTGCCTTTTGTAGATCTATTTCGGAAGAGTATGGGTCGGCGATTATGTTTGTAAATGGCAGATCTGGACAATTAATTGGCAAATCTACAAATAGAGATTCTGGCTTTATTTTTGCTGCCTCGGCGCACAATACCCCTTCCGAGATCTCGTCATCAACAAGAACATCAAAAAAGTATTCTACATGATTGGGAGTCAAAGGAAAATCATCCATCTTTATATCTTCCTTGTCCAACAAAATTCCATCAACAATAGCCGGCTTTCTATTTCTCGCAAAAGATAGGGCGCGCAGCTCTTGGTCCAGCTTTGTTCCACTAGAACCACTTACATCAATAATCTCGAAAACCTCAATTTCAAAGTTATTCTTTTCAAATGAAATGTTGTCTTCCACAATCAAGCCCAAAATGTGATCAGTTTGAACGATGATGGCAGTCCCGTCATCGAAAAGAGGGCTAGCCAATTCTGGATCTGTGTCTTTTAGGCCGGAGCCGTCATTGAAGTCAGAAACCTCTGTTTTATAAATCAAATCCATTGCAACCTGCGGGATTGGTAAATCTTGATAAGAGCTTGTCAAAAAGCGAGAGAAGCTTTCAACTTCACCGCGCAAAAATTGCAATTTGAATCGCGGGGCTTTGTCTTCTCCCATGCTTGATTCTCCCAAATCATTATATAGAACGTACTCACGCTCCGGAGTTGAGAGAATATTAACTTTTGTAAATTCCGCTACCGTGTAGGGCTTTTGGCGCGCGTTATAATCCCTGTTCAATTCTGTTTCCACACCGACATGATTATGCTGTGTTCTTTTATGGGGAGTATTATTCACAATTCTTTCACTGATGTCATTTTGACTTTCGCTTATATTGGCATAGGCGCCGTCATAAAGAACATCATCATCAAAAAAACGATAATAAGTTGGATTAAGCTTACCAATGGACAATAAATGTTTGCCATATTGAGTTAGCTTTATGTCCAATACTTGTTCTTTCTTGTTGAAGTAGCTCATTTGTTAGTAATTATCTTCCTTATTCTTTTTCGTTGTAGTTAAATGTGGGAATTTTAAATTCTGGGTTTGCGGTCAATAGATCTGTTTGTTTTTCTTCAATTCCATCTTCTTTCTTTAGAGTTACTTCTGTTTCCATGTTTCCCAGCTCTATTAGGGAGAAGAAATCATAAGGCCAGTTATAGCTTGGGGCTGTTGGGTTTGAAACTGCAAAATTAACGCTTGATTTTCCTCTCTTATTGGCTGTCGTTTTATCAAAATAATTTTTGGAAGCTCGTTGTTTTACTTTAAAGACAACCCAGCGAATTTCCCGCTCGAAATCCTCGGCGTCTAAAAGTTCGCTTTGTACAAGCGGATGAGAAATAGTTGCTTCAACATCAGGATCATCAAAAACAGATTTTAATCCCGCGTTTGGTTGAACATTCTGCCAAATATAAGAAAGGTCTTCAGATGAAAATGTGTGTTCAAATTCAAAGATATACATTGCAAATGCTCCAATTTCTGAATCTTCTAATACTTCGGGATAATTTACAAAATCATATCTCGGAGGAAGAATAAATTTCTGCATTTTTTCCACGAGGTCGTAAAGAGAATCTCCCACCTCCCCAAGAATATTGAACTCTGTTTTTGGAGCTATTCCCCTCTGCTCGTCCAAGATTGCTTGAATTTTGTGTTTGTTAATGCTAAATAATTTTTGATTTCCGTTTTTCAAATAAAATGGAATTGCAACAATTGCTTCTGCAACCGACTTACCCTCTTTAAGTTGGCCTAGCTTCTTGCTAATCTTCTTTTGTCCCTTGGCAAGATCAGGGCGCGATAGGCCGGTGCCGGGTTCTTCCGCCTGAGAAAAGCCCGCAACATCCATTAGCGACGACACACCATTTCCAGCGCCATAATCATTATAATGTTCACTTATGTACTCGCCGCGATCTGTGTATGGGGTCACGGTGCCAAATGCAGTGGTTGTCACGGACACCCTCTCTGATCCACTATAGGCACCCCGAAATGTAACCCAGTCTGCTGGAATGTCTGAAACTTCTAGATAAATTCCCTCATTTGGTCTCGGAAGACATCCAAATTGATGCCACATTCCCCTTGGGACAGATTCTGAGCCATTTGTTGGGATTGTCAAAGTATTGCTTGCGTTTGAAATTGGCCGGATGGACTGATCTCCGAAATTAAACATAGGTGTTTCAAATTTGGGTTGAATAACCCAGCGGCCGCTGAGATTGACTGTTGACTCTTGGCTTTTTTTCCCATCTGGAGTATAGTCTTCGACCAAAACGTCCTCTCTTCCCAGAAGGTTAACAGAAGCAGAAAGCTGCATTGCGAACTTGTTGGCGTATAGTGGCGCCATCGGAAAAGATCCAGACCCGTTCCATGTGGATGAGGCTCCCCAGAAGTGCCAGCCGGTTCCGGAATTTCCAGGGTCATATGAAGATAATCCCGCAATTCCGACCGGAGTAGTCATCGTTGAGGATGTCGAAGGGGCCCAGATGGCTATTTTGGCGAGCTGTGAAAAAGGCAAGCTTGCACTTGCAGCGGTTTCCCACTCGCCATAGTAGGCATCTGGAGTTGTCAAGCTCGGAGAACCCTTGAAGCTGGTCCTAAGTATGGGGCGCCCATCAATTCTCCAATAAATAATTTTTGAATTATTTAAAATGTCGTCTAGCGAGACATTGTCAGTAATACTAGAGGGTGCGGTATATAAAATATCCGCCCAAGCTTCACCGTTATAATAAGGCGGAGTAAAAGATGGATTATAACCATTTAAACTATCAGAAGGATAAAGATCTTGATTTTGTTGGCCAAGAGAACAAGAATAGATGACCCTTGAGGATGTTCCACCTGCCCAAGATTGTCTCCCGTTATCTTGAAAGCCCCCAGAGGTGCCTAGAGAGCCAGTTGTTGAATTAAATAATGTACCAACGGCGGCGACGGGTGGGCCGAAGGCGGAGGGACGGCTATACATTGTGAATGTTTCTTTCAGTGACGGCTGATAAAGCGGATCCTGGGGGAGTTCGTATCCGGTTATTGTTTCAAAACCAGTAGATGACTCTGCTGGGAAAGAGGGATGAAACCATCTTCTTGTTTTGTTCATCGACCTTCTCATCTTCACGCGCATTCCATAAGTTTTTCCTGCTTCGACCTTTCCGAAGTCTTTTGAGTTGTCCGGGATTGATCTAATTGCCGTAAATTCATCGTTTTGCAAAAAGAATTCTGGCACCTCTGCTAAAAAATTGTTTATCATCAATTTATAAAGATTATCTCCTGATTGACCCATTTTTGCCAACAAATCAAGAGAACAAGAGGGATCTGGCTCCATATCTACCAGATTCTTATCTTGTAAATATTCCTCCGGTTCAAGAAGAGCCTCGAAGGGAACTCGATAATCCCACCCAGATAGACCAGAAGAGCCGGTACCCAAGGCCCAATATCCACTAGATGTTAATTCTGTGGATCCACTGACAAAAGATGTATATTCAAACTTGGAAATAGAGTCCAAAGCGACAGGATAATCGACCGCCATTCCAGCCTTGATCGAATTATATAAAATTCCAGGAGAAAACATAGCTGCCATGACCGGCCTATTTACCGCATCTGCAATGTCCGCATCGGTTCCGCCGACTACCTCTATAAATTCCGAATAAGATTTAGAAAATTGAGAAACAATTTGAAGTGTTCTCTCTGCCGGATAGAAGCCGTCATAAGGGATGAACTTTTTTAAGCCCTTGCATTTGATTGTTATTTCACTTGGAATCGCCACACCATCATGGTCTGTCTTGACAACATCAAAAAATTGCATAAATTCTGAATTTGTATAATAGGTGCTAAAATTTGTTTCCGAGCTATTCTGGGGAGTGTCGACGTTTCCAGTTGGGATTCCAAAAATAGAAAAGTTGTCACATCTTTTAATAAGGAAGTCATTATTTTTGGCATAATTTTCAATTTGATTGCTTATTCTAAATTCTGGGATGATTGTGCCTTCTTTAAAAACATATTTGGTGTCCACCGCATAATCTTCATAAGAATCATAAAATGGGGAACGGGGGGACGAAACAAACGGATTTCCTGCACCAGCCAATCTATCTGCTTCCCAAAGTGCTGTTCCACCATATGGTTGAATTGACCCAAGGGGCGCCTCGTCTAGATAGGGAGAGGAACAACCACTAAGAGCAGTCCAGCGTAAAGTTAGGGTGTCAATTGCGTCAGATCTTTCTGGAATTTCTACTCCATGTTGATCAACAACAGAATATACACTTTGCAAAGTTTGTTTTCTGTTATAGATTGGGGATGCTCGGAGGCCCAAGAGAGACCCTTCGACCGTGCCAGTTGTTGAAAAAACTACAGAACCACTATCCGGGGCAATTGAAGCCGAGACATCGACACCAAGTATCATCTCGGTTATGTTTCCGGCATCGGCAGCGAAGGGCCCAATGTCTTTTACGAATCCAGTCGCAAGAGTTCCCTCCGCATCTCCCGCCGTATCGCCGCATCGCCACCACGAGATTAAATCTCCAGCAAAACTTAAATTATTTAAATCTGTTATTCTGCCGGTATTATATAATTCTGTAACCTCGGATGATGTAAGGGGCTTCGAATACACCGATGGTTCGTCTATTGTTCCATTAAAAATGTGAAAAGTTGAGCCCGTTGCCAGTGGCGAGCCGGGGTATCCGGCCAAGAACAAGGGCTTCGAAACGCGCTTTGCATTGCCTATAAATGAAGAATTTCCAACCACAGTTGGGACTAGGGGGGAGAGGGGGGAGGGGTCAAAAAGAGGAATTGGATCCTCGCCATAGGGGTTGTCAAACGTCAGATCGATTTGAGATCCGTTAACGTATATTTTTAGCCTCTCTGTTGCGACTCTTGTTTCGAAAATAATTCCGGATGGATATGGGTCATAGACCATAACGACATGCATGGATCCAGATGATAAGAGATTTTCATATGCCGAATATGTGGTATCGCTGTAGGCCTTGTCTGCGAAAAAGTTTTGACTGGTGGGGAAACTAGCGCGTTGTGAATAATTTACATAAGCTGCTATTTTAAAAGTGCTGTACATACCCTCAAAACCTGGGGCTGGTGAAACTCCAATCCCTGATTTCACTAATCCGAAATAAATTGATCCGGAACAAGGTATGTTGCCTGGGTGGGTAATTGCTGGTGGCACGGCGATGGTATAATCTCTTCTTCCAAAATAAAAAATTGGCCAATCTTGAATAAACATGTTTGAATTCGGGCCGAGTTCGGAAGTATCTCCAAATGAAGCCGAAATGGGATTTACCCAAGCCGCCAAAGTGAATCCAGAAGCAGGAGCGAGTTGAGTCGCCCACTCGGACCCAAGCTTATATGATCCGGCGGGCAAAGAAGATGTGTTGGCAGATCCAGAATAACCTATTTGAATTCCGGTGCCATTGGCAAACTCTGGTGCGGCGGTGGGGGAGGCCCACGTTATTCCGAGATTACTGCAAGAAAGAGCGTATGCGTTTGGAAACCGATTATTCCCATGAACAATCGTATAATCATTTTGCAATTCTCCTGCTGCTCCAGAATTGGCAGTTCCTGCTGTATAAATCACAGATGTCTCGAAATCCTCGACGGCATCCATGGCCCACGCGCTTTGAGAAACAACAAATCCTTGAGAATTAGGCATCCTTAACCTCCAAACTTCGTTTTTCCAAGAGCACTTCTTCTGCTCCTACTGTTTCTCCAAAAATCATTTTGATATCCTTCTCTTTCTCTATTTCTTTTCTTGAATGTGTTGGGAGATGCTGGAAATACAATCTCCCTGTATTTGACGCTGTCGAAGAGCGAAAAATTAAACTCTTTTAAGCCTGTGCTCTTATTAATTAGTGGCGTCTGTATATATTTGTCTTTTATACTGTCATATGCCAATCTAGCAGGGGGCTCTAAATTTAAGTCTAAATTGACCTCTCCGTGAGAGAAAAAAGATAAATCGTTAGCATAGCTGCTTTGAGCCTCTATTTTCATTACTCCGAGAGCCGTGTTGGTCTCCTCATTCATGATTTGTGTGATGGGCTTATATCTTGAAACAACACAGGGCTCATCAAACTTTTTGCATTTTGAAAATCTGGGAGTTATCTGTGCTCCAGTTCCATTTTCAAAAGTTTTGCCTGGTGATAGATTATAAACTAATTGATTATTTTCTCTAAAATAGCGAGAAACTGGATGTTCGGCAGTCCTTATTTGTTTCCAGGTTGGCCATCCGTAGGGGCCATTTCTTTTTAAAATGATGGCGTTCAATAAGGATGCATAGCCAAGAGGACTTGGAAATGGCCAGCCCCCTAAAACGCCAAGGAAATCTTGATTTTGCCAAGTGTTAAGGTAGGCCCAGACTGGAGTATAGTCTCCCTCTCCGGCCAAGCACAAATTATCTATGTTAAATGGTGTGGTCTTTTGTCCAACGGGATATCCGAGATGGTTGCTGCACCCATCTACGTTTATTGGCTCATAGACATTATAATTTAGCCCCATATATACAGTCGGCAGGTTAATCTGACAAGAGCCAAGATTAGCCTTGTCTAGTCCAAACCAAGCGGGGGTGGCAACAAGCGAGCCAAAACAAGCACTACCTGTTGGAATCCACCAATCGGTGTTATTATCGATGCAAATAACTGACACAAAATCACTCGCAGAAGAGAAAGTGATCGCATCTGTCAAGCCAATTGAGCTGCTATAGGGGGCGCCATCTGCTGGTAAGTAACCACAGTATGGACTCGAAACATAAGATGCTTTGATCCAGGCATACTGAAAGTCGCTTTGTGGAATTTGATGTTGAACATACCAGTTGTCGTATTGTGCCTCCTTTACTGTTGCAGTGCCACTGAGTCGATACGAATACCTCGTATTTCGATTAACCTGATAAATCGAGCCAGTTCCTGCATAATTAAGGGCATTGACTGTAGATCCTTGTGCCCCTGGGATCTGCTGGGCATTTGAAAAGAATCCGAACTGATTGACATGGGAGGCCTGCAAGTCTTGTAAGACGTCCCGCACAAATCGGTTCCTATAATTCAAATCATTATTCGGAGACATTTCGGCGGCATATTTATCTAGGCCTGGGCCTCCGTTGGCATCTCCCATGGTATCGGGTCCGCCTGGGGCCGAGAATCTTTCGACAATAATGTATTCATTCGGGCCCCATGTTCCATTTCTATCTATCTCGGCGCCGAGAAGTGTGGCCATGTCTGGGATCCAAGATGATTCTTCCGAATCATCAATAGGATCAATTAATGAGAATCCCCCGTATTTAACAAAGGCCCTGTTATTAACAGACCTGCCGGAAGTCATGACTACTTGGTAATCGTGACTATAGTTTCCACCGACACCCTTGATATTTTTGATGTTTAGTGGTCGCTTGGCCGTCTCATCGCGATATAAAGTGGCTCTTGGCTTATCAGTATCTTGAGAAGTGAGGGTACTCGTGGGGCCAAAGGTGACCTTAAACGCTTCTGGCCGATTTGTGTCATCATCAGATCCATCGTTTAATGGAACGTGCCTACTTTGGAGGCCTCCGACGTGAGTTTCCGAAAACGGGCCCTGCATTGGCCTTTCGTTATCGGGACCATAGACATCTTCATGGTAATTTTCAACTGAAACCGGAAGTCCTCCGAACGAAGCTTGATATCCCGTCCGAACACTAGAACTAAAAAGGTCGAATGGGAGTGACATCTTGCCATAAACTGAGGTATAGTCTCCGGATGGTGTATTTTCTGTCGGGGTTTTTAATTTTACTTTTTGATTTGGAACAAGAACATCGTCGCAGTCTTGAAGTTGTGTTGCTGCCGAGAGAGCATCGACATTTACTCCATCTGATGTCCCGAGGGAAATCGATGATCTGACAAAATTGGTCTTTTTGTTCTCGGGAGTATTTGCTCCGCCCCTTATTACGGGACTCCTATTGAGTTTGAGGCGATGCGGGGTTGTATATGACCGATTGAGAGTATTGATAGTGACATCTAGATAAGCTTGCCTGTTCGAATCAACTTCGGGGTCGCCAGAGGTTATAACACTCCCACTCCTATTTGCGCGCGCATTCCACCAGTAGCAATTATTGTTCTGTAGGTTATTTAGTGGAGCATGACCCACCCTCCAGTTGTATAGATGACGATTTATTCCAATCAGGCCGCTTTCTGGGTCGACCGGGGTGAATTCTAGTGTCGGAAACTTTGTCCAATACTTATTTCTCTCTAAAACGTGACTTTCAACCATGTTTCTTATATCATCAGAGAATTCTGCCGAGGCAGGAATCAATTGTTGAAGCATGACGCCCAGCGCTTGGTCAATCCACTTGTAAAAGCTGATGAATTTTTCTACATCTGGCTCATTTTCAACTTTTTCGAAGTAAAGATAACGTAATTTCTCTAAATTTTTGTATTCTTGTCTATATCTATTGACTGGCTCACCGACCAGATTGTTAAAATCAACAATCGTGGCGAACATTTTAATCATATCTTCCGAAATTGTCTGATACATACTCTTTTCGATGCCGAAAAAATGTCTGAGAGGCCTAGTATCTCTAGTAAAGGCTAGATCACTCTCTCCGAGAGCACTAATGGTGTCAGAGGCTTGCACAATCTCTGGCAATGTTTGTTTTCCAGCGTGAATATATCTTGCGTCCATCACTTTGATATCATTTGCAAGATAAAAGTCGCCTCTGCCAGTTAGTTGGTGATTAACCACGTCTCCAAGCCACTTATAACGGCCCAGAAGAGACAAAGAACCCGAAGATACGTCTGGAACGAGATATCCGGCATCCGAGGCTAGAGGAATTCCCGAGGCTCCCGCGTCGGAAGAGGTTACTGTATCGAAATCCCAATTCATGGCCAGAGTTTCAATCTGTGGTACCATAACGCCCGTTAAACTAGTTTGCATCAGGTAAGTGCTACCATATGGAGACTTCACACCATGATTGGAGGGGTCTCTAGCGTGTGCTTCCATGACATAGTTGTCCAAATAGCTTGTCCAATATCTTAAAGAGCTTATTTTGGCATCTGAAAAGGTAAGGGTCGAACCGGTAAAGTTTGTGCGGTGCGATCCAAGGTAAAACCTCTTGGCATCATTTAAAAATGCGCTTCCCGTTACTGCATCGATGCTCGCGGTCATCATAAATTCTGCTGCAACATAGTCTGCGAGGGCATTAACGCCGTAAAATTCTAAAGTATAGGCGGTATCCGAGCTTCCCGAGGGCAAATCTGCGTTTGGATACTTATCCTGGAACACTCGAATGGCGAAATTCCACTTTTGATTATCATAAACGTCCTTAAAAATCTCTGTTGTTAGGTTTATCGTCCCGTTTGTGTTTTGAATATTGAAATAAACGTCTTTTGACTCTCTTTCGAACCTTATCGCGCTTACTTGTAAGTCATAATCTGGGCTTTTCCACCTTAGTTCCACCGTTCCAGTGTCCGCTGTGTGGAAACCATAGATAGAGCTTGTTAAAAACATGGTTGGGAAGTAGGCGGAGTTCCTTTCTTCTATCTTTTTTGGGAAAACAGCCTCGACTTCTGCCGTAAAAGCTGTATAGTCTGCGAAAGAAGAGCTAACTCCTGGTACATAAGATAAAGTGTTTGGATTTCCGCTTGCTGTTTGCTGGTATACCGTTGAATCGAAGCGGTCGGGATCATTAAAGTCCGCATACTTCTTCCTTACTGCGGCTGTTTTGTAAGAATCTCTGAAATCATAGACAACATTGTCTCCATACATGTTGATTTTGATTAATTCTTCATCAACTCCGAAACATCGAACAAGATTCCGAAATGCTTTGTCGGTTCCTTTCGATTTAAAAATGTAAATAAGATTGTTGTAGATGTTTTTATAAATTGCATTCTTGATGTCGGTTAAATCTAACTCAAATTCTCTTTCTTCGTCTTTTCTCAGAATTTGTGCAATAATATCTGCATTTGCGAAGATTTCTGGTGCGATAAATCCATGCGATTCCAAAATTTTATCTAAAAATGGAAGTGGTTTCGTCGTAAGTGGGTCATATCTCTTGTCTTTGATGTGGGCCAGATTTTCAATTTGAAGATAAAGAGTATCAAAATAGCTGCTAATAATTTGTGTCAAAGTTTGAAGAGTTAAACCTCCATCAACAATATCCTCCTCCGTAATCCAAGAAGGAATTGAGGTATAAATTGACGAATTATTTGTTATATCGTAAGCAGAACCCGAAGAGGACCACAACTCTTTTAAGGAAGAGACTTCCGGATTAAACGAATAAATAATCGGATCTTTAAATTCGCTTTCTGTATCGAAATACTCATCTATAGCAGAGCCTGTAGATCGGCCGGCTTGCGTATATCCTACCCACTTTCCGTTTGAGATCCGGCCTGAATAATCGAGAGCTATAGAATCTACGGAACTTGTGCCTGTAATTCCCTCATTGAACTTCAAATAAACGCCTAGATCGGTATTTGCATCATCATGATTAGTTCCTCCGCCGATTTGGGTGAACCAATTGCGCCCAATCTCTTCTGATGTTCTTTGCGTCTTCCAGTAACGGAATTCGTCAATTGAGCCAGAAAGTTTTCCATAACCATCAGATGGGAATGTCGCTGCGCCAAGGTGCCCTTTTCGGGCAGCGCCTACATTTAATTTTAGGGCGCCAGTTACTTCCGAAATGGCACCTCCCGCTATGTCCTCATCATAAACAAGATTTCCGTCAAAATAACCCTTTATATTAACGCTGCTGCCAGTATTTTTTGCGGCAAAGGCGTAATGGTGCCATTTTCCATCAAAAATCTGATCATCCGTTACGGGAAAGCCGCCGACAGCGTTAGTATCGGCCGTTGTTGACCCCGAGATGACAAAGAAAAACATTCTAACTGGAAATGCGGGGTCAGTAAACATCCCAACACCCGCTGTGCCGCTTACATCGTTTGACAGCATTACTGGAACTTCCAAGTCCGTACTTCCTGTCATGAGGGAGCCGCTCTGCTTAAACATCCAGAATTCCATGGTCATGCCGGGATCGAGGTTGAATCTTAAATTTGATTCTCGGTTTTTAGCGGGATCATAAAAATTCGAATTTTCAAATGTATTCGAAAGTTCTTTCCCAATCATACCTCCGGATGCCGTATGCGGGCCGCCTATTACTTGAATATATTCAATAATGCTTGGCTTTCCGGCTGAAATTCCGGGTCCGAGAACAACAAAATCAGTCGTTGTTCCCCAGCCATTGGGTGAAATTGTAGCATACCCAGTTGTTCTTGGATAAACATTATCAAAAACATACAAATCCAAATACGTCGAGTTATTTAAATATTCTGTACGTTCTTGAAGAGACCCATCGTAGGGATACTGGTTGGCTATTCTGTCAAAAGAGTCGCTATAATATTTTTCAGCTGATCCAAATTTAGCAAAGCTTTTCGGATCAGCGTAATTCTTCTGGGGGATAAATCTATTTTTCTGAATTATCCTCTGCTGAATATTGCCGGAAGATTCTACAGATTTTCCAAGATCTTCCATATTTGTGGAAGATACAATAGATTGTGGAATTTGCTTATCAAAAAGCTTTCTAATACTCATTTAAACTTTCAACCCTAAATTTCCAAAGGTATGGTTGCTCAACATACGAATTTTCGTCATAAAAAGCAACCTTTATTCCGTAAGAATATCCTTCTTGTAAGACGCTCATATCAAAATCAAAATAATTTCCGCTTACATCATACGACATTTGGGTATAGTTATCACTGGAGGTTCCGTAGGGAACAATAAGTAAGTCATCTACGATTCTATGTATTTGATATGACGCGCTTTCAACTGTTGAGGTCTCGATGTTTGAATTTGCTACAGTATAAATAGTGGGAGACCAATCTTTTTGTCGGGAGTAGAGTCTAAACCGGATTTGTTCGTCTTTGGTGTAGGACGGCTTGAGATTTGTAATATTAACCACATATTTTGGATTCGGATTATACGCCGATGCAGCGTGTGATTTTACGCCTATCGTTCCGGTGTGATAACAGGTTGCAAGCCCAGAGTCGTACCAGCGGTCGTAAACGGTCGTTAGTGAGGTTTCTAGGGCGAAGGAGGCCGAATATACCCCCGTTGACACGAAGCCTCCTGTGACGGCCGTAGGAGTCAAATCTGTTCCACCTGACGAGGAATTAAAGGCTTTGATGTAGATTTCTCCGGTTCCTACTCCTGGAATATTTTTCAGTTTTCCACCGAAAATATTATAGAGGTAAATTGTGTGAAGGTTGTCTTCGGCAGACAACAGAGAACTACTGGCGTAGAAATTTCCCCTGTCGTCCTTGAGGGCCGAGTCCCAGCGGGCCTCAATATATGGGCGTTTATAGTAAAATTCTGAATTTCTGCCAAAAAACTTCTTGGTATAAAAACTGTATTGGGATCCGCTTAGATTATCAAGCTCACCATCTGCCGAATCTGCTCCGGCGGAGCCTGAATAATAAGCCTCTTGAGTTCCAGTTAGGTGAACTCCAAATCCATAGTTATCTTTTGTTCCAGCGATCCATTCTTCGACCAGCGGCGTAACATCGACCTCTAAATCCTCGATTCCCTTGTCGAAATAGCCTGTATAAACCGGAGAGGCGTGATAATCTCCACCCATTCTTGTCCAAGCCTCCGTTTGGGAAGCCGACATCCAAGTTGAACCTTCGTTATTCGGATAAACTATGTCGGAGTATTCGTCCATATCAAGGCCGAAGCCTTCCTCCCAAGATCGCGAAACCGCAGAAACATTCAGTGTAAATTGGCGAGGGACAGTTTGTGAGTGTCTAGCGTTAGACATTTTTAGATAAAAAGATACTCCGCCGGCGATTGGTAAATCTCCGGTAGATCTATCCCCGGTGATTTCCGAGATTGGGAATTTTATTAAAATTCTCTCTAGTTCAGTAGAACCGGAAGAAGCTTGACCATAGACGGAGAATACCTCCAGTATATCCGAGGCGCCCATGTTTGCATTGGTGCCCCTTGTTGTCAAGTTAGACTTAAAGGCGTTTGTTATAGTATTATCTGCATCTGAAAAGTATCTTTTAATGGCCATTATGTAACTGCTCCCATAATATCCGTATTTGGAAATTTGATTTCGAACGCCACGTTGTCTGGTGCCGCGACATACCTACCATCAGCAGATATTAGATCTTCGATATCGACAAAAACATCAGAGTACGCTCCTCCATTTTTTGCAACAATTTTAACCTTTGTTACATCAGCGACACCAATTACGTCGTTTACATAATTATAGACATCAGTTATATAAATCGGCTCACCTATCATGAGGGGATCATTGAATTTGGATGCCAATGTTTTGACGCATTCCGTTAGAACATCATATTTATTATAATCTAAATCATGAATTATTTCAAATTCAATCCCAAGGTTGACAACAAAAGCGTCTAGAATATCGATTGTATCATTGATCATTTTATTCTTATTGAGCCATGTTTTTATATTATTCTTCAATGTAGAGCTAGCTTGAGTCAGGTACCCCGATGTGTCTTCAGACAAGATGTACAAGTTTAAGTTTCTTCGGAATGAGCCTTGGTCTTGCAAAATTTTGCATCTTTTGACGGCGCCGAACTTATGGGGCATTTTATAGATTATTGATTCATAGTCCTGTCTAGTAACTGCTCGGTTTTGTGTCGCAAAATAATCGATTGACCTTATTCTTATTTCTTCTGAAGATGGCTCGGAGATATCTCCAACTAGAGGTTCGGGATTTATACATTCTATAGAATTTCTAGTGGCGTTGAGTTCATCTTCCGATAGTGTGGTGATATTTTCAAAAGAAAATAATGCCCTTTCTACTGAACTTATTCCAGTGGCAGGAGCATTAACATTTCTAGAGGTATTAATTCTATAAGTAATTGTTAAAGTTGTGTTTGTGGGAGAAATTCCAAATTTATCTGAAAAGATTAGTTTCGAAGGATCAAAGCTCTCATCGCTTATGTAGTCTTTTGCATGAAATTGTAAAATAGTATTTGATGGATCCACAGGCGAAGCCTCGGCCACTTCGCTATCTGATCCATATCCAAATTGAAGATAAGAAGTTGAGCCTATGGTTTCCACCACATACCTTCTCGGAACAGAGTATGGACGAATCACGGACGGAACGGCGTCACTATCGGATGCCCTGTTGATTACTTCCCTGTAGATTATATCCTGAGAAAGGTGGTCGACCTCATAATATTCATTCCCTTCGGAATCGAAAACACTGATGACCTCGGCGATTCTCCTACCAGATAAGCCGAGTTTTCTGAATCTTTTATAGTTCCCAATCGAAAATGTTTCTTGAATAAATTTTCCAGAGATTACCATCCCAGAGGCTTTTACTGCATATCTAGTCGGAACTCCAGTCGTAGGGTTAGTTCTTGCTGCGACTACCTCGTTGCTTGGGTGTGAAAAATCTACATCTGAGACTAAGACATAATTACCTCCCCCCGTACTAGTACACAATGTACCACGCTTCAATATCGGCAGATATTTAGAGTCAGGGCCTAGCCCTAACGAATTCGCCGGAACGATTATGAAAAAGTTGACCACTCCAGATGTTGACGGAACACCTTTATTTTTATATCCCTGTTGTCTTGCGAGACGAATTACATTATTATATTCGGCTGCTGAGTCAAGAAAGGATTCGTTTACTTGGTAATCTAAATAAAACGATAAAATATCCCCAGTATATGCAACAGTATCCATCATGAGGGCGCCGAATGAAGCTTCCCCGAAATCTCTATACGATTCGGGATAATATCTCTTTGCATATTCCACAAGATCTCTCTTAATTGTTGCAAATTCTCGACTCGTATATCTTACTGGTGTTCTTTTTTTATTGGCCATTTAAATTTTTTCCTTTTATTAATTGAATATTGGCAAACTCAAAACATTTACCGAGTTTAGAGAAATTATTTCAAAGAGAATATGAACATACATAGCATTTGAATTAGCAACAGAGACCGCGTCAACTTCATAACTGGAGCCCCTCGTGTATCTAATATCGCTTATTCTTATTGCCGAACTCATATACCTATTTACTTGTTGATTAATCTTTTCTGAAATTTCTTCCTGTATCCCGAGATTTTCAAGTTCAAATAAGTACTCCCTTATCCCAACTCCAAAATCGGGATCCATCATTCTTTCTCCAGGATTTGTCAGAACAAGATTTTTAAAATTTTGCACAATTGCTTGCTTAATTGTTTTTGTCAAACGATACGGGCCGTCGACCTGATCAACCGAAAGAGGTAAAGCTGGTGATATTCCTATTGCCATCTATTCGCACTCCTCAGCAGGTTTTGGAACCTCAAGTCTCTTTTTCCACCAAGCGATGTCTTTATCTGTTGGTATGCTTTTTTTGACTTTAATTTTCTTTCTTGTTTTTTCTTCATTTGTATCTTCTTCTTCATCTTCGTAATTTGCGTCCCTTGAGTGATAATATCCTTCAAAAAGTCTTCTAAGATTTTTCTTTGTCTTCTTGAAACCGGCTTCCTTGTCCCACCTCCTAAACTGGCTTCCCTTTGCTCCTCCGGGTTTATCCCACTCTTGACCAATAGAAAGTAAAAATGTTTCTATAGTATAAATAGTAACCAAAGAAAGTAATGATTGTAAAGGAAGACAATAATTAAAAAGAGTTTTGTATTCCGGAGTGTTTATGAGTTCCGAAATCATACAATTTATATCATATTTATCTATGAGTCCAGATGTCAAATTGAGACTTCCATCTATCGGTACCTCTGCGGTGGCGACCGGGACGACATAACGGCGATTAGTATCATCTCCGAACTTTAGAGATTTTATTTGAGCAACCTGTACTTCAGAAATCGACGCGTCGAATTCAACCTCATCACCCAGGAGTTTGGGCATCACCATCGAAATTCTCAAACCATATGACCAATTCGCTACTTCTTCCGTAATCTGACTCTCGATAGCCAAAGGAAGCGGAGTTTTTGTAGCTACGGTCGATGAACCGCCACTCTCCTTGAGTGATAAATATTTTCTCCAATATTCAAGTCCAAAAATTTGAGGCGTGGCGGTGGAAACGTCTCCCGAAGGCGGAGATACTTTAATATATTTTTCTAGAATAAACGGGAAATAACCCTCCGCATAGGGGTACGTCCCGTCCTGGATCTTTTCTGGATATCCGGGCTCCAAGGCGAGGATGGCGATTGTTGTTGGATCAGCAGGATCTAGGGGGTTCGTGGCAACATCCAGGGGCCCTCCTCCGGAAATCGCTCCAGCGACCATCCAATCTGGGGATCCAAAAATCCAACTTTCAAGATTTGGAATAGAGGGCTTAAGGGAGTCGCTAAAAAGCTTCCCCACCTCCGCTATTTGCTCTGAAATATAATAATTGAGCAGGATCAAACAAGAAGGCTCTACATGCGCCACCTGGGATGTCCACTTATCCCTCAGTCTCTTGGGATAAGTTATTCTCGGCTTCCTTGGTGGCTTTCTCCATTTCTCTTGAAGATTATTTATAGATTCCATTGCAGATATCTGTGCGGCGTTTGGAACTATGTCCCCAATATCTACTTTTTTACCAAAATTTTGAACAACTTCTTCCAAAAATTTATAATAATAAATTTTTCTACTCTTCTTCTTCTTGAAGTTTAGGCCCGTATTCAATAGACCGGTTTTCATCTTTTCCGCGATATAGCCAGATAATGTGTCATTATAAACTTGTGGAAATTTTGGATCAAATAGAGAAAACGATGGAAGTCCCTTTAGGAAGGCTTCCATAACATATAAACGAACCGTTGATCTTATGGCGCCGTCTGTACCCGCCAAGGATTCTCTTGGCATAATCCTATCAAAAGGCCTTTCTGTATCAATTGCGCATGCTGGGGGGATTTGGAGCCTTGGATCGTCCTTTAGTTTATCGCTATATTCGGATGTTTTTTCCGATACCGAATTAAAATTCAGAATTGGTTTTCGTTCGCAGTCCTCTATTTCTGGAATTATATTATCGTACAAGCCTAACCAGCCGCTGTATTTTGGAGGTTCAACATAGAAGGCTGGATTCTTTTCTGTTCCTCCGTATTCTTCATGACTCAATTCAACAACTTTTGCTTCAGCATTGGGGTCATATCCAAAATTGAATGTTCTTACGTTTTCCGAGATCTTAAGGGCGAATTTTTCAATTATTTTTGAAGTTAAATATTCGTATAATGTTGTTGAAAAGAAGGAATTTCTGTCTGATATTTGATTTGTTGTGTATGGAGACCAACTAGATACCAAGAAATTTCCAAAAATATAGGCCTGATTGGTTGTATCAAGTGGCCGGTACGAAGCGTTCGGAGATGATCCTCCAAGATTTATTATATTTTCCAGCGTATCGGTGTCGTAAGATTGGACGGCATCAAATTCCAGAGGAGGGCCAAATTTATCATCCTCCGAATAAATCTTGATATTGATTATTGTGTCATTATCTTTTTGATAGTTGTAATCTACCTTGACGTATCCTGGAGCATTATTATCTTTTTCCCAATTATCAAAGTTTAAACTCAAGTTTGGATCCCTAGACAGTTCGAAGTCAACGTTGAGAGTTCCTGCTAAGATTTCCTGTAAATAGGGCGCTACTTTGTCGGGATATACCCCAACAGCGTGACCGTCCTCTTTGAGTAACCCATAGAGGGGTGTGAAAAGCGCGGTCGGGTCTTTGGTTTGGACATCTGCATAAAATCCTAAAATTCCCAAATCCTCGCTTAGTGACTGACCGAATAAGCTAACCCAGAATTCGTTGTGTCTCTTGAATCCGGCGCCGTTTGTGTCAGCAAGAATCATATTTAGCATCCCTCGTCGAGTCAACAATTCCGTCATAAAAACAGAATTTATTGCATCGTCATTCGAACTAAACATTTCTTGTGTTTGCTTTTTCGTTTCTGGATCGGCGCCGGGGTATATTCCACTTCCTGGGCATGTAGGGTCCCCCAATATAT
>Ga0255048_10000787_pt1 | contig 23490 bp, 29 predicted proteins | sample JV7_2_2_MG_FD_183619 | JGI IMG/M metagenome (GOLD analysis project Ga0255048, IMG submission 183619) | Seawater microbial communities from Jervis Inlet, British Columbia, Canada - JV7_2_2 | ecosystem: Environmental > Aquatic > Marine > Inlet | place: Canada: British Columbia | collected 2016-10-06
TTTTAAATAATTGCTCTATAAGTTTTTCTAATGTTGCTCCTGATGGCCGCGCACAAGATGTTACTATGATAATTCGTAGGACAGCAGCGGCTAGCATCGCTTTCAACCCAATAATTTTAACTGCTGGTGGAGTCACCTTAGGCCTAGCAGACACCAGTGGAAGAACAGATGTCCTCACCATGTTTACTGTCGATGGTGGAAGTCAGTTTTATATGGCTTCATCGTTCTTGGCGGCAGCTACTGTAGCAGCATAATGCCCATAGCCTTTCAGCAACAACTGACAGTTAGACCTGGGGGTTCTCAAACTTTTAATAGTTCAGGAACATTTTCACTTCCTCCAGGCATTAATTTTGTAACTATTTCAGGCACAGGAGCAGCAGGTTCTGCAGGTGCCTCTGGAAATAGTGGTGCTACAGGTAATAGCGGAAGTGCAGGAAACCCTGGAAATTCTGGAAATGGTGGAAGCGCAGGGGCGGCAGGTAGCGCAGGTGCAGGGGGTGCAGGAGGCTCTGCTGGTAATGGTGGTACTGGCGCTTATGCAGCGAATGTTGCTAGCGGTGGTGGCGGGGCTGCGGGAAATCCTGGTCCTTCCTCTGCTGGTAATCCAGGTAATCCTGGTTCTGGTGCTTCAGCAGGTTCTGGCGGTTCAGGTGGTTCGGCAACTTCCCCAGCAGGATCAGGAGGTGCAGGTGGCGCTGGTGGTGCTGGCGGATCAACCCCTGGAAATCCAACGACAAAAGGCGGAACTAATCCTGCTACTCCTGGCAACGGTGGTGGCGGTGGAGGCGGCGGCGGCTCTGGTGGCAAGGGTACATCAGGAAGTTCAGGAAGCGGTGGAGGATCAGGTGGTACTGGATCGAATGGAAATGCTGGAAATGCAGGAAGTGGTGGTAGTGCAGGCAATACAGGCGCAGCTGGAAATCCTGGAAGTGCAGGTAGCACAGGTAACGCAACTACAATAGTTCATGCAGTAGATGGGACTATAGCTTCTTTTGCTGGAGGTAATGGTGGCTCAGGAGGGTCAGCAGGTTCTGGAGGTTCTGGAGGTGCAGCTGGAAATGCAGGTAATGCAGGTGCAGCAGGTACAGGCAACAATGGAAATCCAGGAAATTCAGGGAGCGCAGGAAACCCAGGTACTTCTGGCGGCGGCGGCGGTGGCGGTCCTGGCGCAAATGGGAATCAGTCTGGCGCTGGTAGTGGACAGGTCGGTGCTGCTGGCAGTCCTTCAAATGATAGCGGCGGCAATGGCGGATCATCTGGCGGTGCAGGAGGGTCTAACGGCTCAGGTAGCCCTGGAAATGCAGGTGGAGCAGGTAACACAGGGGCAGCAGGAAACGCAGGAAATGCAGGTAGTGCTAATCCAGGTGGTTCTGGCGGTGCAGGAGGTGCAGGGGGTTCAGGTTCTCCAGGCAATAGTGGTGGTTCAGGTAATTCTGGTAACCCAGGTACTTCAGGAAATGCAAGTGATTTCTTGAAAGAGCAGAACGATTATACTATAACTGTAGGTAGCGGCGGTTCCGCAGGGACAACAACGATATCATGGCCTCCACAATAGAATTTATTGCTTCAGCAGAAGACTATGAAGTAATTCCAGAACCTTATCCAGCCAGAAAACTAATTCCTGATTGGTATAAAAAGTTAGACAGCAAGTTACACCAGGGCTTTGAAAGCAGTACAATAAAAAGATGCCCACCATTTTTAGATGTTATGCAGACAGGATGGATTATACCTTTAGCGGCGGATGTCTATTTTAAAGTAAATGAGGATTGTTCTGGACTTGATTACGAATGGAAATTTCACAAGGAAATGATAGGAAAACATTCAGTAGAACAGTTATCAAAGAAAGTTAAACATCCTAGCTATCCTACACCACCACTAAAGTTTTTAAACTATTGGCAGATTAAGGTTAAGAGGGGATGGTCAGTATATTTTGTACCTCCTTTTAATAGGGCGGACCCAAGATTTGAGTGTGTTGCTGGCTTAGTAGATTGCGATAAGTATAATGAATATATTAATTTTCCTTTTATTTGGAAGCAGCCCAACTTCGATGGGATACTAGAAGCAGGGACACCCCTGGTACAAGTTATACCCATTCCTCGTAAAGTGTTACAAAAGGATTTTAAATGTAGAAGTCAAACCAAAAAAGAAGTAGAGCAATTACATATGACTCGTAGGAAAAGGGCTTCACATGAAAGTTTATATAGGGATAAATTATGGGTCAGGAAATGAATTGGCTGATTGCTCCATCACCAGATGGGCTAAATGAAGAACAATGGGCATACTGGGACGGAGCCTTTACAGATGAAGAACTAGAAACTATAATTAAGCTAGGAGATTCAAGACCCAAAAAATATGCTGTTGTTGGTACTAAAGGAGAATACGTAGAAGAAATAAGACGTAGTTTAGTGAACTTTATGGATGACGAGTTACTTATAAAAGAGGCTCCGTTTCTTTTAGATAAACTAACATTCATTTGTAGAAAACTAAATGGTTCTTATTTTGGTTTTGATTTGAGTGGTTTTCACGAACCATTTCAGTATACAACTTATGATCCTTTAGATGCTTATGATGATGATGGTAAGATAATTTTAGAAGATAAACGTATAGTTGAATATAAATGGCATCTAGACAAAGGGCCAGGAGACGATAGACCACCAAGAAAATTAAGTATGGTTTTAGGTCTTTTAGATCCTGATGAATATGAAGGCGGAGACTTTGAAATAAAGACAGGGGTTGAAAGCCAAGTACTGCCAATTAAAAAGGGAAGAGTAATAGCTTTTCCAAGTTGGACTTTACACAGAGTTACACCTGTAACTAAAGGAATTAGAAAGAGTGTTGTCATATGGGTAGGAGGCCCAAAGTTTAAATGAAGTATGTTTATGAAATATTAGATAATAACCCTGAAGAGGGAAGCTTACAAATACATTTGACTTGTATAGATGTTCCTCATGATGGTGTGCGATGGATACAGTATCCTAGTATTAGGGGAGTTCCTTCTTTTGCAAAGACTCATATTTTAGAAGAAGTCATTAGAAATTTTAGAGTTGATATTAATACTTGGGAAATGTGGGAAAATAATAAATATGATGTAGGGGAAATTAGAAAAGAAGCAGATGCTGTAGTGGGAAATAAAGAAACTTTTGAGGAAACTCTATTAGATGATGATTGGTTAGAAGATGAACTGGACGACTTATAAAGACTAATGCGAGTTATAAAATCAATTTCAGAAGCTAGTGAATATTGTAGTCAGCTAAAAAATAAAGGAAAGACTATTGCGTCTCTAAATACTGGGGGAGACTTACATGAAGGGCATATGCACTTAGTAGGCATCGCTAGAGATAATGCAGATATTGTTATAGTAATGATAGATTTTCCACATGAATATTTTAATAAGAGTAGGGATGAATTTAGTAGATTTTCTAAAAATTATGAACGTAATATTTTAAAGAAAGATATTAAACTATGTTTAAAAAATAAAGTAGATATCTTTTTTGCTCCAACAATGTGGGATATGTATGGTGAGAAAGTAACTAAACTAGGTGTATCTAATAATTTTCTTAAAAAATCTCTCTGGCACGTTGAACACATAATGTCTTTTATTAAAGACTATAATATTTTAAAACCAGATATGACACTATTAGGACAAAAAGATATTCACCAAACCATGTCTATGATAGGTATTATTAACGCTTTAAATTTTTCGGTTAAGCCTCTTATAGCACCTATAATAAGAGATAGCGATGGTATACCACTTAGTTCTAGTAATAAAAATTTAACGAGAGGTCAACGTAAAAGGGCTTCTTATATTTGCGAAAGATTACAAAACATATATGAGTGGGAATCCTATACTTCTGTTAAAGAAATTAAAAAATATCTTAACGATGTTGTAAAAAATGCTAGGTCTAGACTTTATTCTTTAAACGTATATGATTTTAAAACTGGAGAAACTGTGGATATGATTGATAGAGAAGTAGTTATTGTTATTGCTGTAAGGTTCGATGGAATTTATATTGAAGATAATATTAGGGTATTACCAAAATGAAAATTATAGAGTCTCTTGAAGAATTAAAGGAGTGTTCTAAACAATTAAAGGATGAAGGAAAAACTTTAGCCTCCATAGATACCTATGGTGATTTTCACGAAGCGCATGGTTCTTTAATAAAAGTTGCTAATGACCTTGCAGATAATACTATTATGACCATTGACCATATGCCGCAGTATCAAGATTTTTCTAAAGAAAAGTATGAAGAGTTTTTAAACAAATATAAGGCGACTACATTTTTATCTGATATTAAATTTTGTGAGGATAGAGGAGTTAACTTTATTTCTCATATTCCTGATACGACATGGGATATGAATGAATCTTTTGATTTTGTTTCACCCTTTATAAGAAAGATTATAAACAGTTCATTAAGGTGCCATAAAAAAACTATACAAGAATGGACACACTTAATGAAAGAATTACAACCAACATTCGATGTGGCTGGAGAAAAAGATTTTTATCAGAAGATAGTATTTGAAAATATAATTAAAGATTTAAATCTACCTATAAATTCGGTAGGTGTACCTTTGTTAAGAGAAAGTGATGGTCTTCCATATAGTTCTCGTAATGCAGAACTAACAGATGAAGAACGACAAAGATCACTTCTTATTTATAAGACCTTAAAGGAAATATCTGAATGGACTTCTTATCCATCAGTAGAAGAAATTAAAAAATATTTTATAAAAGGATGTGGATTAGTCTCATCTGCTAGACGAGCTTATGTAAAAAAAGATACTGGTTATGTGTGGTTCGTAGATGTATGTGATGCAAAGACAGGAGAGCCATTAAAAATAATTGATAAAGAAGCAGCTATCGTAGTAGCAGTAAACTTTGGAGAGGGTGTTTATATTTCAGATAACATTATTATACAACCTGGATGAAAATTATAAAATCAATTGAAGAGATGAAAGATTACTCTAGTGAATTAAAAACTAGGGGGGAGACATTAGCATCTATAGATACTGACTCAGATATACACGAAGGTCATTTATCATTAGTAAAAGTTGCTAAAAATAATTGTGATAAAGTAGTAGTGACCCTAGGACATTCTTTAACAGAATCTAGATTACCTTATAAAAGGTATGAAAGATTTTTACATAAATATATGAAACAAGCATTTCCTTTAGATGTTAGAAAATGTGAGTTACATAATGTAGATGCAGTATTTAGCCCTCCTATAGGAGCATGGAATCATAGACAAGACTTAGTAGAGTTACTCAAAGGCACACCAGCCTGTAGTTATGTGGATACTTCAAATACAAATATTAAACAATTCGTTAAAAAAAATATGCTAAATTTACCTATCTTAGCTGAATTGATTCAGGGTATTAAGGTTGTTTCTCCAGATGTAGTTATGTTAGGAGAAAAGGATTTTTGTCAAAGCTTCGTAGTTAAGGCTATCCTAAAGGATATAAAACCAGACATCAAGGCTATAATAGCTCCTACTATTAGGTACGAGGGGACAGCACTTAGCTCAAGAAATAGGTTTTTAAAAGATTTAGACCCTTCTAAAACTGCCTGTGTATATAAAGCCCTACTAGAAGTAGAAGAAGAATTGGCAACGCCTTGGAAATCTAATCCATCTATAAAAGAAATTAAACGCTATATTATAAAACGTATAAAAAAGGGTGGCGGTAGTATAGGCTACATATTTATATGTTGTCCTAAAACCTTAAAGTTTTTAGATAGTATGGATAGAGAAGCTGTAATACTAGTTTGTGCAAACTTCGAGTCAAACAAGGGCGCAGGACAATATGTTAGTATTCAGGACAACCTTCAGGTGAACCGAGCGAAATAGCTGGGGACTAAAACATAAATAGTTTGGATAAGAGAGGCGGCTAATGTAGATTTAACTTGGCGTAATCGTATGGAATCGCAACCAACGGAGATATAGATGACTGAAGAAGTAGAGGTAGTGTCAGAAGCTACTGAAGAAAATTTTGAAATTGAGCAGGAAGAGGCTCCAAATAAGGAAGCTTCTGGTGCTCAAAAACGTATTAAGCAGTTAGTTAGGCAGCGTAATGAAGCCAGGGAGACAACTAATGATTTGGCTTCTGAGGTTGAAACTTTGCGTAGGCAAGTCGGCACCCTGGTTCAACAAGGCCAAGCTGCTGAGAACGCCAACCTAAATTCTGATGAACAACTCTTAGGTGATAAAGTAGTTCTCGCAAAGAAAAATTTCGAAGATGCTTTCGAGGCAGGTAACAAGTCCGCTATTATTGATGCACAAGAAGCAATGAATGATGCTTCAACAGATTTGAAACTACTTAAGGTTCGTAAAGCATATATAGAGCAGCAGGCTCAAATACCAAAAGAGCAGCCTGTACAAAGACAACAGCAACAAAGACCAGACCCAAGGGCTGAAGAATGGGCCGAAGATAATAACTGGTTTGGTCAAGATAAGGTTATGACGGCGGCTGCGTATGCCATCGACAGTGAAATACGCGATGAGGGTATAGACCCTGTAGCAGCCCCAGATAAGTATTACGAGGAAGTTAATAAGCGTATACGCAAAGAATTTCCTCACAAATTCGGTTCGGCTCCGTCAAAGGCCGCTCAAGTGGTGGCAGGACAATCACGCACACCTGCTGCTGGCCAGAAGGTTAAGCTAACTCAAGTTGAGGCAGCGACGGCCAAAAAGCTGGGTATCCCACTTGATAAATACGCCGCCGAAAAAGCCAAAATGGCCCAAGGCGATGAATATACGGTAATTGGATAGCGTGGAGGAAACGATGACAGGAAGAACACGGCAAGAGCAGGAACGACCGATGTACGAGGAAGATTATAATCCTCTTAAAATTCCCACTGAAGTCAAGGACAGGTTTCTTGATGATGGTAAAGCACTTATGTGGGTTCGTCATATGATCAAAGGACAAACTGATTGGATGAACCTACGCAAGAAAGAGGAATTCGGATGGACCACAGTGAAAACTGATGAGTGCCAGGAACTTGCAACGGCTGCAGTAACAGCACTACCAGATGATCGTTTTTCTGATTGTATTATAAGAGGTGATTTGGTTTTAATGCAATGTTCAGCGGAAAAAGTAAACGCAAGAACAGAGTACTTTAAACGGAAAGCGCAGGAACAAGAGGACGCAGTTAATCTACAGTTGATGGCTAGCAGTGATTCTCGTTTGCCTATTTCAAATCAGTCACGCTCTAGGATAACCACAGGAAGACCACAATTCGATTCGTAGTCTTCTATAACAACTAAAAGGAGGTGACAGTATGTCTAGCTCAAAGAAGCTATCTGGCTTTCATCCTTCACGAGTTCGTGGTGCTGGTGCTAATTCGACGGGATTTAATGAATATCCCATCGCTAATGCTCGTTCTGGCGCTATCTTTCAAGGCGATCTCGTAAAGGTTACGGCTGGCACCATCTGCCCTGTAGCAGCAACAACTGACTATGCGGTAGGTGTTTTTATGGGTTGTCGTTACGTTGACCCAACATCTAAGCAGCCAACTTGGTCTAAGTATTACCCAAGTGGTGTTAGCTCAAGTGACGGGAATGTTTACGCATTCGTAGACGATGACTCTCGTTCAACTTTCATCATACAGTCCGATGCTTCGGTTACTGCTATGGCAATGAATTCTTTCAACTACTCAGTAACGCTGGGAACTGGCTCTACTAATACAGGTATTAGTGGTCAAGGTCTGAAGTCGTCTACGGCTACTTCGGCCACTGCTCAGTTGCGTCCCATTCGATACTGGGCTGCTCCAGACAATGAGTCTGATGCAGATCGGGCGTTCCCTGAGTTGGAAGTACGCATTGTTCAGCATATCGACAATCGTGCTATCGTATGTGTGGCATAGGGAGGATCAAACATGGCTATTAATCGCGCAGATATTGCGAAACAACTACTTCCTGGCCTGAATGCAATCTTCGGTCTTGAGTATGGTTCAGTGGATAATGAAACTGACATCTTGTTTGAAACCGAAAATTCGGATCGTGCTTTTGAGGAAGAAGTTCTCATGGCTGGTTTTGCTACTGCTCCCACCAAAAGTGAAGGTGCGGCAGTTCAGTATGACACAGCTAAGGAGAACTACACTGCTCGTTATACACACGAAACGGTTGCTCTGGCTTATGCTATCACAGAAGAAGCATTTGAAGATAACTTGTATGACACCTTTGCGAAGATTCGTACTCGTGCCTTGGCTCGTGCTATGGCGAATACGAAACAGACCAAGGGCGCTAACATTTTCAACAATGCTTTCAACACCGCATATCTTGGTGGTGATGGTGCAGCGATGTGTTCGAATTCCCATCCGACTATCTCAGACGGCAATCAGGATAATCTCCTGGCGGCTGCTGACTTGTCGGAAACCAATCTTGAGACTGCTCTCATTCAGGTCCAAAGGGCCAAAGATGATCGCGGTATTCTGATTGGTGCTGGGGCAGTTTCCTTGCACATTGATCCAACTAACCAGTTCACTGCTGAGAGGATTCTAAATTCTCCAGGTCAAACTGGCGGAGACAACAATGACATCAATGCTTTGAATAACATGGGTCTAGTACCGAAGGGGTATTATGTAAATCGTCGGTTTACCGATGCTAATGCTTACTTCATCTTGACCGATGTTCCTAATGGCACCAAGATGTTTGTCCGTTCTCCTCTGGGAACCAAGATGGAGCCTGATTTCGATACAGGTAACCTACGGTTCAAAGCTCGTGAACGGTATAGTTTTGGTTGGTCAGATTGGCGGGGCATTTACGGCTCTGCTGGTTCAAGCTAGGACTAAAAAAAACAATAACGGAGGGGGCATGGTATTTCCATGTCCTCTCTTTTATTGATATACTTTCCTGAGTATTTTTTATTAAGGAGATGGAAGAGTGACTACACGAGTTTTTTCTACTTATGTGTCAACCGCTGCTTCTACCAATGCCACTATTATAGCTAGGCGGACTAGGCTGAAAAGCTTTGTTTTGTACAATAATGGGGCTGCGGATGGTCTTTATACATTCAAAGATGGTTCGGCCTCTGGTACTACCCTGGTTCAAGTGATGGTAAAGGCTGGAGATACAGTTGATCACTTCATTCATGATATGGGAATCGAAGCGCCCAGCAGTGGAGGATTACATCTAATTACTCCTACATCAGGTGGTTTCGCTACTGTGTTTTATGACTAATTGCGCTTGTACAGATTGTACCTGTGAAGACTGTCCTTGTGATCAAGGGTGTAGTGAGGACTGCACTTGTTCTTGCAAGGTTACAAATGATAACCCATAGGGGCGAAAAATTTTCTGGGTATAATAAGCCCAAGAGAACCCCTGGTAAAAATAAGAAGTTTGCTGTCTTAGCTAAACAAGGAAGTAAGGTGCGTCTTGTACGCTTTGGAGACCCTAACATGAAAATTAAAAAGAATGTTCCTTCAAGGCGTAAAAGTTTTCGTGCGAGGCATCGTTGTGATTCTTCTCCCCCCAGTAAAATGACGGCAAGGTATTGGAGTTGCAAGAAATGGTGAAAACTATTCAAGCACTAATCGTAGCCCTATTCTTGGGCTTTGGTGGTTGGATTGTTTCTACTGTTTATGCTTTAGATAAAAGTTATGATTTAGTTGAGTATCGACTAGAGTTAGTCGAAGAAAATTACAATATGCTTAAAGACTTATGGGAGGATGCTGGCCACGGGAGGTAAGTATGTCGGATCAAATTGTAACGTATTGGCCTCAAATATTGGGCATCTTGGCTGTTGTTGTGATGTTCGTTAAACTCAAGAGCGCCGTATCTGAATTGCAAAAAGATGTCGAGGACATGATGAAAAGAGATACTTACTCTCAGGTTGTTAAACTTCGTGCAGAATTAGATAGTCTAAAAGAGAATTCGAGTGACAAGTTTAAATCTATATTTGACTTATGGAACCAAAATAAATCTTAAGGGGTAAAGTGAATGGCTAAAATGGACAAAGGAATGGCTACTAAGAGTGGTGCGAACTTCATGGCTACAGGAAAGCGCGTACAGGATTTTAAGAAAGCTAAAGCTGCGGCATCCAAAGCAATGATAAATCTCAGAGATACAAAAGTTTCTCACGCGAGGAAACCTGACAGCAGTGGAAACGCAAGAGTCAAAGCAGCAGAACAAAAAGTGAAGGCTACTAGAGCGAAAATGTCAGCGGCACTAAAAGTTATGAAGGGTCCAAAGAAATACAAATCAGGCGGGGCCGTTAAAAAGAAGAAGAAATAAGGAGTCGATGATGAAACAAGGATATAAAACTAAACCAGGGAAAATGACTGAAAAGCCTGGAGCGAAACCCAGTAACACAGGGCCTGTAAATGTTCCTGGCGGTGGTGTCTACGGTAAAAAGACTGCTGAGGTAGGCCGACCCAAGGGACGCATACCTTATTATTGTTAGGAGCAACTAATGCCTACGACTTCAGGAACTACAGCTTTCTTTCCTCCTGTAGATGAAATCATTGAGGAAGCTTATGACATGCTTGGTGGGGAACCCCAACTAGGGCATGATCCTATAAGTGCGCGCCGAAGTCTAAATTTACTTTTCATTGATATGCAAAATAGGGGCGTTCCTCTCTTTGCCCAAGAACAAAAAACTTTATCTTTAGTTGCCGAACAAGAGAGCTATACTCTGGATGCTGACACTGTAGACATACTTGAAGTGGCTCTAAGGAGAACAAGCAATTCAGTAAATACTGACACTCAATTACAGCGCGTCAGCATGGAAGAGTATCTAATAATTCCTAATAAGTCTAACCAAGGTAGAACAGCGCAAGTTGCCTTGGACCGACAAAAAATTCCAGTTCTTTATGTTTGGCCTGCGCCTGAAGCAGCTACCACTGATAAAATACTTTATTGGAGGGTAAGACGCTTGGAAGATATTACAGCTAGTTTTCAAAATGTTGATTGGGTGTATCGTTATCTGCCTGCCATTATTTGTGGTCTAGCGTACTATTTAGCATACAAAAGATTTGGCATTGAGCCAGGAAAACTTAACTATCTCAAGGCTTCTTACGAAGAAAAAATGCAGCTTGCCTTAGAGTCCGATAGGGAGCGTGTAAATATGCGGGTTGTTCCACGCTTAAAGGTTCTATAAAACAATGGCAGCAGGAAAATATTCATGGTTTATTTCAGACCGCTCAAGTTTTCGTTTTAAATATAGGGATCAAATAAGAGAGCCTGGAACGGGGTATCGAGTTGGTCCTGGAGAATCGGACGGCGTTTACAACTTGGTGACAAGTCCACTTAACCAAGCTCCAGATACCAAGGACAATCCAGCTTTGCAAAACCCAAGACCTGATGTAGTATTAGCAACAACGGGAGATAGCTCTTGGACTCCCTCAATGACCACCAACACAAACAATTAAGGTAGGAGAAAATGAAGCAAAGAACTAAAGTAGGTAGCCATTGGGATTGGACCTGCTATGACAAACAAGGTGTTCTAAAGTGGAAAGAGGAATACGATAATCTTGTTGTCAATCAGGGTCTAAATGATCTTTTGCAGAAATATTTCAATGGTTCAAGTTATACGGCAGCATGGAAAGTGGCTCTCAAAGCTACTGGCACAGTTTCTGCAGGTGACACTCAAGCAACTCATGGCTTTACGGAAATTACTGCCTACAGCACAGTGGGTGGAGCAACTTCGGCTGCAATAAGGCCAACGGCTATTTTAGCTTCAGCTTCTTCACAGTCAGTTGTAACTTCTACTGCTGCAGTATTCTCCATAATTGCTTCAGCGTCTGTGGCAGGTGGCTTCTTGACTACGGGTACAACGGTAGCTGGAAATCTGGGTGTTCTATATGGAGCAGGAGATTTTACGGCCATTAGAACTGTAATTAACGGAGATGTTATTAATGTGAGTCTTACGCTTACTGCCTCTGCAAGCTAATGACCCATGCCATCTTACACTGGATTTGGATCAGGACCATATAACACACTTCTATACGATAGATCGTGGGTTACTGCATTTGTAACCTTAGGTGTTTCGATTGCTGACAACTATTCGGCTGACGTTTATATAACAGATACCTTAACTTTTGGTGCTGCGGTTGAAGCTGTTAAACTTGCGGACGGTTACATTTATGCTGATTTAACTTTAGGTTTTCAGACAAATATTCCTGCTGTATCTGTCGGTGGTAATTACGGTGTTGATTTAACTATTGGTGGTGTTCTATTAGAGGATACATTTACAGGAAGTCCCACTTATAATCCAAGTTTAACTTTCGGTGTTTCGTTAGCTGATGAACCGACAACTAAACATGAAGTTCATGACACAGTTACTTTAGGAGTTAGTGTAGCTGACACTCCATTAGCAGCAGCTACATTAAATGCTTCATTAAGTTTAGGAACAGGTTTCGTTTATAATAATACTGCTTCATTTGTGCTAAATAATACTTTAACATTTGCAACACAAATAACAGCAGAAGTAAGTAGTACAGGACGTTATATAGATCAATGGTCTTCTGTAACAGCAGCGGCGGCAGAGACTTGGACAACAGTAGCGGCAGGAGCGGCAGAAACATGGGTTTCAGTAGGGGGAGCAACACCTGAAACATGGACTACTGTATCGCTTGGGTTTGACTAAGGAGGGTGGTAATATCTAACTATGGCTATAACTTATACAACATTGCAAGATCAAATCAAAGATACTGCTGAAGACGATTCAGAGGAATTTTCTGACGCCATCCCCAGTTTTATTGACAGGGCTGAAACTCGCTTATCCAGAGAGCTAGATCATCCTGAGATGGCAGGCCATTTCCAGACTACGCTAGCCTACGGTGATCCCTTTGTAACCAAGCCAGACAATATGTTGGCACCCTTGAATTTTTATGTCACTGATGCTGGAAGCCGTATAAAGCTTTTATTTAGAACCGAAGAATATATTGCAGACTATTGGCCTACAAGGACTTCTGTGGGTGTACCTAAATATTATTCTAATTATGGGGGAGATCGTTGGATCGTTGCTCCCAGCCCCAGCAGTACAAATGCAGCAGAAGTAGCCATAGTAATACAGCCAGCAACGCTTTCAGCAGGCAACCAAACTAATTTCTTTACAGACAAATGCTTTGATGCTCTCTTCTTCGCTTGTATGATTGAAGCCTATATGTATCTAAAGAATTATTCTGTTCTTGAGGTTTGGAATTTTAGGTATGGACAAGCCATGCAAGCCCTGCAAAATGAGGGTAGACGCACGAGGCGTGATGATGAAGAGATGCCAGCAAGCAAAGCAGGTCAAAATACCCTTACAGGTTTAGGAGGAGGAGTATGAACAACTTACAATCAATACCCAGGACACACCAGGGAGAACACTTAGCCTATATTTCTCCACAAGAAGCGCAAATGTTAAGGCAACAAGGCGGTGGTATGGCTCCAGATGGTGGTCAACTCCAAGGCCCAGGCGGCATCCCAAGTTTCCAGGTCGGCGGCGGCGGGGCTGATATCGCACAGCGAGCGGCAGGTGACATGGCATTTTTTCAGCAGATGTTGCCTGAATATACGTCAGTCCAACACCTTAATCAATCTAAAGGCGGCAGTTACGCACAAGCTGGCCAGCCAGGATTTCGAGGGGCAATTATGGCGGAAAGAATGCGTATGGACAAAGAGGCTCGAACCCCAGAGCCAGAACCTGTGGAGCGAGACCTTAGTGAGGATATTGCAGAGCGTCAAAAAGATTTAGATGACACTCTTACAAGGGGGGCAGAACGCCAAACTGCTATGTATGCCAACTTAGGTTATGGTGCGCCACCTTCTCAATACGGTCAACTTTCCACAGGGGAACAACTTTTTCCTCAGAATGCATCTCCTCAAGGTGTGCCAGCATACGCCAATCTTTTGGGTAATCCTGCAATTGCACAGGCTTTACAACAAAGTGGGCTTCAAGCTGTGTCAGCGACTCAAGCTCCTCAATCTCTTCAAAATCAAGTGAATACTCGCGCACAAGAAATAAGAACTGCTGCACAAGGAGGGCTTATTAAGCGTTATGATCTTGGGGGCTTGGTAAATACCATGCTTCTTCAAGCATCGAGAAGCCGAGACAGCATTCCAAGTAATTCGGTAAGCTAATGAGTTCGACATACACCAGCATATTACGCCTAGAAAAACAAGGGTCAGGGGAAAACGCCTCTACCTGGGGTGAAAAACTAAATGATTCAGTAATTGATTTAGTAGATTCGGCTGTTGGCGCGGTAACCTCAATTGATCTTTCAGGAGTCGGCACAGCTTTCACGGTATCTACAGCCGATGGTGCTGCTGATCAAGCCCGAAGTGCAGTACTATATTTTCATGGTTCTGTTTCAACTGCTGTCAGTATTACAGTTCCAGCGGTAGATAAAACTTACATCTTTAGTAATCGAACTGCAGGAGGTCACGATCTTAAGCTCAAACCTGCTGGCGGTAACGAAGGTACAATACCTGCAGGGCAAACCACACTCATTTATACTGATGGAACCACGGTAAAAAATCTATTTACAAGCATTACTGGCATGAGTCAGGTGGGTGCAAGTCTGGGTTCTTTTACTTCTGTTGCGGCTGACCTTATTAAGGCTGATGTTGTTGGAGTGTCAGTAAGTCTTAGTGCCACCAATATCAGGGGCGTTACAGGATCATTTACTACAAAGGTGTCTGCTGCTGCTCTAGAAATATCGGGGGTAACCAGCTTAGGCGCTTTACGAGGAACTACAGCAACCTTTAGTGGTGCCGTTTCTGTATCAACTATAGCAGGTGATGGCTCTGCTTTGACTGGCTTATCCACTTTACCAGTAAATTATTTAAGTGGTATGAATTTATCAAATGGATCAGATAGTGATCACGATATAAATATTACCTCAGGGGGCGCTAGAAATTCTACAGACGCAAGTAGCCTGACACTGAGTTCAACTTTTGTTAAACAAATAGATGCGACATGGGCAAATGGTTCGGCTGCTGGTGGTCTAGCTAGCGGAGTAAGCCTGTCTGCAAATACTTGGTATCATGTACATACTATAGCAGTTACAGCAGGAACTGACGTTGGTTTCGATACTTCCCCTGTTGCCGCTAACCTCATAGCTAATAATGACGCCTCTGCCTATCGTCGGATCGGCGCTGTTTACACAGATAGCAGTAGCAACATAAGGGGCTTTAAACAGAAGGGCGATAAATTTTTATATGATCAGCCTATCTTATCCTACACCTCTATAAATATTGGCGCTGGTTCACGAACCACACTTACTCTAAATTCACCCGTATCGGTATCAACAGAAGTAATCTTTAACCACATAAACTTTGGTTTATTTACTGAAGCCTTATATGCCTACAGACCTTTGTCGATGACTGATGTTTCTGTTGTAGATAACGGGACTGCAACTGCACCTACCTCTGCTGCTATGGGAACCCTGGCTAACTATGGCGCTGGTTATGTTGAATATGGTGATAACGCAAGAATAAGGGATTTCACATGGGAAGGAGTCTGCGAAACAAATCTTAGTAGTCAAATTGGAATTCGCACCCAAGTTGCTGGGGGATCAGCAGACGGCGCACCAGAGAATGCTTTCCAAACTACAGGCTGGTATGACAGCAGAGGCAAGGATGGCTGATGTCTACCGACAGTATTACACAAAGGATAAGCTTTAACCCTACAATCAGCAGAGAAGCTACTCAGTATTCTGAGGAAGGCAACTGGTTCGATGGTGACAAGATACGATTTCGCAAGGGCAAAGCGCAAAATATTAGGGGTTACCAAAAGAAACTAACTTCTACTTTTGCGGGAAAAGGCCGCGATATAATTACCTTCCGAGGTCTTGAAGGTAAAAGATATATTTCGTGGGGAACCGAAAGTCTTTTACATCTTTACTATGGTGGCGAAGTATTTGATATTACACCCGTATCAGCCTCTGTATCTCTGGCAGCAGGCAATGTAACCACCTCAACAGGCAGCTTCTATGTCCATGTATCTAATACGGGACATGGTAGAGTTGTTGGCGACTATATGGCTTTTGTCAGTAGTAGCATCATGGCTGGTGTTACCTTGCAAGGAAATACCTACAGAATTACAAGCGCAGGTACCAATACTTTTGAGGTGAGCGCCCAGCGGAGTGCCTCTGCAAATCACGCCAATACAGGAACCAGCTTTGTCTACTACAACATAGCTAGTGGAACAAGCATTGGCACAGCAGGGTTTGGCTATGGTGCCAGCACCTTCAATACCGCAAGAGCCTCAGTCACAGTTGGCGGGGTAGTAACTCTAGGTGGTTGGAACGCTCCTGCAGCACAATCTGATATCGAAATTGGTATACGTCAATGGTCTTTAGATGTTTTTGGTGAAAATCTTTTGGCTACTCCCAGAGGTGGACGCATCTACCAGTGGGTAGAAGACAACGGACCTCAGAAAAGAGCAGTAGAAGTATCTACCACCACCACTGCTGGAGTAAGCACAGGTGTTCCTCTCCAAAATAACTTTGTCTTGGTTTCCCCTAGAGATCGTCATGTGATCACCTTGGGTTGCACAGACTTGACAGGAACCTTTGATCCTATGGTTCTTAGGTTTTCTGACCAAGCCAACATTGATGAATGGACTCCTTCGGTATCAACTACAGCAGATCAAATTCGCCTTGGTGACGGCAGTAAACTTATAGGCGGCGTAAAAACTCGTGATGCAGTCATGGTTTTTTCAGACACAGCGGCATATGCGATGCAATTTGTCGGTCCTCCCTTCACCTTTAATGTAGATTTAGTTGGTTCTAATTGTGGTCTCGTAGCTCCCCACGCCGCAACAGCCGATAACGATCTGGTGTTTTGGATGGGCATAGACAACTTCTATATGTTTGACGGCTCAGTAAAAATACTTCCTTGTTCTGTTCGTAACTATGTATTTTCAGATATAAACTTCGATGAGTTGGATAAGGTTTATGCTGCAGTAAATCAAGAGTTTCAAGAAATTGTGTGGCTTTACCCTACCGCTGATTCTTCAGAATGTAACCGCTATGTTTTGTTTGGCCGTGGAGATGGAACCCCCAATGAGCCACCTTACTGGGCATTTGGTTCAGGAATATTTTCTACTTGGGCAGACAGAAACATATTTGAATCTATTCATGTTACAGGAACTTCGGTCTCCTTGGGTGATCAATTCCTCATAGAGAATGAGCCTAAGGGAGTCTACACGGCAGATACTCAAAAAATGCACTCCTTCATAGAGAGCACCTATTTTGATATTCCCTTTGGTCCCGCAGGCCCTAACAACCCTGAAGGCGATTTCATCATTTATATGGATCGTATTATTCCTGATTTTGATTTTGAAGGGACCAATGCACAAACCAGCATACGGCTTACAACCAAGAGATTTCCTCAAAGTGAAGCCTCTGTATCTAAAGGCCCCTACACTATAAGAGCTTCCACAGAAAAGATATCTTTGCGAGTTAGGGGAAGACAGGCTAAAATAAGAGTTGATGCAAGTATTGCGGGAACAAGCTGGAGATTAGCTGACTTTAGAGTAGATGTTCAAGCGGATGGTAAGCGATGATTTTTCCTCGTTTAACCTCAACTTCGGAAAGCAATATCTTTAGATGGGCAGCGCAGCTAGTCAATGTGCTGGAAAGAAATCGTGATGAAATATTTTCCAGCTTTACTAGGCAGGACGCAGGGGGAACCGTAAGACTTAATGGACGAATACAAGTTAATCAGGATGCTACAAACCCCGATGTCACTACGGATGATAGAGTAGGTGAAATAAGATATAATGCGGCAACAAGTAAGTTTCAAGGCTTCAATGGTTCTGGTTGGCAGGACTTTCACTGATGGCTGAATTTGATTTAAAAGTAGGCGGCTTTAAGGGACACGCTGACTTAGATGTAGACCCTGAGAATATGTTTACTTCTTTGGCAGAAAAGCTGGACTCACAAAGATTGCATAAAGCACTTGATTTTTTAAAGCAATATGAAAATCAAATAGGTGTCGGTGCAGGAATACTTAGTTTACTGGGCGGCAAAGATATAGACCCACCATTCATAGAGAGTGGAAAGCATTCTTACGGCGTTAAAAATTTAAATTTAGGTTTTTTAAAAGGTGATCCTAATCTTGAGCTACAATATAACTACGGTCAAGAAGAAGACCCATTTAATTTCCAGGCTAATTTAGGTGCAGATGAGGAAAATCAATATATGAAAATAGGTGGAACTTATAAATTTGCTGGGGGAGGGCTTGCTACCCTCTCGGCTTACTAATGCCTTTTCCCTTAATCCCTGTACTCATAGGTGCTGGCATAGGTGCAATGGCTGGCGGTATGTCTGGTGAAGACGGCTGGGATTGGAATAAAGCCTTGATGGGCGGTGTCTTTGGCGCAGCTACAGGTGGCGTAGGTGCTGCTGCTGTGGCCCCTGCCGCTGGAGCTGCTGCTTCTTCTGCTGCTGGACTAGCATCTACTTCGGCCCCAGGCTTGGCTGCTGTGGGCGGCCTTAGTGCTGCTCCTGCTTCTGGTATAGCTGCTTCTGGTGTGGGTGGTCTCTCCTATGGTATGGGGTCTCAAGCTGCAGCCGCTTCTAAAGCTGGCTATTTAGGCAGCGGTCTCGGAAGTTCCTTAGGCAGTATGGGTGGACCTGGCATAGCGCCTTTGCCCCAAGCGCCTGCTCTACAATCTTCATATGCTTCAACTGCTGGATCACAGGGTTTAGGTTATGGTGCACCACAATCTTCATACGCCACACCCAAAGGAAAAGGATTAGATTGGAATAAAGTAGACTTGAGTAATGTTGGGGATGCTACACAAAAAAGTTTGCAGCAAAAACCTGCAGAACCTTTTGATGATAGGATTGTTCAAGGCCAAGAAAAGACAGGGCAATCAAGTGATTCTTCTGTAGCAACAGAATTAGCAGCTGCTGCGGCGTCTATGCAATCACCAACTTCTCAACCAGGATTAAACATAGAAGATGATGTAGCTTCTTTTAGTCGAGGTAGGGGTGTCGTAATGACTCCTAAAGGCTCTCTTACAGGGGGCCTGTTAGTCGGGCCTGGAACAGGAACATCTGACAGCATAGCATCAACTATTTTTCCTGATGTTGCCTCAAAGCTTGGTGCTTCTAGCGCGCAAAATATTCAAGGTGGCGGTCACTCACTTCAACCTGCAGCTTTATCAGATGGTGAATACGTCTTAACTGCTAAGGCTGTTAAAGGTTTCGGGAAAAAAGCAGGCGCACCCCCTGGACAAGAACGTGAATATGGGAGTAAACTACTAGACAGTGTAATGAATCAAATGCAAAGAGTATGATCACAGAAGCAACTTTGAATGACATATATCCACAATACAAAATGTTAACAGAAGTAACAGATTGGTTTGCATATCAGAAAAAAGAACACAACGCAGAAAAAACTATAGATCAACTAAGTCTTTGTGCTGATCAAGGACTTAATTTTATAGCTAAAGACAAGGGGCAAATAGTAGGGATGCTCCTATTATGTTATGATAGTTTGTGGTTTTCAGATTCGCGTCACCTAGTTAACTTGCTTTATTATGTGGCGGATGATCACAGAAAAACTTCGCTAGCTGTAAGACTATTAGAGGCAGGTAAAAAGAAAGCGGCAGAACTAGGATTACCACTACATATGAGTGTAACATACGGAACAGATGTGGAAAGAAAAGAGAAGTTTTTTTTGCGTAATGGCTTTGACAAAATTGGCGGAAATTATTTACTGAGGTAAGAAATGGGAAAGAGTAGTGGTGGTAGCGCACCTGGAGGATCACAAACAATCATACAGGATGTAGCGGAGCCATTTAAAGGTTTTGCTACAAGGTCTTTACAAAGAGCAGAGGATTTACAAGGTCTGCCTAGCGTTCCTTTCACGGGTGTCGCTACGGCCCCACCAACGCCAGACGAACTTGTTGCAGCGCAAGCTCTTCGCAATAGGTTTATGGAACACGATCCTCTTTCTGTAGAAGCATTAGCCCTACAAAGGACAGGTGCTGATCCCATTACTGCTGCCAGTATTCAACAACGTCAAAGCCCTTTTGAAGCATTGCTTGCACAGGAATCTTATCGTCGCTTGGGTGAACGCACTCAACTTGATTTGCAAAAGCAAAGGGCGCGAGAAGTAGGGGCTGGCGGAACAGATCGTGGTCGAGGCGCTATAGAAGACCACCTCATACGACAACGAGCTGAAGATCAAGAACGTAGAATAGGTCTTGAAGCAGGTCAACGAGCTTTTACAGATGCCAGTGCGCTAGCACAAGCAGATCGAACTGCAAGAAGTGAAGCAGGACAAAATATAATGGGTGGTTTAGGGCAACGACAAGCCTTAGGTCGGCGTGATGTGGATGATATGCTTAAAGTTGGGGCACAGTTTAGAGAGCAATTCATACAGCCAGAACTTAATCTTGAACGTCAACAGTTTCAAGAAAGGCGTGGTCCAGCTTCAGTTCAAAATCCTTTTGGTTTCGAGCAATTTTTCTCTGGTATAAGGTCGGCTGCACCTACGCCAACATCTCAAACAACACAACGATTTGCACAAACACCCTCAGGTCTATCGCAAATAGCTCCTATAGTTGGTGCTGGTATTCAGGCTGCTCCTCAATTTATGGCTCAAGGTGGACCGATAGCTTTTCATGGCGGCGGTGATGTTCCTGCAGGAAAAAACACAGCTACTCTTGAACAGTTAATTGAACTTGCGCGTTCTGCAAATCTGCCTGTAGAACAAATGGCACCCTTATATCAACATAATGCTGAAGGCTTTAGAGAAAAACTAAAAGTAATGCTGGGCATCACCCCTGGATATCCTTCTGTTCAGGTAGATGAAACGATTACTGAAGAGATTTCTGAAGGGGAGCCTTCCTATGTAACCCCTGTAAGAATAGGAAGAGGTGGACCTCAACCCCAGCCTATAGGAGATATTGATCCAAAGCGTACCTTGGGAGGGCGCGAGGTAGATGTAGATGGACCTGCTTATGCAGGAACTCAAGTCGGTCCCCGCGAACAAATTATAACAGAAACAATAGATCGCTCCCCAGGGACAGAGCCCGTCCAATCAGATTTTCCTGATATTGATCCAAGATATGGTTCAAGCTTGACAGAGCTAGGAAAACTGATGGAAGCAGCGGCTCTTGCAAGGGCTCAAGAAGAAAAGGGCGTTGAAAAGTCTAGGCCTTTAGGATATGGTTTACTAGGTAGCGGTGAAAAGCCACGGGGTACGCTAACTGAAGAAGGAACTAGAGATCGAGCTGCTGACTTGGAAAGACGAGCTGCTGAATTTGAAAAGAGACAGTCTTCTCCTCCTGCCCAAATAGCTGATCAAAGTGAAGGAATAAAATATCCTGCTCTAAATTATTCAGCACCCGCTCCTGTACAAGAAGCTCCTGAAGAATATTGGGCTCAATCTTTGGAAGGTTTATCTGAACCTGTGCCGCCTACTCCAGGTGCCAAAGATTTTGATGATGGTTTTGCTACTTCTCCTGAATCTGAAAGAAAATATACTAATTCAGAAATTACGGGTATGTTGCAGTTTGCTAATACAGGACGAGGGCGTGAAAGGCTTCCAAGAGGTTTAATGTCTTTAAGCCAATTTGAAGTGGCTGAAGAACTTAAGCCTTTAAAAAAACAATGGCGTAAAAATTCTAAGGAAAAGCGGGATGCGGAGCGTCGTGAACGTATTGCCAACCGTCGAAATTTCCGAAGAGGCCAAAGTCCTATAAGAGATACAGGAAATATTGATATTGATTTCGATAGCATTAGAGAAGCTTTAGGTTTTGAAAAAGGCGGAATAGCTTCCTTTGGTAATGGCGGATCAGCTTATTCAGGCGAAACCAGAGGCGTGGATATACCTCCTGATCGTGCAGCCTTTAGAATACAAGGTGGTATAGAGGAGTTGAAAGATAAATATGCTGCTATAAGTAAAAGTCCATTTAGTCGAGATTCTCTTTTAGGTAGAGTAGATCATGGACTCAAAGATGGAAGCATTAAAGAACTTGATGCTATACAAGATGAGATAGAAGCCGCAGAAAGTCTTGTTGGGGAAGCGCAAGCAGCAATGCGGGACAATGTGAAAGAAGTTAGAGAGAAAGTAAAAGCTAATAAAGTTACCTCTGTCCCTAATGCGACACCAGGGGAGACCAACACCTCTAGGCTTGCAGCACTTCTTGAAGTTGCGAATAACTTAAATGCTCTTGATCCTATGGAACAATATTATCCTGACGCACCTGAGCTAACGTCAAAACAAAGATTAGGAAAACTTCTTTCTGGTATAGGGGGCGCTATAGGTCAAATCTCTGCTAATCCTGAAACAGGACAAACAGATTTTTCAGGTATGGGTCAAGGACTTACAAGTTCTATGAAACGCCATGATGACGAACTTAAAGCGAACAGAAAAGCTGTTATAGATTTCCAATTAGCGCAAAAGAAATCTCAGATGGACACTTTAAGTTCTCTTGCTACGTTAGAAGAAACAATATTGTCAGGAGATAAAATAGCAGCCGAAACAAAATTAGCACAAATGAAAGCTGATCATCCTTTCTTGGATGTATGGCTAGGTGTTGTAGAAAAAGAGATGGAACTGTCAGAATTTCGCAGTGGGGGGCCAGATATGAATAAGGTTTCTGGGCTTGTGAGGGATTTAATAGCGCAAATTACTAACCAACCAAAAGGTGACTCTTCAGGTTATAAAGTGCCTGATAAGGTTAGACAAACTCTTGAATCTTCTAGAAATAGACAACACTGAGATTGATAGTGGCAGAAGAAAACTCACTTGGCTCCTCGCTTATTCTTCAAGGTATGCGGGATGCAAACCCTGAACTTTTGGGCGAAGAGTCAGACCCGACTATAGCAGAATTTTTATGGCAAAATGAAATCGTTAATAAAGGACAAGAAGAAAATTTTAATAAAGATGATTTCTTTCAAAATCTTGGCACACTAAGAAATGATGTAGGTTTTTTTGACAGCATTGGACGATCAATTTCTCGTGGCTGGTCAACTACTATCGATTCTTTCGATGTCGCTGAAAAATATCTAGGTGAAATTTCTGGAGGTGTTTTAAGCTATAAACCTTTTGAACATATTGCTACAGGCTCAGGGCAATTTACTGATAAACAGCTTGCCGAAAGGTTTATGGGTAGAGAGCAAGATCGAAGACGTAACTCACCTTCCTTTAATCAAATGCAAAAATTACAGGCCATTGTTGCTGAAGACGCTGATCTTTGGGACATGGTTAGTAATGCTGCTGATGCAAATCTTATACTAAGTTTACTGGCGGAAAGTCTTGCCAGCTATGCACCCACCCTCCTAGCTGCAGGTGTAGCTGGTGCCGCGACAGGAGGCTTCGGCGCTGTTCCTATACTTACAGGAGCTGTAGTAGGTTCAGGTATGATGACAGGCACTGGATTGATGGAGTATTTACGCGAAGAAGAAGGTGTAGAAACTGCTGAAGATTTTGAAAAAGCTTTTAGTGATCCTGATATGATGGGAAGAGCGGCTAAATCGGGCGCTAAGTACGGTGTACCCATAGGTATGATAGACGCCTTTAGTATGGGTATTGCTGGTAATATAGGGCG
>Ga0255048_10000788_pt1 | contig 23470 bp, 29 predicted proteins | sample JV7_2_2_MG_FD_183619 | JGI IMG/M metagenome (GOLD analysis project Ga0255048, IMG submission 183619) | Seawater microbial communities from Jervis Inlet, British Columbia, Canada - JV7_2_2 | ecosystem: Environmental > Aquatic > Marine > Inlet | place: Canada: British Columbia | collected 2016-10-06
GCCCGCGAGGCTGAGCGCCTACGCGGTGAGCGGGACGCGGCACGCGCGAAGGCCAAAGAGTGGCGTGACGAATCCGGCTGGGGCGACCTTCTCCCGTGGGAGGATGGTGGGTCATGAGCACCCCTACACAGGAGGGCGTGGCCCGGTACGACATCGCTCAAGCACGGCGCGTCGCGGAGCGCTGGGAGTCCACAGGCTACGGCGTGGCCCGGCTCACGGTGCGCGGCGACGAGTGGCGACTGGAGCTGGCCACGGGCGGCTGGTCCGCAAACGAGGACATGCTCGTGGAACTCCAGCTCGGCTACCGAGGCGGGCGCCATGTCCTCGGGTCCTACGGCTGGCAGGACGATACTGCGTCGAAGATTGCTCACGTCCGGTTGGCTGGCGAGGCCCCACGATGAGCGGGGACACCGAAGGCTCGAAGTTCAGGCACCTGCGCAACCGGCGACCCATCGACGCGCTCGCGCGAAGGGTGACCGCCCCGGCCGAGCGCCATGACGTGGGCCTCATCGAGGGTGAAAGCGAGACGCCGCTTCCGATGTGGCCATGGTGTGGGCCAGGCTGCAAGAAGGCTAACGACCTCACCGGGACACGGCGCGGGCTGATGACCATCATGGGCTATGCCGGCGACGAGGGCAGGTACCGTGGCCCTGGCATGCGACCGAAGTCCAAGAGCGGCCGAGGGTCCCGGTGGGTCGCTCGCTGCGTGTGCGGGACATACGCTTACCGGCGGTCCAAGCGGTGGAAGACGCCCGGCTGGGACGCGTGCTCCAGGTGCCGCGCCAAGAACATAGGCCCTGGCGTGGTAACCTAGCCCACCCATGGACAGGCACACCGAACCCAAGCGGGCTAGGCGGCGGCGGGACTCGGCCCGGATGGTCGCCCGCGCCAAACGACTGCTCTCCTCGCACTTCGGCGGCGAATTCCTCGACCAGGTCGCGTCGCTGCGGGCTGACAACTTCAGCGTGTGCAGCTGCGGGCTATGCGGCAACCCTCGACGGCGCGGCCACGTGACCATGCAGGAGCGGCGGGCTCCGACTGTCCGATAAACGAGAATTACCCATGGACAGGCTCTTCACCCGCGCCGTGCTCGTCATGCTGGCCGTCGCCCTCGCTCCCCAGGTGACCCGTTGGGCTCTCTCGCTCTAGCCCTGGGCCTCAGCCCGCCTTCTGCGGCCCGCTGGTGCCTCGAGCGCATCTCCTGGCGAGAGAGCAGGCACAACCCGCTGGTGGGCATCCACGTGCGCGACGCGATGCTGTCGAGGCGCAGTTGGCTCGGGCAGGTGAAGCTCGGGCACCTGGACCCCGAGTGCCAGCCCTACGTCGATGGGTGGTGGTCGACCCGCGGCCCCTTCGGCCTCAACGCTGCGCTGCGGTGCACTGGCAATATTTGCCGGAGTGCTACCAGCCCGAGATCCTCGACATCGTCTTCGTGAGCGCACTTGTTGCGGCTCGGAAGTTCAGGCGTCGATGTGAGGATGCGCCCAAGGTGGGGTGGTGTAAATCCTGAACGGGTCGCGGGTGGTGTGCGACTATCAAGGTGCGCCAGTGAGTTGCGGACATAGGCGGCCAGCTTCGACGCTGGGCCCGCCGACAAATCTCACCACTCGCGGAGAAGGGCTCGCTACCCGACTGCCGCGGACTCTCCGAGCCCCGCTAGACCCTCCTCTAGCGGGGCTCATCTAATTGCCCCGCTGGTCCCGTGGCAGACTGCGAGCTAACTCACGCCAGCCGGTGTGGTAGACTCCGCCCATGCGGGACGGCCTCCTCGTTCGAACACTCGACCTCAGCAGCTTCACCGAGGGTGCGCGATGACCGAGGCGTCTGGGAGCGAGCCTGGCGGGGGCGGTGGCGGTGGCATAGCGACCCAACTCGGCGACAACTGGCAGATCGTCACAACGTGGGCGATGTTCGCGGCGCTGTCGGTCGAGGGCCCAGCCGGCGTATGGACCTACGATGTCCCGATCTTGGTCGATGGGACGATACCTGTGCCAGTAGGCGAGAGGCTCATCAGCGGCGAAAACGGGTTCTTGACGTCGTTTCAGTGGAGTCAGGCCCAGATCGTTGGAGACGTAGACGGGGACCTTATCTCAGGTCCAGTCGTCATCAACAACATCGCAGTAAAGAACAAAAACACAGGCGCAGCGGCGTGGGATGTGCACGCGAGCTCGTTTTTCGGCCGGACCCTCATCTTCGGCCAATCCACCACATCGGGGATCCGGGGCCTGCGCGTCAGCAATGTCCTTGGGGCCGCCGCTGTCCCCGACTCCGCACACATCTCCGGGCCTGTCCTCATCAGCTACGAGGTCGGCGGTGTGATCGGAGCGTTTACGAGCAGTAACTTCTCTGCAATCGTCGATACGAGTGGGTCGCTTGGCTTCGTGATCGGGCCAACTACCGTAATCGCTGCGGGGTTAGTGACAGTCAACCTGGCAGTTGCCATCTCGTCGGCGGACGAATACGCTGTAGCGATCTCGGGTTTGATCAAGCGGATCCCGGGGGCCGTGCTCCACTTCAGCGGTTGCAGTAACTCCGGGCGTCAAGACCATTTCTTCCGCCAGCTTCCTGGCGACCTCGATGTCGATGAGGTGGGCTTGGTCGCGGCCGGCAACCCATCTGTGGCGGACTGGGCAGCCTCAATCTCGGTCGTTCGTGTCGATGCTGAGCCAGGCCACGAAGTCAGTGTCTCTCTGCCCGCCGGCCCTGGGCCGGTGACTATACCGTACGAAAACGGTGTCGATCCGGCTACGATTAGCGTAACAGCTAGCACCAGGTGGCGGCTGGTAAAAAACCCGTCGGATACCAGCGATTGGTACATGGAGTACCGCGGGCTGCGCGGGAATGCGCAGATGGACGTATCATGGCGCGCATCATTCGACCGAAATTCTGGGTCTGGCTATATGCAGACCCAGGCCATGGTTCGCCGTGCAGAACCAGTGTACAGCGCCCAACTCGATGACGGTGGCGTCTTCACAGACCAAACCGATGAGGCTCAGAACCCGACCATAGACGACGTCGAGCTGTTGCCCGCGACCATCACGATCGGCGATGCCACCTACTTCGGCGGCGACCCGGCCGTTGAGATGCCCGCGATCGTCAAGGTCCTAATCAGCCAGTCTGGCATCGGGGCTTACACAGTCGCATGGGAGACATTCAACGGAGCTACGTGGGTCGCGGCCACCGGAGTCGTTGACGGCACGCTCGGGTTCAAGGCCGCGACAGGAGAGTACGACGTATACCATGTCCCGCAGGTGGGGGACACGGCCACCACGGTCAACGGTGCGAATGGCTACTACCTGCGAGCGCGCGTGACCGCTACGGGCATGTCGCAGCAACCGCTAGGGACTCAAGTCTTCACATACACGTCATATGAGGTGATCGGGTCAACTGTTACGCCATCGGAGAACACGTCAGGCTCGCGGCGTAACGCGAGTGGCACCGGTCCCGATGTGGTGGATAGGTTCGATCGTGTGAACGCTGCGATGCAAAACGGCGTTACGTCCGCCGCCCAGGCAGTGCGCGTCTTTTCGCTCAACCAGGAATGCAGGGTGCTCCCATGAAAGCCAAAGATCAGATGCACGCGGCGCTTGCGGCCGAGGGGTTGTGCTGGACCAGGCCGACAGCCGACCAGAATGGCGCCGAGCAGATGGTTCTCGTGGACGCTAGCCACCCAGCCGCGGATCCAGATGCTCGCAATACGATCTCTCTGACGACCTACGCCGTGGTGGTGCACGTGAAGGGTGTCTCATGCGAGGCCCTGGCCGCAGCGCTCCGTGAGGCCAAGGTCGACAAAGACGACGCCGCGCTGATGGCCATCCTCGAGAGTTGAGGGGTGTTTTTTGTCGGGAGCGCTATCGCACCGGGTCATTGTCTGATATACGTGCAGCCACATAGTGCCCAGCTGCGGTAACAGCATGGGCAGTCAGGAGCATCATTGTGACACAAGCTACTCCCAACGACGGCAATACTAGCACGCGCGCGACCCACAGTGCGCTACTCGCAACACTGACCCTTGTGTGGTCGCTTACGTGTCTGGGCTGCATGCCGCTGGTCGTGGTTGATACGGGGGATTGGGGCGGGGATGGTGACGGCGAGGGCGCGACCGAGACCGAGCTCGAGACGGCCGAGCCCTCGAGGCCTGACATGGGCGGCTGTGAGCGCCTGGACATCGCGGAGATCGAGTGCAGCGAACAGGGGTGCTCGGGCCGCTGGGTTGGCACGGAGTCGTGGTCCCCTGCCATGTCGGCGGACATCATAGGCACACTGCCAGAGTACGACCTGGCCACCGTGTGGGCCTGCGAGCCTGATCCTGATGTTGACGTGTGCGTCATCATCGACGGCGTGGACCACGTCGCCTGCCTGCGCATGTTCGATGGCTGGGGCGTAAGCGTGGCGCCCGTGTGTTCTGGGCTTGACGGCCTTGACGTCGGGTGCGGCATGGTGGCTGGCACGCACTAGACCTTGAAATTGCTGGTGACCTTGAGCCCAATGAAAGCGGCGGCCAGGTTGCCTGAGGCGTTGCCTAGCCGCGCGGTGAATGTGAAGTCTGCCTCTGTTACGATTGCATCGTCAGATGGCCCCCAGTCTAACTCAAACGCCGCAGTGTACCCCCTGGCGGCTAGATCGGCGTTCACAGTTGTGTTCAGGACTGTGCCGTTACCCACGCCGCTCGTATAGGTGATTTTTGAGATGATAGCGATGTCTGCAACCGAGTTCTCGTACCTGAACGTTAGCGTAACCCAGACGCGCTCATTGACCGCAATGCGCCTGGTGACCACGGCTCCGGTGTCGAGTTCACCGGCACTGACGGCGAACGTCGGGTCATACCCTCGTTTCTGGTCGCTGAACGTGTGAACCCCGAGCGTGTCTCGCACGGACCAAAAGGTGCCATTGTTCCTGAACGCGCCCGCCACAGTCGGGAGCGTCGTGCCTGAATCGGTGAACCGCGCCTCCCCAGTCAGGGCCAGATCGCCTAGAACCGTCGCGTCTCCGAGGATGATCGCAGCCAGCGCGCATAGGTTCAGGAAACACGGCGCGGGGATCACTGACGCCGGGGTGCTGACGCTGGTGAGCTCCCCGGCGTCAGTGACGAGGATCCATATGTTGACGTAGCCCACGGTCGGAGTGGGCGCGCCGGCCCCGTTGCCGACCTCTTGCAGCTCGTAGTTGCCCTCCTCATCGAGGTTGAGGTAGGTGTCCTTGTTCGCGGTGAGCGTCTCGGGCGAGCCCGGGGGCCCCTTGATCTCGAGCACGACGCCGCCGTCTCCAGTAGCGTCGACCACGACGCGGGTTGGCGTCAGCGTGACGTTGAGCGTGGCAGCACCGATGTTCCACGTCCCCTGGCTCACGATGCACGTGGCGAAAAGTCCCTCGTCGGCGAACACCGAGCGGTTGACCAGCGAGCGGATCCAGCGACCGTACCGGCTGTACGGGTAGTTTAGGGAGTTGGCGTTGAGGGCAGTTGCGGGGTCGAACCCGTCATCCTCCATTGGGGAGGGAACGGTGAAGGGCCCGCCGTCCTCACCCCACGTCGCTACGTTCTGCGAGCCGTCGCCGTCGACGGGGATGTCTGTGGGTGCTGTGATTTCGAATCCCATGCACCGTGTCTACCACGCGCGCGCAAAAAAGGGACCCCGGGTCATGGGACACCCAGGGCCCCTAGCGACGCCGACCGATCACGGTCGTTTCCTCAGGCTCTTACGAAAGCCGCGCCGCGTGGCTACCGGCTCGGACCGTAGCACACCCACCCGAGCGCTGACGCCGCCGCCCAGCGTGGTAGACTCCCGCCCATGACCGCCCCGATCCTCGTGCGCACCGAAGCCCTACCCTTTGCCGGGGACACGTGGGCAGCCGACGGGAGCCAGGAGGCGCCGACCGCTGGCCTCGAGCTGCTGTGCACCGCCTCGCCCGTGCTCTGGAAGATCACCGGGTACACAGGCACCGGCCCAACGGCGGAGCCGGTCACGGACGCGCTCACGACCATCGACGCGCGCCTGGTCATGCGAGACCCGAACCCCGATGCAGTGCTCGAGACCGCGACCACAACCAGGCTGACCGACGGAGGCGCGCCCGAGCGGCCCCTCGGAACCGGCCTGCGAGACCGCGACATCGCTCCGGGGCAGCGCTTCTTTTGCGGGCTGGTCTCGGTCACCCACACGGGGCCAGCGTCCGCGGTGCGGATCGTGATCACCAGCGGCGCGAAGCTGGTCGTCTAGGCTAGCCCGGCGAGGACGTGCGGCCCGTCGAGCAAGCTCGTGTCGAGCACGAACGTGTCCGCCTTGGCTACCGGGCTATAGATCAAGCACAGCGTGGTCCCGCGAGGACGGACGAATTCCAGCGCGTTCAGATACAGCTCCGCTTCATCGGCCGTCGTGGAGTAGAACACCACGCAGTAGACCAGCGGTGTCGTGTGCGATATCTCGACGGTCTGAGCCCCATCGACCAGTGCTTCGGCGAGGTCGATCGTCGCCTGCGGCTCGCGGCGGCCGAACGCGCCTCCGTCGATCGCCAGGACCGGCGCTTTGTAGCGGGCGTCAGACCAGCCATCGGGGCGAGGCCAGGAGAGCTCGGCACCCTTGGCCGTGAGAAAGATCCCCTCGGTGCCAGCGATCCCACGCGTCCGCCATCGAAGCATGAACTGCGACTCGAGCAGGTCGTCGAACATCCCGGTCACGACATCGCGCCACACGAGCCCCTCGGGGTCCATGACCAGGGGCGGCCTGAATGTCTGTTCCCACAGGGCCTTGGTGTCGATCGTGATCGAGCCATAGACGGGGTCGGGGTAGGGCATGGCTCAAGCTCCGATCACGTCGACATCCACGAGCGCGATCGTGGCCTGCTCGCGGTCTGGGATGATCAATGTGCCGTTGACGGTCGGCGGGTCGACGAACCCCACGAGGACGACGGCGTCGGCGATGCCGGGGATCCCAGCGGAGCCAACGACGGTTTGCAGTTGGAAACTCACAACGTCCTGGCCGGCGACGTAGAGAGCAGCGGCCGCGACGATCGCCTCCTTGATCGTCGTCTCGCGAGCTACAGACGCCCCCGACGACGCGTCCGCGGGGTAGCCCTCTCCCTGGCTGATCGTGACCTCCACGTGGACCTGGACAGGGACGGGGCGCGAGAACTTGTTGGTGACCGAGCCGCCGACATAGCTCGCATCCGTGAGCGCGACGGAGACATTGCCGACCGTGGTCACCGACTTCGCGCGGGCACCCTGGATCGCGGTGGCGATCTCGACGTCATCCCCGCCGACCGCGATGATCTCGATCCACCTCTTGAGGCCCCAGAACGCGTCAGCCGAATCATACGGCCACTCGATCATGGTGGCAGCGGTGACGCCCGTGACCTTTAGGACGGCTGCCACGACGTTGTCCGACGTGCTCGCGCGGAACCGGGCCCGGTACTCGGCGTCAGTCTCGATGTCGCGCCCGACAACGGCCGGTGCTGCGTTCGTGTTGGTCACCCACCCGCTGACCGGGGTGGTGATCGCCCACGTCGACGAGACGATCGCGGTCTTGGGCCCGGTCTCCGAGAACGTGTACTCACCGTCAATGAAGCCGCCACCAGGGATCACCACTGGCGCGTCGAGCGACCAGGGCAGCGTCTCGCCGTCGATCACGAGCTTCGACCCCGCCGGCACGTTGACCGCCGGCCCCGCGGCCGCGCCCATGCTGATCGTGATCGTCGAGGCCGTGGCCAGCAGCTTGGGGCCGATCTTCGGGGTCAACTGCAGCTCGAGGGAGCTGCCGCTGGCCACGCCACCGGTCCCAGGTGCGCCGTCCACCCAACCCGCGTTATATACGCCGAGCTGATCGTCATACGCCGCCTTCAAGATGACAGCGAACGAGCGCCCCTGGTCGGCAGCTGCGCCGTTCTCAACGTCGACGTTCTCCGTGGTTGCCGCTGTGTAGGCGGTCTGCCACGAGGCGAACAGGCCGTCGTAGGTCGCGGGCACAAACCCGAGGGTCTCGTCATATCCAAAATCCGTGCTCATAACGTCACCGCGATCGGGTCATCGTAGATCGTCCGAGCCTCGACCTTGATCGAGAGCCTCGGCCCTGGCTCGACATCGAAATCCACGGATACATCTGGCTCACCTGTGATCTCCGCGACGCCCTCGACATCGAGCACAGCCTCTCGCACCATCGCCGACCGCTCAGCGTCACTCGTGTCCGGCTGCATGAGCCGCCTATGGTCGAGGCCGTCCTTGGTGTCGAGGGCGTTGCCGCCGAGCGGCGTAGCAAGCTTCATCCACACGCGCACCCGCACGGCCTCGGACCCGGTCACGTACACCAACGGGTGCACGAGCGCGGGCGGATCCGCGTCCGTGTCGATGTCCCACACTGCGCCGGACATCAGAACACCTCCGGGATCGTCTGGAGGGCGTCGAGCTTGAGCCGCGAGGACCCTCCCCCATACGTGTCGAGTTCGAGGTCTGCCTGGTCGATCCGGTACTGTGTGCCCACGTCCACCCCTTGAATCTCGACTTGCCTGCCCGGTCGAGCCAGCGGGTTCGCCCATGTGACCGCCGCCATCTCCTGGGCTTGCAGCCGCTCCACTGGCCCCTGGAGGGTTCCGTCCGCGTCGGACAACATGAGCACCGGGAAGCCTGGGATCACGCTGCTCGAGTCGAGCAAGAGGAACTCTCCGCTCTGGATCGACCAGCGCAGGTCGACCGCGGACAGGAACGACCGGAGATGATCGACGGCCGGGCCGCTGCACGTGTAGCTCCCAGAGATGAGCAAATCCGCCGCCGTCCCACCGCCTGCGATCGTCGACGTCGCCAGCGTGTTCTCCAGCCGAGCTCGGTCCACGGTCAGCCCGATCGCGTTGATCAGGTCCACGACGATGTCCACGACGTTCGTCCCCGCGCTGTATGACTTGCTGCGAAAGCTCACGAGCCCGCCCCCGCTCACCTGCACGACCGACGCCGCGCCAAGCGTGTGGCCGCCGTCCTCGGCGCGGATCGTCGTGACCATGTCGAGGCCGTCCGGCTTGGTCGTGATGCTGTTCGAGCTGCCCACGAAACCCAGGGACAGGGGCGGGATGATCGCCGCTGCGCCGGGCACGTGGTAGCCCCAGTCGAGCTCGACCGAGGCCAGGCCGGCGTTGTCTGTCGTGATCTCGATCGGCGCAGCACTGGCCCCAGCCAGGAGTAACTGTGCCCGCTCCTTCGGCGTCCAGTCGATCCGCTTGCGCACTGTGCCCGAGATCAGATCCGCTGTCTCCGGCGCGAGGTTGAATAGCCGGATCTCGATCGTGTTCGGCGTGGGCTCGAGGGTCCACGTGCCACTGGCTTGAATCCTGATCCGCTCGGCCGTGATTGGGTTGCCAGAGTCAAACGTGCCGGTGCCGTTGGTCACGCGGCACCGTGCGAACAGGCGCGGCTGGGTCACGAGATCACCCCTGCCGCCAGTTTCTCAGCGGCCGTGACATACATGAGGCGGACAGCACCGTCCGAGTCGAGGTCGTTGCGGCCGGGGTCTTGCTGGCGGTTGCTCGTGTCCCGGCAGACCAGCGCGCCGTCGGGTAGACGCGGGTCGCTGATCGACCGTAGTAGGTCGGCGTTGTGCCTGAGCGCGCGCCCTTGGATGGGCAGGGGCTCGCGCTCGGCATCGTACAGCGAAGCAACCCAGATCTGTTCGGTGTCCAGCCAGAACACTTCGATCTGATAGTCGACACCGTCGAGTTTCTGCTCGGTGGATCGACCGGTCTTGCCGTCGACGTCGAGATTCAAGATGATCACGACAGCCCCCCGACAACGGCCGCGGTGGTGCCAGCGTCCGCCGTGGTCGCGCTCTGCCGGCCCCCCTCGCTCACACCGCCGACCGCATCAGCGAGAGATGGGTCGACGTTGGGCAGGGCCGAGGTGAACAGTGTCTCGGCGCGCTCCGACTCGCCGAGCGTGATCGTGGCTGCCCAGGTCCCGTCCTTGCCGGGCTCGAGGGTGTCGTCGATCTCGTCGATCACCCAGACCGTGCGCCCCGCTGGCGTGCGCCGGAACTCGCGGCCGTCGAACACGTCGAGCTCCTCGCCGGTGTCCTGGAGTCGTAGCAGCCGCTCGCGCGTCCTGATCGAGTGGAAGAGTTCCCAAATGAGGGGGGGCAGCGCGAGCGCGTAGGGGTTCGCGTCGGTGATCAGGACCTCCATCACGATCTGCTGCGCGAGCCGCTGGCGGTGTCGGGTGATCGGGGCGCCGCTCTCCAAGCGCGTAGTGGTCCGATCGAACCGGACCGGCGAGGAGATCGAGGTGATGACGTCGATCTGCACGTCACCGATCCGACCGGGGCTGCCGAGGGAGCCGAGGGGCAGGAGTGGCATCAGACGCCCATCGCTTTCGTGGTGGCGATCGCGGATTTGGCGGCGTCCCACGCGATCTGCCCCGCCGTGAGGCCCGCTGTCCCGCCGTCGCCGTTCGGCGGGACGATGGCCGCCGCTGCTGAAACCGCCGCGGTCCACCCAGCATCGATGGCCGTGAGCAACGCCTGCGCCTTGGCCAGTGCCTCGGCGGCAGGGGCCCCAGCGTTGACCGTCGAGCCGTCGAGCGTGATCGTGCCGGCCGTGGTCGCCGTGATGTCGCCTGTTTTGGTCAGCGTCAGAGTCGCGTTCTCCGTGGTGATCGTGACCTCGCCGTCCAGGCCGGCCACCTTGATCGCGTGACCCGCCGGGCCGACCAGATAGAAGTCATCCCCCCAGTCCACGGGCGCCGTCTCGGGTGCGGTGATCGACACCGGCAAAAGCATCGCGTCGTTGAGATTGTGGTGCCGCGCGTCGAAGATGAAGCTCTGCCCGGGGTCGCGGTTCTTGCGCCACGCCTGCGCGCCACGGTCCGCACACAAGCCCAGGACCTCGTCGCCCACGCGGACCGGTATGAGCAGGCCGAACCCGCCGCCGCCGATGGTCAGAACTGGGGCGTTGTCCACGGGCCCGTCTCCGACCTGCTCGCCACCCTCGCGCCGACCCGGGCCGGGGTCGAACTCAACGTCGCGCTCGCGCTGTAGTTGCCGCCGTTTCGCGGTGACCACGCCTGGGACGACCGTGCGAAGCGCCTCGCGGGCGACATCGCCGACCAGATTGATCGCCTCGAGAAACTTGCCGCTGACCAGGCTAGCCACCGGACACCCCCGGGAGCTGGCGGCCGCCGCCTTGCTGATTCACGAGGGCCTCAGCGTTCACCTCGATGATTGATACCACGGCCTTCTGTACGGCGGTGAGGGTGGACTCCAGGGCCGTGGCGATCTCGGCCCCGGCCGCCGCCGCGTTTTGCCCGAGGGTCGAGCCAGCCGCGGCGCTGATATTCACCACGAGATTCTCGATCATCTTCACGACCACGTTGAGATTGATGATCAGCGTGTGCGGTGGGGGTCGCTTCTCCATGACCGCGCCGGGACCCTTGAGCCCTAGCACATCGAGGATGTTCTCGGTCCCATCGTCGACGGCCGTGGGCTTGGCTTTCTTGCGGCCCTTGCCCTTGCGCCGTGGTCGTTTCTTCCTCTTGCCCGCGATCGTCTTGGCGGCCTTGCCTTCGAGCTTGGCCAGGTCGCCGGACACTTCTTGCTCGAGGGCCGCCATCGCTGCCCGGCGCACGAGCGGACTCTCCCCCGCACCCTCGCCGCGAGCGATCGCCTCGGTGGCCTTGCGTGACGCGCGTCCGGCACCAGCGGTCTCCCGCACATCCTCGCGGGCCTGCTGGGCAAAGAACGCGGCGCCCTCTTCGCTGATCCCTCGGCTGAGCGCGCGGTCTTTGGCCGCTGTCGCTGCTGCCTCGGCGAGGTCGATCGTGTCCACCTTCTTGACCTTTTGGCCGCCGGCGATGAACCCAGGCGCACCGCGTTTGGCAGTGGTGCCGCCGCTGAGAGCGTCGAGCTTTGCGAGCTCATCGTCGAGGCCGGTGACGCCCTCGAGCAGCCCCTCGACGGCGTCGCTCGCACCCAGGAACTTGTTCAGGAGCGCACCGATCGCAACACCAGCAGCCCCAGCTGCGAACACTAGCCCGGCCGGGCCCATGAATGCAGCCTGTAGGGCGATGGTCCCGACGGCGAGCGTGGCAAAGGCGGCCTCGGTGCTGCCCGTTACATCGATCACGACTCGCATGGCGCCGACCAGGAGGTCAAGCACGGTCGCCATCGCCGTCGCTATGTCCATGAACCCGGTGAAGAAACTCTCAACGTCCTCCTTTGTGATCGATTGGATCGCCTCACGCAGCGATTTGAGCACCTTGATCAGGGACGACGCGAGCGTGCCAGCGAGCCCCTCCCCATCGCCGCCAACGTTGGCGATGTCCTTTAGCAGCCCCTTGAATTCGTCGAGCACGCCGAGTTGCGCAACTTGGTCGAAGAAGTTGGCGATCCCATCCTTGAGGTTGGAGATCACGCCCTTGGTCGTGTCCATCTGCACAGCCATCGACCCTGATACGCCTTCGAGCTGTCCGAAGCCTACTAACGCATTGGTGATTGCAGCCTCGGTGTTGTCGACCTCGGTGGTCTGGCCCTTGAAGGCCAACGACACCTTGTCGCCGTTGACCTTCATCCTGATACCAAGCTCCTTCAGCCGCTCGCCCTCGCCTTGGGTCGCGTCGAGCACAGCCTCGGTGACCTGGTCGAGTTCCTTTCCGTTGGCCGCGGCGATGTCGCCGAATGCCGTGAGCCGCTCCTCCGTCGGCTTGATCCCGCGGTTCTGTAGCTTGATGAAACTCTCTGTGATCTGCTCAACCTGAAAGGGCGTCGACTTCGCAAACCCTTGAATCTGTTTGAAAGCGGCCGTCCCCTCATCGACGCCGCCGAGGAGGTTATTGAGCTGCGCTCGCAGGCTCTCGAACTTCGCACCGACCCCGACGACAGCCGCGCCGACGCCCACGACCCCCAACGCAGCGACCCCCATGCCTCGCGCGACGTTCAAGGCCAGCGGGCCCATGCTCCGCATGCTGGTGCCGAGCGCAGCCCAACCCAACGCCGCACCCTTGGCTTTGCGCCCAGATGACGCGGCAGCAGCCCCGGCCTTGCGCGCTCCGGCTGCTGTCTTGACTGCCGCTCGAGCAGCTTGGTCCTGAGCCTTGTCGAGCGCCTTGACGCCGAGAGCTGCCTTCTTGGCTTGCTTGGCCAAATTCGCCAAGTCGCGGTTGGCCTTCTTGACCCCGCGATCCGAATACTTCGTGATGATCGCGATCACGAACTTGCGGATCACCATGAGAGCACCATCACGATTCCGACCTCGCGGCAAGTTGTGCCCGCCGCTCGCGCTCCGCCGTGTAGGCCAGCGCCTCGACGGCGTCGATCAGTTCGACCGGTGTCCACGAGGTGAGGATCTCTCGCGCGCTCGTGGCCCTGCCCTGGGCTGCAAGTTGGTCGCACCACATGCCCACCGGGGTAACACCAGGCGGCATCGGCACGTCGTCACGGCGCGGGCCAGTGAGGTGAGCTCGAAGGTCGTAGGGTGAGCGGGTCCACAGGGGACCGTATGTGAGCCTGATCGCCTGGCCGATCGCGGTCCACCTTGCGCGCGGGCTCGATCCGAACGCGCGAGACCAGTCGGCCATATCGTCGATCTCCCGGCCATTCACCGACATGCGGCCGAGCACCAGCGTGCCGAACACTTCGAGCACCAGCTCGAGGTCGAGGCGCATGGCAGCCAGGCACGCGGTGATCGTGCGAGCGATCAGGGCCAGGCGCAGGATCTCTTGCTCCGCCTCGGTCTCACCACGCGATGCACGTTCGACGATCCCCTCGGCGATCGTGTGCGGGGCGGCGATCGCTAGGGCGAGCGTGTCCCCAGCTGCGCCGACGATCCTCGGCTCGAGCTCGAAGGCCGCTTCGGGATGCAGGATCTGTAGATGGCAGTGCTTGCCACCGATCTCGACTCGTTCCCACGGCTGCGTGTAGCGGCCTCGACGCACGCGCTCACCCCTCCCCCTCATCGGCCTGGCTCTGGCCTGGGCCATACGTCACGGCGAGGGCGGCTGCGAGCAGCTCCCACTTTGCCGCGGGTGGGTGACCAGCGAGCAGGCGACCAGCGGCGGCCCAGTCGGCGAGGCGGGCACCTTGTGGGTGCGACTCGGTCTCCGGGCAGCACCCGCGGATGACGACCAGCTCGAACAGCCGGCGCACGTCATCGAGGTCGAGGCGGTCCGTGATCGTGGGCAGGGCGCGCACGACGATGTCCCCGGCGGTCTCGGCGAGGGCGCCCAGCATGGTCTCCCAAGCATCACGGACGCGAGGGTCACGAGAGAACCCGGTGCTGTCGTCGTCCTCGTCGCCGCCCTCCCACAGTTGCATGAGGCCGGCGAGGTCGAAGCTGTCGCCCTCTCCGGTGAGCTTGCGCAGAGCCACGAGCAGCGCGGGCACGAGGCCTTCGACGGCCGCGGCCGCACCGTAGGCAACAGCCGCGCCGAACACCCGCGCGATCATGACCTCGATCTCGAATTGCGCCTCGACCCCCAGCGGGGTGACGTGCCATGTTCGGCCGGCGGTGATGATCTCTGTGGTCATTGGAGCGACGCGGTGACCTGGTCAGCAGTGAGAGTGCCCGGGTTTACGAACTTACCCATGTTCACGAGCGGGAAGTTGCCGGAGATCGTCCACGCGTTGACCTCGGTTCCGTCAGAAGAAAAGGTAACGGTAGGATCCGCCATGATGACGCAGGCGTCGCTGATCCATTTGCTGGTCTGATGGACCGCGCTCATGGTCAGGATGAGGCCGGAGTTCTCGGTCTCTTGCGCAGCGCCAAACAGCCACGCGTCGTCGCTCGACCCCGGCAGGACGTTGATCGTGGCCGTGTAGAGAGAGGACTTGATGATCGAGATCTTGAGCGTATTGAACAACCCCGCGGTGATCGCTGCCCTTGGGCTCCCCTTTTCGATCGTCGCGATCACGCCGGTGTCTGGCATCGCATGGATTCGGCGATTGAGAACGCGCAGGTCGAATTCTTCGATGCTGAAAACGATAGTTTCGTTGGCTGCCATGGTGGACTCCTACGCGGGCACAACCGCGAACTCTGCCCGGACGGCGAGACTGCGCAGCTTGGGGGTGAGGACACCGGACACCGTGATGCGGCCGGTGGTCTGGTAGTCGCCGATCGCCAACTCGCCGGGCGGGATGTCTGCGATCGGCGTGAAGGTCACGCTCACCGAGCTGGCCGCGAGCACCCGCGCGTTGATCATCGGAGTCGTGGCGACCTCGACGGCTGTCGCTAGCCCGCGCAGCCCAGCCTCATCGAGGTCGGCGCCCGCGTTTGACTTCATCTCCGCATCCATGGCGACGGTGGTCGCGAACCACCACCAGTCGGCGGCGTGGACCTGGGCAACGAAGTGGTCGTCTGGGAGTTGGCCGTGGTGGATCGTCAATTCCGAGGTGGGCCCGTAGAATCGAGCGGTGTAGCCGACGCGCCGATCAAAGAGCGTCTGCAACTGGCCCGCGGTCCTGGCTGGCGTCAGCGTGCTCTCTACGCTCCCAGACAGCGGGAGGTAGTGCCAGGCGCGCGAGCCAGGAAATGCCCCGCCAACCTTGCCGATCATGGCCGCAACCATGTACTCGGTAGGGGTTGGGTGGGTCCAGACCTTCGACCGCGCGCGCTTTGCGAGCTGCCAGGTCAAGGCGAGGTTGTCCGTGTCGACGGAGTCCGCAAGTCCAACGTCGACCTGCTGAGCGAACAGGAAGCCGCGGCGAGTGGTGGTGTCGGCGTCGACCCAGCGGCGGGCCTCATCGAGCGCCAAGCTGTTCTCCTCGCTCGGAAGCAACAGGCCCCACCACTGCTGGAGCGTGTAGGCCGCGGTGAGGTCAGCGAACAGCCCGACCGCGTCGACCGTCCTGGTGATCGTCGGGGCGGTGCCGCTCGGAGCTGAGCCGGTGAGCGTGAACGGTACGCCGGGGGGAGCGTCGCCGGTGACGCTCAGGGTCGCGGCGATCGTGTCGGTTGCGGTGTGCGAGGCCGCGAATGCCCCAAGGTTGATCGCGTCCGTTAGGCCGGTGCGGATGACGTCTACCGTGTCCGTCGACGCGGTGAACGTGCCTGCAACAACGCCCCCGATCTCAGCGGTGTGGATCCCGTCGTCGGCGCTGTTGACCAGGTAGGTCCACACCTCATCGACAGGCGAGGCGCGCTTGACGACGATGATCCGCGTGACGGCGGTGTCCGTGGCGACGGCGCTGTTTCCAAAGAGGTCCTCGGCCGCGTCGAACACGGCATCGCCAGCGACCCAACCGTCGTCAGTGAGGCCGGTGAGCGAGGTGTAGATCGTGGCGAACGCGGTCACCGCGGCAGGCTCGGAGCCCACGGGGGCCACGAGGCCGTAGACCCGCGCGGTATCCGGTGGAGCCGGGGGCGTCGGCTGAAGGCTGGTGCTGATTAGGATCCACGGATTCTGCATGGTGGTCTACCCTGTGAAAGCGGAGGCAGGTTGAGCGGCCGCGCGCATGGCGATCGCCTGGACAGCCTCGGTGGCGTTGCCCTCGAGCGCGAAGTCGAAGATCGCCGCGGTCTCTTTCTTGCCGTCGGTCGGTGCGGAGCTCGACGCGAGGGCGCCTTTGTACAGCCACCCCGCCGCGCCGAGCTTGGGGCGCAGGCTTCGGTCGAGCGCCATCTTGGCTTTGGACAGCAAGGCGATCGCTGTGTCGTGGCCTCGGGTCTTGGCGGACCGAAATGTCACGCGCCAGGTCATGCGCGTCCAGGCAGACCGGACCGTGGCGAAGCGCTCGAGCAACGTGGTCACCGAGAGAAACGCGATATCGGCCGAGGTCGCCGAGTACAGCGGCTCTGACTCGGACCCCGTGACGATGACGCTCGCCGTGTCCTCGGGGTCCGCTGCTGCGGTGACGCCGGTGGGCAGGTCGGTCCCCAGCTTCACCAGCAAGGCGGCCGCGCTCGTGGCAGGCGGGTCGCCAACGCCAGCGGTGATCGAGATCGTCTGCGGGGTGAGCGTGTAGCCCAGGTAGAACTGCACGCCGACCGTGCCGGGCCCGTCGGCCGTGACCGTGTACCGCTGCTGCATGATCTGCGGGACGCGGTCCTCATCGGTGCGGCCGATGGTGTTGATCGTGAGGGTCTCGATCTCCGCGGCGGGCGGAGCGGGGCGGGGCAAGCCGACCTCACGCTGCTCGAGAAAGTAGACGTCGGAGCCGGGGATCGAGGTGGCACTCGCGACCCAGTCGTGGACCGCGTCTTCGAGCATGACCCAGGCGATCGGGGCGGTCATGCTGCCCCCCGATCCGTCGCCATGTAGCGCTGGTAGGCGCCGTTCTCGCTCCAGGCTTCATCTTCGGTGAGCTCCCACGATCGGCCGTTCCACGCCACGCGCGCGCCGGGTGGCCCGTCGGCGTCCTCGGGCGGAGCAAACGGAAGCGTCACCAGGCCGAGCGGGGTCTCGGCGCCGTCGCCGAGTTCGAAGGCCTTGGCCACCTCGGAGTCAGTCACCCACACGCGGGCCTCCCCACCGCTGCTCTGGTCGCCGCTGTTGTCTCGGCGGAGCGTGGTCGGGCGAGCGGTGCCGGGCTGCACGTGGAGCTTGACGACCGCGGTGACTGGTGCGGCCGATGTCGCGCGCCCGTCTGGCCCTCGAGTGGCGAGGCCGGGCAGCAGCACCTCGACAAGGCGCGAGCGCTTGCGGATGACGCCGGCGATGCTCACGGCTTGACCGCCTTGCGCACTCGCACGCGGTGGGTGATCGAGTCCACCATGTGGGGGTCGCGTGATTTGCGGTTCGCGCGCTTGCCGATCAGGACTTGCGCGTGGCGCTTGGCGCGGATCGTGCTCTCGGCGTTCGCAGGCCCTGGCACTCGGCCGCTCATGATCGTGTCGACCAGGCGATCCTCGATGAGCTTGCCTGTGGGTGTGTAGGCCACCTTTGGATCCACGCCCTTGATGATCGCGGAGACACCCTTGCCAGCGACAGCACCGATCGCGTCGACGGAGTTGTCCCCGGTCACGCTCGCCCATGGCCTCGAGGGCAGCTTGCCGTCACGGCTGCCAACCTCGTTTAGGAATCCTTTGCGCGCTTGCTTCTGACTGAACAACCCGGCCTCGATGCGAGCACCGCCCGAACGCCGCAACCTCGCAGTGAGGATGTCCCACTGCGTGCGGTCTTCGGTGACGGTGATCTCGATGCCCATGGGTCAGTCTTTGGCGGGCTTGGGGGGCTCGCGCAGGCGCTTGCCGTCGACGCGGCAGCGCTCACCGATCGGGTGGGACCTGAGCGCCTCAACGGTGTTGGGTTCGAGATCGTTGTCGCCGGGCATGAGCACCAGCGAGTTGCCCGCGAGTCGGCATGCCCCAGGCTGCGCGTCTGCGAACACGACGGTGATGGTCTCCGACGAGACCGGCTCCTCACGCGTGACGGCGGAGGCTGTGTCGGTGCTCTTGGGTTTCTTCTTGGCCATTGGTTGGTCCTCATCGAACAGCGAGCGGGAAGCCTCGACCTCTCCGGCGTCGAGGTAGTTGAGCGAGGATGCCGGCGACCACGAGGCCGTAGCAGGACCCCGCCCAGATGCCGAGGGCGCTGGCAGCAGCGACTTGCTTGGTCTCGGAAACATCGCCAACGCGCTCGCTCTTGGTGGTGCCGCTGTCCGTGCTTCCGTCGCCGAGCCCGGCGCAGGTCAGCAAGTGAGCGGCACCGTTCCAGTGAGCGATCTTCGCAACGTCCTCGCCGAGGTGCCGGGTGATCTGTGCGTCCGGCAGCATCGCGCACGCGCTATCGAGAGCCGCCTGCGCGTCGACGGGGTCGACGGCGGCGAACTCTGTCGGCAAGTCAGCGATGACAGCCGGGCAGCTCATGCGCTTGGCTGCGCCTCCACGGTGCGGATCGGGGCCACGGCCGCGAGGCCAGACATCGAGAGCATGACGGGCGGCGCGTAGTCCCCGAAGATGCGCACGCGCTCCCGGATGCCGGCAAGGATCCGCCTCCGAGGCTCATCGCGCGCGGCCTCGGACTTCTCCCACGCTCGCAGGACGCGACCATGACGGGTGACCTTGACGACCTTGCGAATGTAGGCGACCGGGCGGGCGAGGACGGCGGCCGGAGAGCGGAACACCTCGAGGCATCCGCGCTCATCGAGGTCCACGAGGCCCGGCGACTTGGCGGCGACGTGGTCGGCCCACAACGCAGCGTCCACCTCGGTGGCCCCCGCGTGCAGGGTGAGCGGAGCCAGCTTGTAGGCCCGATCGCTGATCGTCGTGCCAGACTCGTGGGTCCATTCGTCGGAGCCGACGGTGCCCATGTAGACCACCGTGATCTTGGCGCCTGGCTGTAGCTCGACGGTGTTGCCATCGATGTCGACGGCGATCGTGTTGGCGTTCTTTTTTCCCATGATGTCGTGGTCTCTCGGTCAGCTGGAGAACTGGTAGCGGACCTGGCGCTCGGGTCGGCGGGAGATGACGCCGCCGAGGTGGCTGATCAGCGCGAAGCTGGTGCGCAGGCCATCGGTCCAAGGGCCATACAGCGCGGGGGTGGGTGAGAGCTCGGTCCAGAGCTCGTTCGGGTCGTCGGACCACATCTGCCAGATGTTCCCGCCGGTGGGCGAGCGCCCCTCGAGGCCGTCGATCCAGACGACCTGAGCCAGCCACGGGAAGGCGGCTTGAGCGAGGGGCAAGAACGCGGCCCCCTCGCCAGCGGTCCCGTAGCGCATCCGCTGGAGCGCGTAGAGATCTGTCTTGGGGGCGATCACCCCTGTCACCATGCCGCCATAGCTCTTGGCCAGGCGGCTGAAGTGGTGATCCATGATCTGGAGCAGCACCATCGCCTCATCGGCCTGGGTCGAAGCGAGCGCACCGAAGCCGGCTCCGAGGTTGACGATCCACGCGTTGGAGTTCGCCAGTAGGCCCGGGATGTTCTGGTCAATGTCTCCGTCGAGGAGTACCTTCTCATTGAAGCGCTGGAGCGTGGACTGGGCGGTCTGCGCTCGCGACTGATCGAGCGACTGGCCAAGCTCGGCGGCCTGCCACCCCTCGATCAACCCGAACCCGTAGCCGACACCAGACCATGTGGTCTCATGCTTCTTGCGCTCGGAGAACTCGCCAACCTGGGGAAGGCGGCGCATCCCGTCGGGCTCGACAAAGCTCGCGTTGCCGGTGGGGGTCTCGATGTCGTAGACCAGCGCGGTCTGACCAGGGCGGAGCGTTGTCTTGATCGGCAGCAGCGCGTCGGGCCCTGTCATGAACGTGGTCGTTGACGGACCACGCGTGATCGAGGCCATCATCTGCTCGAGCTCGTTGGTCCAGAAGACCTCGGCCGCGTCGACGGCGATCGCGTCGGATCGGCGCGCGTTGCCCTCGGCGAGTTGGATCGTGCCGCTCGAGATCCCCTGGCTGAAGATCCTGGCCATGCGCTCGATCGCGTCGTTGCGTCCGCTGATCGGCCGACCAAACTCGGTGACGTCGACGAATCCGGCGGAGCCGCTCATGCGTGGGTTGATCATGGTGTTCATGGGCTGGGTCCTTACAGGCTGAAGTCGATCGACGCCGAGCCGGCCGAGGCCGTGGTGCGCGACATCTTCGGGCCGATGGCTTTCACGTGGTCGTTCGTGGCGGGTGTGGTGATGACGGGCGTCATGACACCCGCGTCAGATCCGGTGATGCTGATCGTGTGGTCGGGTAGTTGCGACTCCATGATCAGGGTCGTGGTGCCGCTGGTCACGATGAACCCGCCGGTGACGACCGCGCCCGCGTCGAGGTCCCCTCGGATCCCGTCACAGATCTCGATGTCCGTGGCCCCCGCGTCGCTGAGGAAGCTGTAGAGGGTGCTCGCCACGAGGGCCCCTGCGCCATCGTAGACGCTGACGCTGCCCGCGTAGGTCGTGTCATTGACCACGACCGGGGTCGCGGTGACGACCTGGCCGACGAAGTCTGGGTCATCGTTGACGGCCCCGAACACCTCGGCCCCTGTGGCGGTGGTGCGGATCCAGACATCGTCGAAGGCATCGACGGCCCCCTCGGAGGTCACCGTGTAGTGACCCTCCTTGGGCAGGATCGGGATGGTCCGCCCGGCCCGGTATGCGCGGAACGTGTAGCCGAGCTCGGAGTCGATCGCCTCGCCGCGGTTGCCGTCCGCGACCACGCCCCACATGTCGTCGTAGGTGTCGCCGGGGGCCACGGGCCGGATCACTGGGGTGCGACCGTCGGCAGCGAGGGCGCCGGTGCGAGCGACCCAGACGCCCATTCGCAGGTTTGCCAAGACAGCGTTGACGGTGACGACAACCGGCGCGGTGCCGCCAGCCTCGGGCAACATGGCGATCGTGTAGGTCGCGCCAGGGTTGACCCCGACCGTGGTCAGGACGCCCGAGGCGTTGGTCACGGTGAGGATCTCGGACAGCCGAGTGCTCGCTCCCACACCCTCGACCGTGGTGATCGTGGATGACGCGAGGGCAGCGGCCACGAACTGGATGCCGAGCGCGTCGGCGGTCGCGGTCGCGTTGACCGTCACCGTGAGCACGACTGGCACCTGCGCATCAGCGAGGGCCACCCCGTGGCCGGTGCGGACCGGCGTGATCGTCATGGTCCACACGTTGCCCTCGGTGATCGTGCCGCCGAGGGTGATCGTGTTCTCGTGCTGGACCGCGGGGTAGAGGCCGTCTCGCGCGGGGTGGAGGTCCGCGGTGCCGTCGATCGGCCGACCCGGTGGGGGCAGCGGGTTGAGCTCGATCAGGCTCGCGGCGGGGTCGATCGTGCGGGGGAGGGCGAGGGGATTGGTCTGGACGTATCCTTCGTATGCCATCGGTCAGCTCGCCTTCTTCGCGTCGTGCGTCTTGCGCTGTGCTCGGGTCATGCCGGCACGGTCGGAGGCGGCCTTGCGGTCTGCCTGGGTGGTGTCCTTGGGAGCTCCGTCCTGGGCGTTCTTCGCTCGTGACGCTTGGATCTCGGTGAGCAGCACGGCGCCATGGTCGACGCGGGAGTCAGCCTCGAACTTCTTGGCGGCGCGCGCGAACACGTAGCCGAGCGCGCCGGGGTCCTTGGCGACGGCGTCGCGTTCGTCTTTGCCGAGCACCTTCTCGATCGTGTCGAGCTTCATGTTCTTGGTGTCGGCTGCGGTGTAGCCCAGGCCAAGGACGACGCGGGCCACGGACAGCGCGTCAGCGCGGTCGGCGTTCGCGGCCTGGGTGGCCTCGAGCTCCTTGATCTTGGCGGCCTGCGTGGCGTCAACCTTGGGCTTCTCGTCGAGCTTCGGCTTGACCTTGGCCAGCGCCTCATCGACCGCCAGCTTGATCGCGGCGTCCTGGGCTTTCTTGGCCTCGGCCGCGCCGTGCTTGGTGACCGCGTCTGCGATCTGTTGAGGGGTCGCCTTGTCGGGCACGTCGAGCTCGACGTCTTTGCCATCGATCTGGAATTTCATCTTGGTATCCTTGGTCTTGGTGTGCTGTCGACGTAGGTCGGCGGAGTCGTGGCGCGACCAGCGGCCCTGATCTACATAGACCCGGCGCTGGCGCTTGGATGCAATGTTTGCGAGCAGCTTGGGGTCTGCGAAGTCCCAAGCGTCGGCGGCGTCTGTGACCACTCGCGCGGTGCCAGCTCGCCCGGCGAGGACGGCGGCAACGTGGTTGATCCTGATGTTCCGTTGGATCGCGTCGTACCGCTCGCCCGAGGCTGTGACCCCCGGGGTTGGGTCGATATCGAGCATGTATCCGGCGGACAGTTCCATGTCACGGCCCTCGGCGGCTGCGGCGTCGAACTTGTCGATCAACTCCGCATCCCAGACAGACAGGCGGCCGGCTACATGGCGACCGTCGGTGTGCTTGCGGCCCGCACTCGTGGCACCGCGGGCGTAGAACCTAGCGTTCTCGCCGTCGAGGTTGACCGGTGGGTGGAGGTCTGCGAGGGGGCGGAGGTCGTAGCTTGCGAGCGATGGGTCGGAGAACACCTCGCCGTCCGGCCTGTGTTCCACGATGATCCCGCCCTTGCCGTCGGGGTAGCTCTGCGGGCCGGACCGTGCGAACAGCGCGTCATAAATGCGGAAGCCCTCGGCCGTGACCTCGACGGCGTCGCGCCGAAGCAGCGTCACCGTGTCGATCCGAAGGACACTCACGCCGCACCCCTGCGAGGGAGACCCAGGACGACTCGCTCGAGCTCCACCCGATCAGCTGCGCCGAGGCTCGATGCGTCACCCTCGAGCACCAACCGCAGCCGCGCGCTCATCCTTGCCTCGATTCGGTCCACCGCTGGTACCAGCATGGATCCGTGGTCGGGCAGGTCGGGCGTCCGCATTCTGCGCATTTCGGCACCGTGGTGGCTTGCTTCACCGCTGGCCCCCGACGCTGCTCGCGGGTGCTCGTGTGCGGTGGAACGGGGCTAGGCATGAAACACGGCGACGCTAGCATAGGCGCTCTTTGCGTGCAACTATGCGTGGCATGGCTGACACGAAAGATGTCTCCCCCTTCGAGGGCTTGGATTACGAGACCGGCCGAAGGGGGTGGCGGGATCGGCCTAGGGCACCGTCAACGGCCGCCATTGGGCCACTGGCGCTCGATCTGTGCAAACTGTTCGCCGTGCCCGG
>Ga0255048_10000792_pt1 | contig 23379 bp, 19 predicted proteins | sample JV7_2_2_MG_FD_183619 | JGI IMG/M metagenome (GOLD analysis project Ga0255048, IMG submission 183619) | Seawater microbial communities from Jervis Inlet, British Columbia, Canada - JV7_2_2 | ecosystem: Environmental > Aquatic > Marine > Inlet | place: Canada: British Columbia | collected 2016-10-06
GCAGTAGCAGCCTTACACCCATACGTTAACTTAACTCCTGGTTCAGACATCACCACGTCTACAGCAGTTCTGATTAAACGTTCAGCACCTGTTAACTTCAAAGGTGGTAACGTAGTTGTATTAGATACCGATGGCGACGAATTAGTACCAGACGATTTAGTATCTGCTATTCACCGTATGTGTCAAATGATCGAAGAGAAAGATGTAACTCTTGATGATGGTATCATCTTAGTTCGTCCAGCTCAGTTCTACGCATTACTTGAAAGTGACAAGCTGATCAACAAAGACTTCTCTACAGGCAACGGTGACTACGCTGCTGGTACTGTAATGAAAGTTAATGGAATCCGTATTGCGACTACTAACCGTTTCGCACCTATCGGATCAGCAGCTGACGCAGCCGGTACACACCACCTATCTAACGCAGGTAACGCTAACGCGTATGACCGTACGTTAATTGATAACAAAGCAGTAGCAGTGTTCATCTCTAGCAAATCATTGTTAGCTGGTGAGACTATTCCTTTGACTTCTAAAGTTTACTACAGCGATGTAGAACTTCAGTGGTTCATTGACAGCTACTTATCCTTCGGTGTAACACCTAACCGTGTTGAAGGTGCTGGTGCAGTATTCCAGAACGCAGCAGATAACCTATAGAAATATAAGTTAAGTTGTACTTTAGTACCCATTCTTAGGAGTGGGTATTATAAGTATTACTAAGTAATACCCAAGGGGAGATTCTTTAATTAGAGTCTCCCCTTTTTTTCTTTAACGAGGAACAACTATGAATAGATTAGATACAGTAAACATGCTACTGAAAGAAATAGGCATGACTCCTGTAGGCTCGTTAGATGATAACCACCCTGATGTAGAAAGTGCATTAGCTGTCATGGACAGGATACATAATAGTAAACTATTACGTGGGTGGTGGTTTAATGTAGACTACGATGTGACTCTAACACCAGACAACACACTTAGTCATATAACATTTTCAAACGAGATACGTACAGCCGTACCTGAAGACTGTACCTTAGTAAAAAGAGATAGAAAATTATACGACACTGTTAACAATACTTATGCATTTGCTGGCCCACAGGTAATGAAGACCTTAACTAGAATAGTTGCATGGGATGAATGTGACTCCTCCTTTCAGGACTATATAGCATACCTATCAGCAGCACAGTTCGTAAGAGAAGAGTTAGAAGATTCCGCAAAAGAAACATCACTAAAAGAAGATGCTCAACAAGCACTAGTTACATTAACTGATCTCGACTTAGAGATGGGTCAATACAATGTATTTGATAACGCACGTGTGCGTAGAGCTAGGGGCGGAGTACGTCCATATAGAGGTGTCATACAATGAGAGTTCGACAGGAATACCCAACACCTATTGATGGTGTAAGTACAAAAGCGGATCTAACTCGCGGCCCTAGCGCAGCCGAAGAACAAATTAACATGCGAAGTAACCCAGTAGCTAAACTAACTAGACGGCCTAGTTTAGTACGTGAGGGTGTATTCCCCGTAGACGACAGCTCGACAGCTCGAATACACACCTACAAGAGACGTGGCAGTACATACCGTATTGTACATAGTCACGGTAAAGTATTGGGTTTTAAAGATGGTGTAGAGAAAGGTGTGACAGGTTACGACCAATTCGGTGGGTATCTGCTAGGTGGTGATCTTAAATTCGGTACAATCAACGATACTACGTTCATAGCTAATACAAAGATAACAGTAGAGAAAGCTACTAGGCCTAGTATAAATTGGCCTAAAGTGAGCTACGTTAACGTGTTAGATGCGCTAAACTATGGTGAAACCATAGATGTTAAACTGAGTACAGTAAATTTTGCGGAGTGGACTATATCTTATAGCATCTCAGAGAAAGCAGCCGACTACGAAGCTTCCGACTTACTACGAGGCACTGCATCAGTAGCAGCAGAATTAGCAGCGCTAATCAATTTAGCTAGAGATGGTGACCCGTTAGCGGTGCCACCCATCGGCGCAGTAGCTAATTTCCCTTTTGTTGCATCCTCTAAAGGATCTACATTGGAAGTACATACTGTTCTAAACGGTGGTAGTGTACTGACGAATCAGGAAGTAACTATAACAGTTGCGTCTGGGCAAGGTACGGATAGTCTAAGAGTGTTTAACTCTATAGTAGATGGGCCAGAAGGTCTACCTCTGTATGCACGTACGGGATCAGTAGTTAGAATAGATGCGAACCCACGATCAGATAACGGTGTGTACTACCTTGAGGCAACTCTAGATGCCCGTGAAGATCATCCATTCGACTTCCCAACAGGTGGTGTGGGTGGAGTAGATGAGCCACTTAGAGAAGTACGTTGGGTAGAGACGAGTTCTCGTGAAGAAGATTACAAATTTGATGCGTCGACGATGCCAATAACATTGGTGTATAGACAGGACACAGACGACTTCGTACTACAAGAAGCTGACTGGGATTATAGAGCAGCAGGTGATGATAACTCCGTACCATTCCCAGCATTCACAGGTAGCACTATAGTAGGTATATCCTACTTCCAGAAACGTTTAGTATTTTTGTCTGAGAATGAAGTGTTCATGACACAGACAGACAACCTATTTAACTGGTTTAAAGTAGCTGCTACAGAACTACTTGTTACAGACCCTGTAGCAACAGCTTCAAGTGCGAGTGGTACAGATTATTTGTCACATGTGATCGGGCATAATAGAGATTTGTTAGTAACTACATCTAATGCCCAATTCAAGATAGGTGGCAGACAAGCAGTTACACCGCAGACAGTATCAATGGCTTTAACAACATCTTATAACTGCCAAGTATCAGTACCACCGGTTGCAGTAGGTAGTACAGTATTCCTACCATTCTTATATGGGGATAGTACGGGTATACTAGCTTATGAGGCAACAGGTCAAGCCGATAAAGATATAGCAAACAGTGTAACGAACCACGTAATAGGTTACATGCCAGGAAACATCACACATATGCGTAGCTCCTCTAACCTTAACATGGTTATAGTAGCAGTTGATGGTACAACAAATAATACACTCTTTGTATACGAACGTGAGCTAGACGCTCAAGGTAAACTAGTACAATCTGCATGGCATAAGTGGGAATTCCCAGAAGACACAAACATACTAGACTTTGCATTCGAGAATGACGAAGTGACATTGGTTTGTGATGAAGCAGGTGGTTTATCAATAAAGTCTGTAAATATGTTTAGTGAGCGAGAAGCTAATCCAGATGCAGTATTCTTAGATGACTTAATTTACGTAGATCATAATGGTTCAAGTATTACATTACCGGATGATTACCCCACGCTAGGGCCAATAACAGTAGTTGAAGATAGTGACGGTGACTTCCCACTTATGGAAGTCAACCACATACGTGTTGGAAGAGACTTGATATTCGACGACACCTATACTGTAGGTAAGATGTATGTAGGTAGGAGGTTCAGATCTTCGTATACACCTACTAGACCATTTGTTAGAAACAAGCAAGGTAAGACGCAAGACTACTTTAGACTACGGGTAAATCGTTGGATTCCAACAGTTGTAGAAAGTGGGCCTGTAAGCTTTAAAATAATATCTACCATAGGGGCAGACTACGAAGATCAAGTAAGTAGTGGTAGGATCATGGGGAGTGGGAGCAACCTTATAGGTGAAGAAAAACCCTATACAGGAGACTTGAAGTTTGCCTTTAGCCAGAATGCAAATACAGCTTTAGCAGAGTTCTACACAGAACATCATTTAGGTATGACAATAACAGCACTTCGTTGGGAAGGTCAGTATCATTCAAAAGGTAGGAATATATGAGTTTATACGCACAAGCAGCAGCTTCTAGTATGACCGCAATACACCTAGCCGCAGGTGGTGAATCAGCAGTTACACTAGCAGCCTATAACGAAGCTTACGGTGAAGTTATAGCAAGGAACAACGCTAACAATAGACGGTTCACAGCAGAAGCAAACATAGCCAGACTGAAAACGGATACAATACTTAGTAACGTTAAAGTCCAGCGGAATGCACAACAAGCTAGAGCGGCAGCTACACTCGCAGCAGCAGTAAGTGGTGCAGAGGGTGGATCAGTAGATGCAGTAATGCAACAGATTGATTCTAACGAGCAATTCGCTAGCTACGCAGCAGAGAAAGCAGCTAAGGCTCAGAAAGAGAAGTTGTTGGCAGAAGTATATGCTGGTAAGTCTTCACAGTTAGCTGTACAAACAGGTAAGAATAGTATAGGTGCAGGTTTATTAAACGCGTTTAGTTCGATAGACAGAAAAGACTTAGATACAGCAGGTAAACTGTTCGAGAGCGAAGTAACAGCAGACGATTATTATCAAGCGCCTTTAGGTTCTGGTGAAGGTAGAACAGATGCATTCACAGGACAAGGTGTACCATTAGGAGATTGGAATGGAGATATTGGGGCAACCACAGCGTAGCGCAACACAAGACGCGAACGCAGGTATAGTAGAACCTTCTCATGAAAAGAAGATGGGAAGATCTACTGCGGTTAAACAAAAGAAAGCAAGTCCTTTAGATAGCGCTGTATCCAACTTTGGGGAAGCCTTTGGTAATGTGATACAGCAGTTTACAGAAGAAGCCGCTGGCAACCGAGCGGAGCAGAAAGCCCTTGACGGACACCTCCGACAAGGTACTGACACAGCTATAAATGAAATAGCTCGTGATAAGAAACGCGGCGTAGTTATGTCAGGTATCTTTGGACAAGACATAGAATATAGGGCTGCTCAACAACGTGCTACAGAAAACGTAGTACGAGACAAGTTCAATGAGCAGATGACTGTGATCGACCAGTTTGCTGGTGAAGCTCCTGATCGTTATCAGATTCGTCTGAAAGATCAACTTAATGGCATGTTAGAGCCTTACGGACAAGACCAAGATACTAAGAACTTAGTAACCAATGCTTGGATGCAGGCTAGTGAGAAGTTATCTAAAGAACAGTTTAAAGGCCACTACGTGTACAACCAGCAACAGCAACGTGAAACAACGGAGCAGATGGTTAAAGGTATACACGACTCTCACACCTTAGTTGCTATGAAAGCTACATCACCTGAAGAACAGACAGATATATTTAACATCGCTAAAGAGATGTACTCCGATAAGAGTAAAGTCAAACCTAATGGTATGTCTAACGAAGCTTGGCGTGGTGTACTAACTGGTCAGATTAATGAACAGATGGAAGCAGGTAATATAGGTGCTACTAACATTGCGCGTATGTCCGGTTTCTTAGATTCGTACTTACCAGTAGAACAAGCTAACTTCGATAAGGCTGTGGCCGTTTACGATAAGAAAGCTGACGACGACATGGCCTCTGCTTTAGATTACTGGGAGATTGATGTACTGCGACTAGACTCCATTGATGCAGTAGATAGTTATATAGTCGCTGCGCAAGAAGAGGCAAGAAATGCAAGGCTACGGGAGTCTGGTACAGAACGATACGAAGAGATAATCACAGATGCTGAAGTTAAGCTAGAAAGGCTACGTAAGAAAGCTACTAAGAAGGCAGCAGGTAGAAGCGCACAGCTAAACCGTGATGAGAAACTAGCGGCACAGTTACGTAGACCTGATACCATAGCAGCCGCTGGGGATATTACTATACCTACACACAAAGACCCTGAAACAGGGGCTACTATTAGAGAGAAATCCTACAATAAAAGGGAGTGGGATAACGCAGGTAACATAAACATAACTAGATACACTGCGGAATCTATGGGTGTACACGTATATGATCCAGACAATCCTACAGCCGGGGGTCTAAAGCAAAACGAGGTACTCCCTGCCATGTTAGGTAATCCCGCACATGCACAGAGAGCTAGTGAGTACTATAAAAAATCGAAATACCCCATACCTATTATTGGTGAGGGCTTTCGTCATGTACTTAAAGGTGTAGAGTCAGGAGAGATGACAGACCCTAAAACAGGGTTGTTTAGCGAACAAGCTAAGACATCTTACGCATCTATGCAGAACTTTAATGGCCCTACGTTAGCTGGGGATTTAGGTGCGGAGCTATACCAAGATTACCAGATGCAGCAAGATTACGTGTCTATGGGCAGATCCGTAGAGAACTACGAGAGAGATAGGGCTTTACTAAACACTGCTGATAGTGGTAGTGCGGGTATACCAAATTGGTCAGGTGATCCAGAAGTAAGTAATAGGAACTTTATACGTAATAAGTTGCGAGGTCTAATGGACGCAGAGCCTACTGCAAAGCAGATAGCAGAATCCTATAACCAGTTCCAAAGATCTATGAAGATGACTAAAGATGTAAAAGCATCTTTACAAGACTTTAGAGATATACAGATGGGCAACACAACTGAATTCTTAGGTATGAAACTAGACGGGAAACCTGACAAAGACTGGGACTTCAACTTAGAAGATACGTTTAAAGAAGCAGATGTTAACAACGTGTTCGCTATGTACATAGCTTCCGCCACAGGGACACATGAATTCACTAAGTTCGCAGAATTAGATAATTTAACGTATGCAGCAGATTACACCGCTGGTGGTCTAACAGTACAAGGTCCTGGATTTAGACAGAAGGTAGTAATACCTTGGGCTATACTAGAAGAGCAGAACGAAGAGTTAAAAGAAGATAGAGAGTTCGAGCTAATGTTTGATGCGGCTAAAGCTTTATCTAACTCTAAGAAGTTGTCCGACGAAGATTCATTCACCGGTTCATTCAAGACCCACTTAGGTCTATAACAGAAAGGAAAAGATATGGCCACTACAGAGGAAAATGTAGCGAAGCTAAAAGCAGAAGGTATGACTCGTAGTGACATAGAAGCGGGTATAGAAGGGTTGGGGTTAAACTCACCTGTGTTCGCACAGATACTAAAAGAGTTCCCAGAAGATAAACCCAAACCTAAAGCTGGTAAGATTGACAGAGTTAAAGATGCCGATACGTTAGTTGTAGATGGTAATGTAAACAGGGTAGCTAGTATTAATACAGCAGAATCCGTACATTTGGACAGAAGTAAGAATACCGTCGAAGGTGCGATTGCTTCTGACTTCGCTAAGAAAGTGCAACCAGTTGGTGCAGATGTTGCTATAACTAAACAAGGTAAAGGTTTATTCAAAAGAGATATATCCCTAGTTGATCGAGTCATAGACGGAGTACCTATAGATATGGGATTCGTCATGATGGATCAAGGGTTCTCACAATACGAGACAACCTACGGTAAAAACGCCGACCCGCTACGACATAAGGACTATAAAGAATATTACAGTAAGTACGCACCTTACGAGTATGGGGACGTTAAGACTTTACTTACAGACGACGAGAAAGAGACTGTTGAGCTAGGTAAGGCTGCGTTGGCTACAGCTATTGAACATGGGAATCAAGAAGAAATAGATGCGGCCTTAGTTAACTTGTATAAAGACCCCGGAATTGTAGCTAGATATCGTAAGGAAGCTAACGACTTTGAAGCACCTGCGGAAGAGTTTGACGGTACAGTGAAGAACGCCTTTCAAGTAATGTCTCAGAAAGACCCTTCACTGAAAGCTAAATATAACAAAGCTATAAAAGCAGGTGGTTTACAGAACATGGGTAAACCGCACAGATACACAAGCTTCTGGGAGAACTTTGAAGCGAGTTACGAACAGTACTCATCTATAGTAAATTCCCTAGATGCTAATGAGTTAAGTAGGTTTAGACGTTCACGAGTAGAACTAGAAGTACCTAATAAGGAACTTGTTGAGAACCTTCCCGAACAGTACCATACACTCATACAACAAGAGTACGCCACTACAGGCGGTTTGGCTGCATTAACATTACGAGATCAGATAATAGAGCAACATGCTAATAACGAGATTATAGACAACCTACCTATGTACGCTCAGTTTGGGTTTGGTATAGGTGCTGCTGTAACAGATCCAGGAACATGGATAACAGGTGCAGGTGTTGGTCAATTAGCGCAGAAGAGTCATGTAGCTGTAAGAGCATGGCAGACTAGCGCACCATTCAAAGCTGCGGCACACCTTAGTACATGGGCAGGATTAGGCGCTGTAGAGGGTTCTCTTTACGCACTACCTAGGTTAGCAGCAGATCATACTTACTCAGTAAACGACTACGCTTTAGACATCGTGATGGATGCTACATTTGGTATGGCGTTAGGTACTGCGGCAGTAGGAGTCAAGAAAGCTTGGAACGCAAACTATTCTAAAGAAGCTAAAGAAGCGCGTCAGAAAGAGATTCAAGAGATCACCGAGAAAGGTGCTGAAATGAAAATAGAGAATCCTGTCAAAGTAGAAGACGTACCGTACGTAGCAGACGTAAAGCAAGCTAAATCCCCTTACGAGACTAACGAAACAGTTAGTAACTGGGTAGGGCCGCCAGAGCAATCTAGTCTCAGATTACAAGATGCTAAAAGTAAAACCAGCAGTAAGCCAGAAGTTTCTCCGGAGACACAGAAGCAGAAACAAAAGGTGAACCTACGTTCTAGTGTACGCCAAGCGTACACATCGCTAGAAGCAATCACAAGTGTGCCTCAAAAAGGTTACAGGTTAGCACTCGATACTATTGGTAGTACTTTCCCTCCTAACTCAGTAATGAGTAAGGTATTAAATACCCAGAAAGGTATTAACAATAGGAACCTAGATCCAGCAGCTAGGTTAGAGGCGGATAAGCTAAATGCTACTGTATTGAAACTAGCAGCACAGTTCCCTGACGGTAAAGTACCTAAAGCAGTTGAGCAGCAAATAAGAGCTGTGATGTGGGAACAGAACCTAGCTAAGCACGAGAACGCACTAGGCGATATTCTACAAGGCCATACAGCAGATGTAGAAAACATCATGCACGGATATATGGAATCCCTCCGTCGGCAGGAAGACCTCTGGGAAGGCTATGACCCTATCAATTTATCTACTGATGAATTCTATGCCCAGCATTCGGATCTCGTCTCAAAGCATCCTCTGGCCCATGATGACGCTATATCTTTGATGCAGGAAGTCTTACCTAAAGAATTGTCTTTCATTCGGGATATGTTAGAACTTAACAGTATGGCTCAGAAGAAGAATAGCCCAGAGTTCACAGAACTGGTAGAGGAACTCAATGGTTTAGTAGCTGTCCGTATGGAACAGAAGACCTTTGGCGAGACACGAAGATACACGGATAGCAACACATCGTTCGCCGAGAAAGTCGCAATGTCTCCTGATGAGATAATGAAGCAGGTTAAGTCCGAAGGCTTAAAGCCTAAGACGCCGGAATTCAAAGCTCGTATGAAAGAGTTACGTCAACAAGGACAAGATGTCGCACAAGACGTAAGAGACTTTGGTAGAGCTGACGACTACGCAGTTGGTGGAAGTAAAGAAGATATACCTACAGATAAATCGAAACGATACGATGCAGATTCAGACGGTAGTGACATCGAAGCCACACCTATAGCAAGAGATACATTTAATGAAGATTCTATATTCGCTACCAAGAAGACAGTAGCTGGCGAAGAATCTAGCAATAGTGGGGATTTCGTAGAAGGACAAGACTTATTCGATAGAACTTCTCGTACTGATCAGCTAGAGCAAGATCTACTACCTAGATCATACACGTCCTACACAAAGCAGAAGGCACACGAAGAGCTAAATGCTAATTCACTAAGTAATCTAAATAGAAGACTTAACGAGGGTGTAGGTAAAAGTCTAGGTATAAACAAACTTAATAACGTAGACCTATATTTTAAGAAGGAAAGACTTAGTAACATAAAAAGGGATATGTTAAAAGATAAAAAGTTTGTAGTAGGTCGTATGGTAGGTTCTCGATCAATGGATGAGTTAGTTGATGTAATGCGAGTATCTAACCAGATAGCTATTGAAACTAGAAAGACTGCTGTAAACACTAAGCACGTCGAAGGTGGGAGTAGTAAGGAATCTGGTAGCTTAGAGAAATCAGCTAAACAAAAGCGGGAGGCGGATGACGCATTAGAAGATACATCTAAAGATGATGTCTATGACGAATTATCAGAAGAAGCCCAAGCTAGACAAGACGCACTATCGAAACCTCTGACAGAGGAGGAAGTAGATGTATACGTCAATGAGCCAGAGACACTTACCGTAGACGAATTAGAAGCTACGGAGATACGTTTAGATGAGGCAGTCGACCAAGTGGCAGCAGATAGTGCTGGTAGGGTTGGTGCAGCGGTAGCGAATTTCCTACAGTCAGGACAACAGAAGCAATTTGAGTTAGCACGTAAACACGTTGGTGTATTAGACTTCGCTGGTAAACTAGCAGGTAAGATAACTCAAGACCTAACGACAACACTACAAAACTCAGGTATACCTAGCTTAGAATACTTTGGTGCAATGGTTCCCGAATCAGCACGAGGTTACGCAGGTACTATCAAACGAGGGTTCACAGGAGCGATCATACGTGATGCTAAGTATAAAGAAAGTATTATGCAGATTATGCCTAATTACGTTAGGGCTATGGATGACTTTGCGGCTGAAGAAGGTGCAGGTGCAATCGGTAAGCTTATGGCTGCACAGAAAGATGGTGCAAGCAATCCTACAGTTAATAAGTTCAACAGAGAAGTCTTCAGGGTTCAAGAGAGTCGTAGACAAGGAAGACCTCTTGGTAAAGTATCACCAACTGTCACTAAGTTCGTGGATGACTTTGACAACTACATGGATAGAAACCATGCTATGTTGGTCGATGCTCAAGTGGGTGGATTTACGGCCAAACGTAAGGTTCAGCATTATATCCCGCATGTATGGAAAGTAGGTAATCTCAAAGGTATGGAAAGTAAACACGGTACAGACTTTGTACGTGACTTACTAGCTAAAGGCTATATGAATGCCTCTGGTAGAGATGTCCCTATTTCAAGAGAGAAAGCTATAGAGATGGCTAACGAGCAGATTGATTGGATTAAGAAACAGGAAGAAACTCCTGAAGATCAATTCGTACCAACAGCGGATAGTAGAGCTAAGCAACGTAAAGAGATTGACACCACAGCAGAAATAGATGGTGTAAGCGTATTAGACTTACTTGATACTGAGGTAGCTAGCTTAACTACTAAATACTCTAACAGAGTTGGTGGTTGGGTAGGTTTAGCAGATTCTACTAACGGTACACTACGTTCCGATACAGACATTGATGCGCTACGTTCTCAGATGAAAGAAGAAGGTGCTACACCAGATCAAGTACAATGGTACGATGATACTGTCGAGATGATGATGGGTAGACCCACTCGTGACGGATTAGATGAACGAGTACGCAACTTCAAGGATGCCGCAGCACTAACCCGTATGGGTGGCTTAGGTATGGCTCAAGCAATTGAGACCGGTCAAGTAATTGCCCGCACCATGATGAATACGTTTACAGATCCACAAGTAGTTAAGAAAGTCTTTCGTATGGCTAACGAGAGTATAGAAGATAAGCCGTTGATGGAAGAAATTCAAAGCATTAGTAACCTAACCAATGATATTGAATGGCTTGACAGACAGTCCGTACATCTAGATCAACACGAACTAGATAAGTCTAACAAAGTAAGAGCACTGTCATTACAGATAGCAGACAAAGCAACTTTCGGTTCACTTAAAGCACCAGCTAGTAGACTACTAGGTAAGACTAGTGGATACAACGCAATCCGTAGATACCAATCAAGAATAGTACAAGCTTCGTTTATGAACGATATAGCACGTCACTTCAATGACGGTACAGGTAAGATGGGTAACTTACGTATGGCTGATGTAGGACTAACAGATGTAGATGGTACTAACCCAGCTATGAAAGAAGCATTCAAGAAACATGCTGAATTCGGAGGCGGAGTACTTAAGAAACTAAACATCGACAAGTGGCCTAAGCAGCAACGTGAAGAACTACAGTTCGCTATGATACGAGATGAAGCACAACAGATCCAACGTACAATGATTGGAGAAGCCCCACCTTGGATGAATAGACCTATGCTAGCAGTAGTAGCACAGTTCAGAGAAATGGCTATAGTAGCACAAAACAAACAGCTAGCTAGATCTATGGCATTTGCCGATAGAGAAGCAGTAACGGCAGTTATGTTAAACGCAGCTATGGCAGGTGTAGTAAGATACGCTAAGTTCGCTGGTCTTGCAGCAGGTGCAGCAGCTATCACACAGAAAGAATGGGAAGAGCCTACAGCAGAAGGTATGCGAGTAGACAAGTATATCACCCAATTCGGTATAGCTTCTGACGCTTACGATCTAGCTATGACAGGAGCACAAGTAGGTAAAGACGGGCAATTTGATAGACATGATATAGACAGAGTAATGGGCGAAATGCCTATGTATGGTCTAATGAAAGACTATGCAAATGTCGGGTTAGGTATGGATCAAGGTAGAGTAGACGCAGTACAAGGTATAGTGCCATTAGGTAACACCGCGTATGGAGATCATATCTTTACAATGATAAACGAAATTATTAAGGAGAAGTAATGCCTTTAACATATAACGAAGTAGTTAGTGATGGTGCACAAGTTCTGCACGATGTATCATTCGATCTAGGCTACCTAACAGAAGAACATGTGTATGTCTACTTAGGAGGGGTCACGGAAGGTGACCCTGACACACAACTAGGCTATACATATATAAACGCAACACAGATACAACTAGATGCACCAGTAGCCTTAAATGAGACATTTACAATCAGGCGTATCGTACCTCATGACGAACTGTACAACGAGTATACAAACAAGTCGCAGTTCAAGAAGAAGACTCTAGAAGATTCCTTCTTACAGCCTCTTATGTTAATACAAGAAACAGTAGATGGTCTAATACAGATTGATGGTAACGGTGAGATAGTACACGCAGCTAATGTAAACATGCTTGGTAATAGAATTACTAACATGGGTGACGCTGTAGATGTTATGGACGCAACTACACTACAACAAGTACAAGCATTAATATCTGCTATATTTGATGCAGACATAGATATGCGTCAGCACAAGATCTTTAATCTAAAAGACCCTATAGCGGGCCAAGATGCTGTTAACTTACAAACCTTATTAAGTATGTTCATGTCTGACCTAGATATGAATAACAATAAGATACTCAATCTTAAAGACGCAACAAACGGTAGTGAAGCTACAAACCTACAACAAGTGTTAGACTTGATAACAGCTATACCTGATTCTGATGTGGAAGGTGTTACACCAATAACACAGGTACGTCAATTTACCAACGTGAGCAACGAGTATGTAACTTCATACCCAACAAGTATAAACGCAGCAGCGTTCCAAGTACAACTTGGCGGTGTATGGCAAAGACCTACTACAGACTATACAGTAAATACTTCAGGTAACGTAGTATTCGTAAACCCTACAGAGATACCTGATGGGTTAAACGTAGATATATTATTCTGGCAACCCGCAGCAAAAATAAATGACACAGTACATCATTTTGTATCCTTAAAAGGTAATACGGGTTTAGATGCAGTGTCGGCACTGTACGGGGAAGTGGGCGATACAGTACATGTAACAGAACACATGTTTGGTTCTGGTGTTGGGTCAGGTGACTACGAGATAGTAGATATAGATCCACTGTTCCCGCTTATTAATGTACAGCGTATAGATGGTAAATGGTTGAAACTTAAAGTAGTCGATGGTGTGCATATAGTTAATGCGGGGGCTGATCCAACTGGTCTAATTAGCGCGACAGCCGCTGTAACAGAAGCCTGCCTATATGCTAGATCCTTAGCAGAAGATAAAACTTTATTAGGTTTAGCTGCATTGTCTAGAGTACCTGTGTTATTTCCAGTAGGAGGTAACATACACCTAGGAAGTACAGTACAGTTAGTCTCAGAGGCAGGTAGACTAAACTTTGAGTGTATAGGTGGTAAATGTAACGTTTTTGGTGATGCCACATTAACAATAAACGGATTCGCATTCGACCTGATGGTACAAGCCTCTATAAAAAACATAAACTTCTCTGGTTTCGATACTGCATGGGAATGGGACACAAACAATATAGACGCAACCGTTATCACGTATACTAATTGCGATTTTATAGATTGTAACATGGGAGTTGATACACGCTCCTTCGCAGAAAGTAGATCTACAATTCTAACGTTTGACAACTGTAGAACTAACGGAGTAATACAATTAACAGATTGCTACTGTGATCAACTAATATTTAAAGGTGGCTCCTATAAGAATGGTAGTAGTACTAACGCTTTAGTGAAAGCTAACAGTAAAGTACTAGTATTCGGTGGTATATGGACACCTGTATTCCAAGGAGCAGGCGCTAGGTGGTTTGATCTATACAACACAGGTGCATTAGGATCTCGTGGTATAGAAACGTTCGGAGTACGGTTCGGCCCTGAGAATGGTGGTATACCTATAGTATTCAACTATATAGTAGGTGATACTATTGCAACTAGTAGAGTTACCGATGCGATATGCTTCTACGGGGGTATGCCTTCATCAACAGACCCCACGACGCTAAGAAGTCCTGTAGTCCTAATGTCCGATGGGGCAGGTAAATCGTATGCACCTAATATAATTAAATTCTGCGGTGCTAGTTGGAGAGGCGTAAACGCTGTAAGAACAGAGTTGGGGGAACCAGTACTAAATTTAACTCAAGGTGAATTTATGATCGACATAGATCAAGCATCTTGGTCGAGACTAGGTAATACCAACACGAGTTACGACCCAGTAGTTACACCCGAATTAAAGCTGTACTTAGCACCGTACGCAAGACTAGATGACAGTCAGACAGTAACCGATACAGGTGCAGTAACTATAGACGCTTCATTAGGCGCAGACATTTATTTCAATCCAGGTAGCGCCTCCGTTATAGATACTATAATTAACGCATTTAATGGACAGTCTGTGACAATAAGGTTCGCTAATAACAATGGGGACGTAGAGGATAACACAACCAGTGGTAGTCGGTTATTCTTAAATAACAGTGCAGATTTTATAGCAACCCAATTTAGTTCTATAACATTGACATGGTTCCGTGCTGGTAATAAATGGATCGAAGATGGTAGATCTACAAGATAGTACAGGAGAACAACATGGTAACAAGAGTACACAAACATACTCAAGGCGAGTATGGACATATGCTAGAGGCCCAAGCGGCCTCTGGTAAGGTAGGCGAGAAAATTTACATCTCTGAATACATAGAAGGCAGCGGTGTAGGCGGCAAGTATGAGATTGTTGCGGCTGATCCGGGCTTTAACCTTATTAACCCTGCTAAAATTGACGGCAATTATTTGAAGCTGGTTACTCCGGCAGAGATAAATGTATGTCTAGCTGGGGCTGTACTGGATGGCGTAGTAGACGATACGGCAGCTTTCCTTGAGTGTATTCAGTATGCATGGGATAACGGAATAGATATACAGCTTGCAGGAAATAGCACGTTCACCAATTCAGCCTTACCCGTGATTATTCCAGATGGCGGAATATTAAAGATGACATCTATTGATGTCGGAGCAGCGGTAAGCGCTATTAATATCCAAGGAGGGGATAAGTCTGCAATTGTAGGTGATGGGGGTGTCACTCCTGTTGCTGTTAAGGGTACAACACTACGATTCTTAACAATAAAGAATGTGACTATTCAGGGGTTTGATAAGTTTGCAGAGGTTTCAACAAACAACCTTGACTCTGCCCGATGGAGGTTTGAAAACGTTACGGCTGACGATATGAATATGCTACTAGACTCTACTAGCTACGCCCTATCAAGAAGCACTAGCGTAACATTTAGTGATTGCAATTTTCTTGTGGGATGCGTTCAGCTTGGTGATTTTTATGTTGATGCATTAACATTTGATAACTGCTGGTTTCAGCACCCAAGCTCGGGAATGTATTATATTAAATGTAACGCGAACACCCAATTCAATGGCGGTGTAAGAATACCGGCAGGCGCAGGAGCTGCCGGTACAGCCTTCTGCTTATTTACTAATGATGATGGTGATGGGGGAGTTACATCTAGTGAATTCACTAGAAACCTATCATTTACATCGATGAGGAACTCTAACGAAGGTGGTAATAGCCCTTTAGTTATTGCTGATTACCCGCCTGTTTCGTCTCAGGGTAGCGGAACGCCAACAATAAGCTTTGACGACTGCTTTTTAAATGGCTTTCACCCTGTTCATTATGAGGCTAGCGGAACGGAAACCGGCATTATCCACTTTCTTCAATATCCCGCAGGCGTATCATTCAAGGCTTGCTCATTTGTTGGACTTGGCTCTGACACCAGCTTGCTTGCATCTAAAGATGCCACTCTTGCTGTAGATGCAGATGATACGTTTTCAATTGAAATGGATGCGGTTAGCTATAAGATTGGCAAGCAGGTATCAAGCGCCATTGATACTCACAACCTAGCTATTGATATGGTCCAATTCATAAATAACCCCGACCCATCAACATTCAGAGACGTTATTGATGGTGGCCATTTTATTGTTGTTGATAGCAGTACGGCTGGATTAAAGAAGCTCACATTCAAGGCTATAACTGGATGGAATGACCCGAACTACGCAGCCCCTATATCATTCCTACTTAACCTTAGCGGGTCCGGAACTGATGCTAATAATGATCTTAATTATGCAGGGTCGTCGGTGTACTTAATAACTTTAAACGGGTTTTTCTCAGGCTCTCACCAAGCAAGGCTAGCATCAACTAAGCTTCATGGGGACGCTTACGGGCTTAACGATACAGCAAACGCGGATATAGTGTCTCTACACTTCGGTACTGCTGACACTGGTGCCGCTACCGCTGCAAGAGCTTCTGAGTATGACGTTACTATAACTTTTGGGGCTAATGTTAAGTTTGGGCAGGCATCCTATGACCCGTACTGGATTAAAGGAAGGGTACAAAGAAACTTGTCTTAATAGTACATAGGCCTTAACCGGTCTTTAAAGTAACAAACTAGAGGGCATTCTAACGAGTGCCTTTTATGATTGTTATTGGACAACAATCACACGAAATGACATAGGAGGCAACATGGCCAAAAACACATTTCACATGCGTGGGGACATAGGTGACACACTAGTCACAGGCCCAATGCACGAAGACTATAAGGAAGCGGAGCTATCCTTTATAACCTTCTTTGATATAGACGGTAACGAAGTAATACCTACGGGTGGTACAGTAAAAATGCAACTGTCTCCTGATGGTATAACTTATAGAGACGTAGCTGACGGTACAATGACAGCTTCAGACCTAAAGACTGAGACTATCGTTATGCCTTATGCACAAGGCTTAGCACTACGTGGTAAGTTAGTACCTGACTCTATAGTAGGAACACCGACTATAACTAGTTGGCGAGCTGCTATCTGGAGAGCGGTATGACCTATCGTAGTAGGGAAAGTGGTGGTGGTATCACACGCACTGTAAGCTTCAGCGCTACAGGTGATAACGACGACATGCAGTCGATACATTTAGACGCTAACGGGTATAGCTCTATATCTGCACGAGCCATAAACTATGCGACTGGTGCATTCGATTCCGCAGATGCCACAGCTATAGACAACATACTAATGGACTGCACAGAAGCTACTGGTGGTTCCTTAGTAGGTCTGTTTGTAGCAGGCGTAGAACCAGAGAATCTGGACAGAGCCACGGCACTAGTAACAGGAGAACACGTAGCACCAGTGTTACAAATCTTACCTGTTGCACAAACACAGACTGTAGGGTTAGTAGCAGGCGTAGACAAACTTTCAGACTTAACCACGACAGGTATAGACACACCCCTGTGGGAAAATGACAACGACACCTTGATCATTGGTGCAGATGCTCCATTCGACGATATAGTGTTCGCACTAACCACAGGGGCTACAGGGCCAGGAATCAACGCTACCTTTGCCTACTCCACAGGTGTAGGTACATGGGCAACATTATCAGTTAACGATTCTACAAATGACTTAGCTGAATCTGGTATACTCTGGTGGGGTAAAGACAATCCCGTAGGTTGGGTAGCTGGTGATGTAGGGGGTAACTACCTAGTACGTATTACTAGAACTCGTAACGCAGGTGGTGCAGGTCATGTAGTAGCTGACACAGTACTCACAAGAACCTCCACAATACTGGGTTGGGACGACACAGGCTTCCTAGATGTATGCAGGATAGCCATGCGATGTTCCAGTTTCGGGAGTGGAGGCACACCACCAGCAGGGTTAGTAGCACACGAGTTCTGGGTAGATACTGATGATAATTCAGTACACTACACCTCAATACCAACTTAATTAAATAGGAGGCACAATGGAGTGGCTTAGTACGAAGGTGATGGGACTAGTACTGGGATTATTAATATCCTTAGTCACTACATTTTACTGGTATGACAAAAAAAACCGAGATCATAGACTTGAGAAACTGGAGGATCGTATGACCGCAGCGGAAGACGACCACAGTAAAGTTTTGACCGAGTTAGCACTAGTAAAATCTGACGTAGTACACGGTAATGAGATGGTACAACTACAACTCCACCAAGTGTCAGCAGCAATTGAAGAACTTAAAGAACTAATAAGGGAGAAGTAAGATGGGTACAATTTTAGTAAAAGCTTTACTATCTGTAGGTACTAAGTTACTGGCAAGTCTAGCAACTCGGGAACTACTGGAATGGGCATTGTTTAAGGTTGCAGATGTGGTCGTAGAGTCCACAGAAACAGCACATGATGACGAGTTCATCAAGGAACTTAAGAAATCCTACAACAAGCAATAACTGTTATGGAATAAATTATGGCTAAAAGCACAGCTACAGAGACAAAACTAGGCGCGTTACATGGTAAGGTTGCAGATGTGTTGTCGGCTAGATTAGATCACCAAGCTGAAGATACTACATTCGATGAGAATGGGGTGGAAGTCGGTACAGGTGAAATGGTCTACGACTGTTCAACACAGGATATAGCAGCCGCCATTAAGTTTCTGAAAGATAATCAGATTACAGCAGATATAGAGACAGACAGCCAAATGGGCAACTTAAAAGAGAAGTTAGCTAAGAAGACTAAACATAGTAGATTAGCTTCTGTCAGTCCTATTGAAACAGCAAAAGAGATGGGCTAATGAGTATAGACAACATGACCCGTGAGGAGATTGTTGCACTTGTTGGTGAGCAAGATTTAGAGAAGCTAGCTGCGGCACAAGCGGCTAAGCTCTCTAGTTTCGAGTCGGACATAGATGAACTATGGGACGACGAAGACGGACTACATTCAGACGAAGAGTTCAAAGAACTATGCGAAAAGCACAGCAAAGAAAACGCTCTCTACGGAGTGGAAGACGAAGATCCTTGGTACTTCACGAACATAGTAGAGGACAGGACAGAGTTCCTAGCGCTAAATGAGATAGAGCAAGCAACAGTAGTTAGATGGGGAGAGATAGAAGCCCTACGAGACCACTATGCTATCTTCGCTGACTTCATGTACGATTGTATGACAGAACTAATGGGATTCCAATGTAGCGAACTACAAGTAGACATCGCTAACTTCCTACAGTCTGACGTACAGAATGGAATGATCCAAGCACAACGCTCACAAGCAAAGTCAACAATAGTGGCGATGTTTGCCGTATGGCAACTAATCCACGACTGTAAACACAGAGTACTTATTATCTCGGCAGGTAGTGAGGTAGCAGCAGAGATTGCTAACTGGGTAATACAGATCATCATGAACTGGGAACAGCTTGAATGCATGCGACCAGATAGACAACACGGAGATAGAGCTTCTAGTAAAGCTTTCGACATTCACTGGCAGCTTAAGGGCCCAGAGAAATCTCCATCAGTAGCCTGTATAGGTATCACTGCTAACATGCAGGGTAGACGTGCAGACTTACTAATACCTGATGACATCGAATCATCAAAGAATGGTACTACCGAGATTCAGCGTATGGCGCTAGAACATCTCTCAAAGGATTTCACATCCATTTGTCAGAAAGGTAGGATCATGTACTTAGGTACACCGCAGACTGTAGACAGCATATATAACAACTTATCCGAACGTGGTTTCACGATCAGAGTATGGACAGGACGTTATCCTACAGTAGAAGAAGAGAAAGTATACGGCGACACACTAGCCCCATACATCAAGAACGCAATGGAAATCGATCCTAATCTGCGGAAGGGTGGTGGATTGGCCGGTGATCGTGGAAAGCCCACTGATCCCGTCCTGCTTGGCGAAGAAGCCCTTGTAAAGAAAGAGCTTGACCAAGGCCCAGCCTATTTTAATCTTCAGCATATGCTCAACACGGAGCTTTCAGACGCACTCAGGCATCCTCTGAAACCCAAGAATTTAATAGTTATGCCCTTCGACATAGACAAGGGGCCAGGTGAGATAACATGGTTGCCTAGTCCCACACGTCGAGTAGAAGCTAAAGGCTTTAACTGTAAGCCTGAGTTGTATAGTCCATTCACAATTAGTGAGAAGCTGTACGACTATGAAGGTAAATACATGTATGTGGATACCGCTGGTGGTGGTAAGAACGGGGATGAAACAGTAGCAACAGTAGTATACGTACTACATGGTTACTTATTCTTCGCCGAGATGCTAAAACTAGCAGGTGGTTACGATGACAACATCTACGAGAAACTATCCTTACTTGCATTGAAACATGATGTAAATGGTATAGATGTCGAGAAGAACTTTGGCTTCGGAGCATTCGCCGCTGCATGGAGACCCAAACTACAAGCTGCCTATAAGAAGGCTGGTAGAGAAGGTTGCCCACTCATTGAAGATGTTTGGGAATCCGGTCAGAAAGAGTTACGTATCATAGATACACTAGAACCTCTTATGGCTCGGCACAGGATCATAGTACATACCGACATAATAGAGTATGACCGTGAATCTGTTAAACACTACCCAGTAAATGAACAACCTAGTTATCAATTCTTCCATCAGATGAGTAAGATCAGCCGAGAGAAAGGCGCTCTAGCACATGATGATGCATTGGATTCGTTCGCAGGTTGTTGTAGACGTTGGGTAGAGCATATAGCAGTCGACGAAGTACAACGTATGGATCAAAAGGACACAGACGACAACGTCGAGTTCTTCCGTAGGTGGGGTGCTGAAGTTGGCGAGTTTCAACTAGATGGGTCATACGGTAATTGTTCCGATAGATTCACACGAAATAGAAGACACTAATGAACATCACAAGAAAAGATTTACCAAAGGCTCGCACACAAGCGCAGTCACAGTTTAACAACGAGTTCCTAAAAGTATTCCGTCAGTGTAAGCGTAAGCCTTCTGATATTACAGTACTAAAAGAAACACTAAAAGCCGCACACAAGTTATGTGGTGAGTTCGAGAAAGATCAAGAATTGAAAGCTATCGAACTAGGTAAGAAATTAGAAGCACAGGCAGAAGCCAAGGCTGATGCGGAGAAGGTAGATGAACAAAACGCAGAAGATGAAGGTACAGGCGAAGATTCTCAAGGACAAGATGAAACTAGCACAACAAATAAAGACGAAACAAAAGCAGGAGAAGATAAGTAATGGCTAATACACTAGGTATTTTAGAGCGCACATTAGCGCAAGTAGCACAATCAGATGACGTATGTAACGTAGTTAATCCTGTAGGGACTAACCCACAACAACAACGTCTATACACAGAGCAAGGCTTAACTATCCGTATCACAGATCACACAGACAACGACGCTGGTGAGACAGGTACAGATACCAACTTGATGGCTTTGTTCCATTCTAAGTCGTTCGGCGCACCTTGGTGTAAACTACGTGGTGATGAATCAGAAACTATCCACGCAAATGCCGCAGGTAGTAACGTAACAGCCACAGTTAGCGACTTGTTCCCTAATTTTGACTATACCGACTCAGCTTGGGCTAAGTTGACTTAGAGATAGTGAGGGCTTCGGCCCTCTTTTGAGGACTTATGAACCAGATTGACAGAAACAAAGAAGAACATAAAGTGTTCGATCACCCTATATGGGATAACAGCTTAGTATACGCAATGAAAGCACCAGAACATGCAGAACGTATGACTAACTGGGACGAGATTAGAGCCAAATTAGAGCTAACAAAACCGGAATTAAATTTAGTACAAAAGTTATGGGAAACAGCATCACCTGACGGTAAAGTAACGTTTACTAGCAGAAAACAGAAGATGACTGCTTTAAAAGGTAACGACTTTGTAAGAGAAATAGGTGGAGACTACTACCTTAACCCAGCAATAGTATGGGCTAGAAATTGGTGGTCACCTTGTTGTCAGGGTATCATGGCAGTCAGATGGATGAATCAACTTACCTGCGACTTAGTTGTAAGTGAATGTATCGGGGACTTCCGTACAGGAGCTACACACGCTAGTAATGACCAAAAAATAGCACAATTTTTAGACAATTAACAAAACTGTAACGGCTACAAGCCACGTGGCACTAAGGCTAGACCCCTATTTACATAGCAAATCTGCTTATATAAGAGCAAAGCGAAAAGCCTCTGGCAACCCCGCAAGCGGGAGAACACTAGGTAACACCAACTACTTCGTAGTAGTAAGAAACAGTACTACTCAGTCTTACTCACTGACGTAGAGTGATTAAGTTTTAACGGGTAGTAATTACGAGGTGGCACTCCGCTCCCTCCGGTCGCCACCATGTCCCCCTTGGCCCTACACATTTACTCATGTGTATGTAATGAAGTCTCTGTTGTATCGTAGACGTGCGTCGGCTTCGCCTCCTGATATGTCTCTTTTATGATACACCTAAACACAATGTATCTACTCATAGTACACTCATGTATTATGTAGTGACACTCACTTACCACTCAGGATACACTCATGAATACATTTATCTTTATTGTCTTACTACTCAATGGTACTAGCTATGAGCTATGCTCTACTGATATCAATGATGCTACACTACGTGCTAACTCATATAACACTCAGGTATCTACTGTTACTGGTAGTACTGACACATGTGTTGATGGTTGGGCTAATGAGTTTGCTGATGATGAAGTAGTGGACTATGATGATATGGGTAATGAGATCTATGCTTCTGATCTTGATTACACTGATACTGTTATGAACATTAGTTACAACAACATTGAGGAATAACATGAACATTCTACTAAAGCTAGTTACGTACTCTTATTGTTTACACTCGGTTATACTTAAGAAACACTTGCCTTACCTATTGACTGAACAAGCTGGTAGTACACATAGTGCTACACGTTATGATCATGTTGATAACATGGCTTTCCTTAACTCTTACAATCAAGCAGGTTAATACAATGCGTAACTATACAGTTAAATACTTGAACGTTGATACTAATGAAGTTGAAGTGCAACATGTACAATCAGATCTTGGCTTACTACATGCCTTGATTGTTGCTACGGAGGGTACAGAGGTTGTACTCGTTGGTTTCACTATCTCACCTATCTCGGAGAATGTACACTAATGCTATACACTACTGTTTACTCGGACAATGGTATCGGCTATGTACTTGATGGTTATCCATCTTGTATCTTTAATACACTTG
>Ga0255048_10000794_pt1 | contig 23288 bp, 25 predicted proteins | sample JV7_2_2_MG_FD_183619 | JGI IMG/M metagenome (GOLD analysis project Ga0255048, IMG submission 183619) | Seawater microbial communities from Jervis Inlet, British Columbia, Canada - JV7_2_2 | ecosystem: Environmental > Aquatic > Marine > Inlet | place: Canada: British Columbia | collected 2016-10-06
AGAGCACGCTAGGCTCTACGAACTCTGGCGGCCCGAACACGATACCGCCAGCGGTCGCCTGGCCTCCTCCTCCAGCTGCGGTAAATGACTCCCAGGTCCCGTCTCCTTGAGCGACGACGGTAATTGCCGCGACATTCCCAGCATTGGCAGGCACGCTCACCAGGTCTTGTATCCAGCCTCCGTTGGTGAAGTCCGTTTGCCCCTGGGCTGTCGCATATCCGCCAAGGATAATCCCGCCATTGAATCCCATACTTTGCAGCGCTGTCGGCGTGCGGCTCGACTCGCCCCCTCCTCGAGCTTTGCGCACGGCGTCTGAGTCGCCTACTCGGGGGGGTGGCGTCTGTGCTGGGCGTCCGTATTCGTCAATAACGCCAGCGCCGTTTAGAGCCCAATAGGTGCTTGGCGTCATTGTGCCGCCGCCAAACACAGACAGGCCGCCAATTGGCAAACCTCCCCCCGAGATTGAACCGTTGCCGCGGCTTGGTGGCGGGTATCCAGTCCCTGAAGCCCCGCCGGGGCCGACTCCTGTTAGACCACTGCCGCCGCCGCCGCCTGCTTTCTGATCGGGCCTCGTAGGCTCTAGTCCCCCCGGGTCTAGCGGGAGCTGCCCGCCTGGATAGCCGGGCCCAGTGTCCCAGCCGTCAACCTTGTCCCATGCGCCCCAGCCCGCCGGAGGGTCCACCCATTCTTCGGGCGGGTCCCAGTTCTCAAGCTGGCCGCCGACAGTCGTTTGACCGGCCCCAGAGTTTGAATTTGGGCCACCGTCTGTGCCCAGATCCGTCGGCTCAGAGCCACTGGGTGCATACTGCCCAGTGCCGCCTGGGTAGGTCTGCGGAACCCAGTTCCCTCCCATGTCTGAGAAAGGGCCTATATCGCCAGTCGTCCCGCCTGACGTCGGTAAGCCCGTGCCTGAGATCGAGCCGTCTCCGCGGGTGACTGGGCCTGGGTCATATGTCGTCCCCGCCCCAGTCCCGCCACCGCCTGGAGTGGTCTGGCACTCCTTCGGTGGTCCTGTGTCTGACTTGGGCGGTTTCTTCGGACCCTTGGGCGTGACCTTCTTCTTCTTCGGGTCTCGCCTGCGGCCTGTGACTGTCTTGGTCTCGTCCTGTGGAATAAAAAAGAAAGTCTCAGCAGCCCACCGCCACTTGCCTGGAGCGGTTCCGCCGCACCAGCCGTGGGCTACGCCACCGTCCCAGCGAAGGTGGACTGGGCTCAGGAAGGGGCCACCAAGAGTTGGGTCCTCCCATGGTTGAGTTTCAAAGTCCAGCGGCCCGTCGCCCATGGAGTTCTTATAGAGCGCGTCGCAGGAGATATGTGCCGCGTTGACGGGCTCGCCGTCAACGGTGGTCCCGATCCTGTGGACGTCCCCCTGATCGCCAACCTCGAGGAACCCACCCGCGCGCGCGGTGATCGACGCGAGGACGAAGCCAGCGGCCAATGGTTCCGGCGGTTTGTCTTTGGGCGGCTCTTCTTTCTCTTTTGGCGGCTCCTCCTTGGGCCGCGTTTCGGTCTTCTCGGGCGGCGGTCGGGTCTGCGTCTCGTCGCCTGGCCTCCGCTCTGGGGCCTCTGGCTGGTTCGGCGTCTTTCCCTGGGTCCGCTCCTGGTAGTTCTCGAGGAGCTTCTTCATGTGCTCCTGGGTGTTAGTGACCTTCCCGTACTGGCCCTCTGGGTCGCCCTCCTCGCCCTGCTTGGGGACCCCTCCCTCTTCTCGAGCTTCGCCGCTGGCGCCGCTGGAGGCGCCCGGCGTGTCATAGACGAGGCCTCGCCCGTCCAGCCCGTCTTTACCGGACAGGGTCAGTTGCCAAGCCAGTGTGTCATTCCCGCCTAGACACTTGCCGCCCGCCAGCTTTGCCACCCGCCAGAAGGTATGCAGTCGGGCTGCCCGATCCTTGTCTGGCTTGTCGTCTTTGTCGAGGTCGTAGACCAGGGTTCCCAGCTTGGGATCTCCTGCCTTGTTGACCGCCACCAATGGCGCGCCGCCGGTCGCGAATGCCAGCAGTTCTTGGCTGTTCTCGTTCGTCGAGGCCAGGACGATCAGCGGCTGACCTACAGAGACGTCTGCCGCGTCTGGGTGAAGGCCTGCGACCTGCGCGCGATATCTCGGGTCCGCGGCCCAGCGTGAGTTTCCAGCCAGGCCCACGCTGACGGTGCGGCTATCGCTCTTCTTCTTCTTGTCCTGAGCGCGGGTGCGAGTGACCGAATTATCAGACTTGGTCGTGGTCTCCTTCTTGGAGTTCGACAGCGCGACGCCTGGAGCCGCGAACAACCAAGACCCGTGCTGACGTAGCGCGGTGCTGGCGGTCGGGAAGTGCATTCCGCCGATAAGGTCACCTGACGTCATTACTGCCGACTGAGATCCTTCATGGCCCTCAATGACCCACTGGCCAAGGTCTCGCCGACCCTCGACCCGGCCACACATGACCTTCTCTCGGTTCTGCGGAAGGATCCCGCGGTGGTCCTGAAGCGGGAGCATGCCCAGGACTCTGAAGTCGGCAAGTTTCATGCGGCCGCGGCCTTCTCTAATGCGGTAAAAAACGCGTGGGCACACACGATCTCTCTGTGTATCCAGCCTTGTACATAGTTCGGTGGGATCCTGGCGGGGTTCCAGAGCACAGAAGCGTCTGCTGGATCTGTGAACCACTTTTTGTACCAGGTGCGGTATTCGTAGGCATAGTGGATCAGGGGGGCCTCGACTGGTGCCTCGTATTCCCAGTTCGTCTGCGTCAGCTTCAGCCGCTGCGGCTTCCTGCCCACGACAGCGAGCGCCAGCGCGAAGGCCCGCATTTGGTCAGACCACTCCCAGCCCGGGAGCTCGCAGAACAGGTCCATGATCTGCCACCAGACCTCGCCGAGATCCTTCGCGATCTCTATTGGGATCACATAGGGAACCCTGGCGCCCCATGTGTGGTTCGGGTCGTCGCCCAGGTCCAGACCGAGATCTTCAGCGATCTTCGCCGCGAGCCCTCCGCGAAGGTCGTTCGGGCACCTGTCGACAGCCAGCGTGGTGGGCCACGAGATCCTGCGAGTCCAGACCATATCAGGATCCATGAGCACTATATGAGTGGCGCCCAGCTGCTTGCCTTTGTGGTATCCGTCGAGCAAAGACGCTGCAGTGTTCCGCGCGGCCCATTCTCTGCTGCCCTCGCCTCGGTAGTTCTTGCTGGGAACGACAAGCGCGCCAGCCTCGCGACATGCAAGGAACTCGCCTGTCAGGCCTTCTTCGTAGCCGCCATGAACAACGATCATAGGTGCTACCTTCTGCCGCTTCAGGCAGGAATAGGTCGCGACCTGAGCCTGCCAGCCGTGGTAGTACCAATTCTCACAAGAGATCACCACGAGGTGCTTACTCTCTGTCAACGAAGCCCTCTACAATCCTGCGCACGTCTGGTGGCAGCAGCGCCTGAGCGTCTACGGCAGGAGGCGAGGGCGCGAGCTCTACGGTGGTAAGCGCGCCGCCCTCTTCGCCGCTCGCGAAATTATGCACGACCCGCGTTACTGTCCCGCCAATGGTGGCGTCTGGTCGGAACGTCGTCGTCAGTTGGCCTTCTGGGTGGTCCCTGTAGCGCATGAACTCACGGAGCGCGAAGGCCTTGGCAATGTCCTTTAGCTGTCCCAGATTTACTGGGTCCCCTAGGGCTGGAAACTCAAAGTCCGATCCGCCCTCAGTAAACGCGGCGAAGAACTGCGGGGCCAGGTCGTCATTCCAAGCGAACCGTGCTACAGCGCGCGGGAGCCCGACCCGGAGCTCGAGCACGGGACCCTCGCCCTGCTGCGAGCGGGGCGTAGCGCCCGGCAGGAGGCTCTCAGCCTCGCTCAATGTGACCTCCACAGGATAGAACCGGCGGCGGTTATTGGGCGCGCCCAGGCTCAAGGTCACCAGGAACGAGAGTTCCATATCCGGCGTCAAGAACGTGTCCTCAATGAAGATCTTCCGCTGATCGAACCGAGCGAGCCCACCAGACCTCGCGACCGCTGCTGATCGCTCATAGGCGTCTACCAGCCCTTTGAAATCCTCCTGCAAGACGACCTGTAGAATCCCTAGGTCTTGATCAAGGACACGGACGATAGCAGGCGCTGGCTCGAGCTTGTCCAGGCGGGTCCCAATGATCTGATTCCCGACGTCCTCCTTGGCCAGCGTGTTTGAGAAGCGGTTCTGCGTCAGCTGGAACAGGGCCTGCTCCACCGAATCAGACTGGTTTAATGGCGTCCAGGCATGGACTACGCAATAGTCCTGGTAGGCCAGCGCTGGCGCGCGGGAGCCTGTCTCTGGGTCTTCGATTCCCACTCGGTAGGGATAGATCCGCTTTACTCGGTCTCGCCATATCTTGCCGATTAGAAAGGTCCGCCGGTAGTGTTCGCGGAGTAGCGCGATACGCTTCCGCCAGACGCCGCCACGGTCAACTTCCGGCGCGCCGTAGGAGTTCAGCGCGTTGCCGAACCAGTTCTCTCTGAGGCGCGAGCGCGAGAGCGGGTACTGGGCCGCGAGCGGGTTAGGCCCTGGGTTCTGGTTGCAGAACTCTATGTAGTCGTCCAGCGTGAGCCATGTCCCGCGGACTACCTTCCTGGTAGCGTCGCCCACGGTAAAGGTCCCGTCTTCCGGGACAGGAATCACGTTAGAGCAGCGCAGGAGCTCGCCAGCGTCTCTAGGCCTCGTCTCCTTGTCTCCGAGCGGGTCAGACTCCTTCGTGTCTATCCTCGCCTCCACCTGCCGCTCATACAGGATCCTGATCTTGGCGGGCCGTTCCTTCCGTCTGTCTTGGCGCTCGAACAACGGGAACCCGACGATAGGTCGCAGTTCTACGAGCCCTTGGTGTGTCGTAGTCTCGCGCAGATTCGGGAGGCCTAGGGCCTGCGCCTCACCGTCTCCTTGGGTGTCGTAGAGAACGACCTGCCCGGTCCCGTCAACATAGACGTTCGCTCCGCCGCCTAGATACGCCAGGAGCTTCGCCACCGCGGCGTCCCCTTGCATATTGAATTCCCAGTTTTCTACCGGAACTGTTGACGCGACCAGGACGTGGTCACGGTCGGTCCAATTGCCAGCGCCAGCCACGGTGTCCAGAATATCTCTCGCCACCTCTTCGCCGCTCCAGGCCACTCCGTTGTTGATAGACCAGGGCGCATAGGAGACGTCGTCGCTGACGACGGTCTGCTGCGTCCGCGCGTCAGGCGGCAGGTTCCCGACTGGGTCTGACCGTCTGCGGTTTGGCGTCTTCCTGCGAACGTTGTAATAGCGCGGGACGAACACATACGCCCATTGGAATCGGCGGTCTACCAAGGTCAGAATGGTTGTGCTGGGGTTGCTGCTGGGTCCTAGGCCTAAGATCGTGAGTTGGGCAATCTCCTTTGAGTCTCCCTCGTTCTCCAATTCCAAGACGGAGCCTAGGGCTGTGCCTACAGCGAATAAACCCTGTGCTGTCTCGCGGTCTACCTCGAGTTGGACGATTGACGGAGCAACGCCGGGGACCTCGATCCACCGGGAGCCAGACTGGACCTCAAGCGGGACACCGTCTAGCCGGGCGATCACCTGCTTTGACCTCTGGTCCTGGTCTTGGGCTGGTTTGTGCTCCCGCCTGATCCTTGCGCGCTCGCTGCTATGATCTCGAACTCCTCTGTGACGGTCTTTATCGTTACGAGTTGCTGGGTGCCCTGGATCCCGCGGAACCCTGGCTGGTTGCGGCTCCTGCGCGACAACCGCACGGCCTCAGTCCCTGCCTCTGTCGTTGGAGTCGCGAGCTCGCCCAGCACGGTCGCGCCCTGACCTTCTAGGAGCACAATGCGTGGCGAGCCGCGGACCCCACCCGCGCCACCCAGCGCAGGCGAGGCTATGTCGCCCAGCGTGGTCGTGGTCGTAATCACCTGGCGGTTTAGCTTGCGGTTGGCCTGGTACTTGAATGCCTCGGTAGGGTTCGGCTCGTCGTCTGTCTCGTCGTCTGGGACGATTTCGGGCCATGTGTACCGGATAATCTTCCCGAAGTCGATTGAGTCCGTGAACTCCACCTTCCGCTCCAAGAGCGAGCCGCCAGCCGTTCCAAGCCCGGTCAGCGTCGCTTGGATCGTATGCTCGTCGAAGTTGTAGCCTGGCTCTACCGTCTCAAGAATCACAGACCCGCCCGCTACGGTCTCCATGTTCTGGGTGATCCACGGAAGAATGGTCGTATCAAACAGGCTGACCATGTCTTCCTCTACCGTCTGGTCTACGGCAGCGGTGTACTCGGCGACGATCCGCTTGAGCGGTCGTGCGGTCGGGTCGCCGTCGGTGCCCTCGTCTACCACCTTGACGATCAGCGAGGGGTCAACAATCCCTGGGTTATCTAGCTGGCCTGCGTCCTGGTTAAAGAAGACCTGCCTATAGGAGCGCTCGAACTCAACGGTGGTGTCTGTGACGTTTGGCGTATATCGCTCGGTCACGAGCTCTGCTGACCAGCCCAGAGCCGTAATGATCGTGGCTACGCGTGCGGTGATCTCCGACAGATAGATAGCGCTGGCCTTGACCACCGGCAGCCCTGGGTCCGCGGTGTATGCGCCACGCACTGTCAGGCCGCCACGCCTAGACGGGGTGTAGACCACGTCATACTCAAAGTCCTGTAGGAAGTCGTCGTCAACGGTTCGGGCTGGAATGCCAGCCTGGATCGTTACCTCGTAGAGCCTCGAGGTGTTGGTGTCGAAGCGCGGATCAGACTCGCCCACCTTGACGATCTCGGGCGTGACGTCGAACCCTGTAGCGTCCGCGTCGCTGAGCTCGAGGGATTCAGAAGACAACAGGTTGACCCTTAGCGCCTCTCTTCGGCGGGTAAACAGCTCCTCCAGGGATACGCAGGCGGCGGCCAGAATGGACTCAGACGAAGCCTGCACGACGAACCGAAAGACCACGGTAGCGTCTACGGGCCCTTTTCTAATCCTGTGTATCCCTGTCAGGTGGAGATCAGCACCCGCGCGGGATCCCGGGATAACCTGGCCCGCGTAGACAACCGACATTTCGCGAACGACTGCCACTAGGGGCCTCCGATACCTTTGGCCAGGATCTCAAGGACGTTGACGGCTCCTCGCTTCGCCAGGCCCAGCCGGTTACGACCAGCGATCAGCCGCCGCTCCTCGCGGCTCTTGAGGATTTCGTCACGCACCCGCGCGGCCTCGAATGCCTCGCCGACAGGTGTAAAGACCAGGCCACCCGCGCCCGTGTCTCCGCCAGCCGCGAAGGCGTCCTCGATCCCTCGGGCCCGCAGGCGACCCACGCCAAACGAAGCCCGCAGAACTCGTAGCGGGTCTGATATGAACGCGATCTGGTCAGTCTGCGCGCGGATTTCGCCCTCCAGCTTAGCGAACTCCTCTCGAGTGACGCCCCTAGGGATCGTGTCAATTCTAGGCTGCTCGAAATTCTCCGCGACGAAGCTGCTAACTGCTCCAACGACCTTGACGGCGGCGAAGCCTGCCGCGGCAGCTGTCAGACCTGCGCGCCCGCCCTTCGCGATTCCACGCATGCGCTCCTTGATCGACTCTTTTTTGAGCGCGCCAGCTATCAGGCCGCCGCCGAACCCAGGGCCCTTCTTCCCAGCAGGCGCTCGCTTGCCCGTCGGCCTCGTGGGCGCGCCCGGTGGTTGCCCGCGGGCCTGGTTGCCGCCGCCGCCAGCCTGCGATTCTCGGACGCGTTGTTCAGACCGCTCAGACTTAGACCGGAGTTCGCGGGCCTTTTTCTCAGCCTCCTTGGTGTTTAAGACAACCTTGATTTCAGCGCGTTCTGCCATGCTCTGAGTGTAGCAGTCGCCTATGGCGAGCTCCCAGCCCCTGTCCAGGCAGACCAGGTGTATTGTCGCTGGGCTACATAGCCGACCTCGGCGTCTAGCTCAGCCGCGACCGCTGAAGCTGAGATCAGTTGGATTCGGACACCGTCCTGCTCTGAGAGTAGCGCTATGGCGTCAAACAGGACCTGCTCGAGCTCGAGCAAACCGCGCCCTTTGGAAGTTAGGCCAGTCCCTGGCCCTGCCCCGCCCATGATCACAGTCTCGCCCCATGTGTCGCCTGCTACGGCATGAGCAATCAGGATCGTAAACTTTTGGGTGACCAGGTCTGGCTCCTCGTCGTCTACCTCCATTCCTGCAGGCAGGATCAGGCAATAGGGCCACCGCACCTGGGATCGGTAGCGCTCACCGTCGATCCCGGCGGATACGATCACCTTCCCGAAGACCCGCTCGCCGCCAAGACCTGGCCAGACAGCCGTAGCCAGCGCGGTCTTGATCAGCCCTGCTATGACAAAGGTACTAGCCACGGGCACGATCCATGAACGCTGCCAAGGTCTTTGAAACCAGCGCGTCTCCACCGTCGAGGACCGCAAGCACGGCAGCCTCGCCCAGTTCCGTCCGCGCGGCATGCGCGAAGCGCACGGCCTGGCGGGTCGCCACACGGTCTCCTGCTACAGCCAATGACGAGCGCTCGATCTCTGAGAGGCCCGCGAATTCTTGAATGGAGATTGAGCCGCCTCCGCGCAGGAACTGCTCGCAGCCCTGCGTTAGCCGCTGCAGCCGGTCCTCTGCCGCCTGGCCTTCTGTGGCGGCTTCTACGTCCCCATAGACGCCCAGGGCTTCGGCTAGAGCCCCCATGAGACACTTCCTGTGGGCGCTGCGCCCTCTCGGATAGCCAGGAACTCGCAGAGGATCAGGTGCTCGGTGCGTGCCGCCATGCTTACCTCGATCTCCTCAGCCGCGCGCGGTATCGCCATTGCAAACGTGAAGCCTGGATAGTTGGAATCCTTGGGAGTAAAGACCAGCGCTGCGGCGTCTTGGGATCGGAACCAGCCAGCCTTCTTGGCTCCTGGGAACTGGACAAAGCCCGCCGATACATTCGGGAAGACCGCGGCGATAGACGTTGACAGGAACCCACGCAGCGCGAGACCGACCCGATAGACCGCGCCTACAAATAGCTCGTCTACGATCTCAATGCCGAACTCCTCGGCCTCTATTGGCGTCTGAGACGCTGTGCGGAGAAGCTGAACGTCCCGAATGAGCCCTAGGTCAGTTCCACCGAACGACACAGAACCAGGGACTCTGAGCGCGTCCAGAGCGCTCACGTGGCCCGCCTGGCGATCTCCTGCTCGATCTCTTTAACCACCAGGCTCCTCTCGTCGTCGCCAATCTCTATAAACCTGCGCTCTCTTACGTTTAGAGTAAACGTCGGTTTTGAAAAGAGCCAGCCCAGCCCAAACTCTCGGCGAGACCGATCCTGCCGCAGCCAGATAGCCAGCTGCCGCCGCCCGGTCGCGTTGAGCGTGAGCGTCACGGCCCCGCCCTCGTTCTGGATCGAGGCGTAGCTTACGCTCGTCCCGACCACCAATTCAGACCCGCGCACCTCCCATGTCAGCGATCCCTTCAGGCGGCCCGTGTCCTCCACTGCTGGCCGCGGCTGGAACCTGCGCCCCTTGGGGAAGCCGCCCGCGTTGAGATCCTTCACGATCCCAGCCACGTTAGGCGTCAGCCGTGGCGCCCAGGCGTCGCCTGACGGAGACCGCTGCAGCCTCCAAGACCGCTGGAACCTCGAGGTCAGCAGCGCGCCGATACCGTCCAGCACCTCTTCTACGGCCTGGGCTGACAAGGAATCGGTTAGGAGGTCGATCTGATCCGGCGACACCCGAACCTCTACCGTCACTCGTCCTCGTCCCCGCCGCCGACCGCATTGGGCACGAAGCCTCTCCACCGGGAGCGGTCCTGGTCAGGCCGCGAGCCCGCGCGCTCGGTGGAAGGATCCAGCGTAGAGCTCGAGGTCGGGCTGATCCGCTGCTCGGAGCCGCGGGTGGTAGCGATCTGGATAAGGCCTCGGTTCCAGCGCTCGGTGACCTGCTGCGTATTCCTGCCGGTTATCCCGGAGTACTGCATAAGGAATACGAGCACACCTTGCACGGCAATGGCCACATGGAGCGCGTCTGTGTCGTCGTAGGCTATCCCGGTCTCTATAAGGAAGACGGCCTGCGTGTCTGCTACGGCAGCGTCCAGGACGCTCGTGTTGACCGTGGTCTCTGAAGGTTCTCCAGGGTTCGTAAGCTCGACCAGGAGTTGCGTCGAGAGGCGCAGCGTCGCATTGACCTGGAGCGTCATGCTCTACGGGTCCGTTACGCTTGGCCCAGCGTCCAAGGTCTCGCCGCCAGACAAGGGCCCTTCAGCCACAAGGGTATCCGACAGGATCAGCGTCAGGACCGTTGCAGCGACGGTGGCCAGTGTATAGGTCCCGTCGTTTAGGATAGTGCCTGCCACTGTGAGTTGCTGGCCTGCTAGGTAGCCGTCGGCGACGAACGACCCCGAACTCGCTGTGATCGTGTCCGGGTTGACGTCAGCAAAGGTCAGCGTGCGACCGCCGGAGGCTACCACCTGGGTGGCAGCAGGAACGTGCGGGAGATAGCGCCCATAGGCGCGCCATAGCCACTTCTGGATCTTGGAGTCGCTGCCAGCGAACGCGTCTGTTACCTGGATCTGATCGTCAAGCAGGAACTTGCTCGCGAGCGATCCTGAGAGGTGCCACCAGGTCCCGTCGAAGGGCTCCATGGTCCCAAAGTAGACCTCGTCTATCAGCACCTCCGCGTCATGGCCGGAGAACGAGAACTCAAACTCAGCGTTAGCCTGGTTGAAGCTGGCAGCCCAGAGATCCTCGTCCCTGTCGACAATCACAGAGTTCCATGCGCCAGCCACGAGCCCGGAGAGCGTGACGGCCTGCGTAACCGAGCCCCACTTGATCGTTAGGGTGCCAGCGGTCAAGGCAGCGTCTGGTCTCACCCAGACCTCTGTCAGATATGGGACGTCTGCCGCCAGCTGGAGCCGGTTGACCGAGAAGGCCTGTGTGACCGTTCGGACGGCTCCCGTCTGGACAGCCAGACTCGTAGGATTTGGGTCGCCAACGGCGTCCCGCGCGAACAGGTTCCGGTCCAGTTCGTAGCCCGTAGGATCGTCGAGGGTCCAGCCGGTAATCGTGTCAGTCACGATCAGCGGATATCGGCCAGCTGCGAACTGCCCTGCAATTGCAAATTGGCTGAAAGAGGAGTTCCGAAGCAACGACGACGAAGAGTCTTTAGCGAAGAAGTTCCGGCGGATAGCGCCAGACGAATCAGCCTCGAGCGAGTCAACGCCAGCGTTACCGCCTCGGAGTTCGAAGACCTCGCGGAACCTCTCGGCTCCTGTGTTCTCGTCTTGGATACAGCGGAGCGTCTTGGTCTCTACGAACTCGTTTTCAAGGTCGTATGCGTTCTCGTCCTTGGACAGACGCACCAGCACGCCCTTGCTCGCGCCGAACGAAGGGATAGCACCATAGGTGATCCCGCGGCTCTTTACCGTCTTCGAATTGGCCTCAAAGTATGCGTATATTCGATCCAGTGCAGCCTGGGCCGCGCGCTCTGGGGCGTTAACTATGTGGTGGGTGTAGGCCGTCAGGATCGGGCTGAGGACTGAGGGTCCAGCGCCTACACCTGAAGCTATCCGAGACCGGAAGAGTCGAGCCCCTGCTGCTTGTGCGGCAGCAAAATCTGACTCCAGGATCTGCACGTAGGCGTCTTCGTCCGTCGCGACCGTCTGCTGCGCTAGCAGGTTGTCAATCAGCAAGACACCAGCCCTAAGCTGGTTGTCCATTTCTCCTTCGGTCGGTGACGCCACGGGCTACCTCTAGTTTAGGTTGTCGACCTGCTTAGACCGCCGTCGCTTGGGCTTCAGCTTGACAGGTGCCGCTGGCTCAAAGCCCGCGGCTTCCTTCTTGGTGGCAGCCTCGACCTCCTGAACGTCTTCCGTCGACTGGCCCATGGTGTCAGACAGGCTCGGGTATCCGGCCTTCTCGTATGGGTTCTCCAGGGTGTCTAGAGGGACCGCATACATGAGCCCAATGATAGGGCGGTCGTTGTCCATTTTGCGGTAGTTCCGCGCGCGTGTGTCGTGGATCCTCGAGCGGCTCTTGCGTCCCTTCGTAGAGCGCACGACCTTATGAGACGCGGCCTCAAAGCACTTCTCTAGCTGGCCCGGTCCCATGCGGACAACTGCTCCGCGGACCTTTGTTCGTTCGGTCTCTGACCCGTAGCCGGTCACCTTCTCAGAGTTTCGCGGGAAGCATTGGCCGCCTGCGAAGATCTGGTGAACAGGGCAGTCGTCGTTGACGCCGATACGGTAGAGCTTCTCGCCCTTCTGAAGTGTTACTACTGGGGCCATTGGCTTCTCCTAGTCGTTAAAAAGAAGGGCCCGCCCACAGCGGACGGGCCCCCTCTGTCTCCGCATAACCAACAAGTCTAGTTGTTTACTTTGACCGTGCCGTAGGCAGTGTTAACGCCGTATCCGGCACGCATGTCCAGCAGGGTCGCGAGGATCCGGTACCGGCGAGCTCGCTCGCTGTTCTCGCGGGTCTCGTCGATCATGCGCGGTGCGCGCCGCATGGTTTCGAAGACGGGCTTGGGGTCCACGCCGGGGAAGAAGATATAGTAGTCGTTGTCCGTGATCCGCTGGGTAGACCAGAGCGTCATGGACATTCCAGACTCTAGAATCGTGTTCGTGACGGCCTGGCCGCCGCCGCCTCTATCGACCGTCCTGCCCTGAATGAATGCCTCGCGGAACACCTCTTCGTTCTGCACGCCATAAATTACCAGCGCGCCCTGGTCGAGGTCTGCGTCGTTCAAGAGCGGCTCGCCCTCGGTGTCTTGGAACTGCTTGGCTTGCTCGCACGCTGACCAGAAGTCAGAGCGCACCGCGCCAGACGTTGCCACGCCCGTCCCTGTGATCAGGTTCCCGTTGACCACGCCGAAGCGCGGGTTTGCGCCTGCAGTCGTAGCGTAGAGCGCTGCGCCGTCGGGCGCCGTCGGGATAGCCTTCAGCAGCCTGGCGTCCGCCGTGCCTTGGAGGATCTGGAAGAAGACCTGCTCGGGAAGTTGCGCCGCTCTGATCGCCAGCTTGCGTGCGACCTCTCGGATATCGCCCAGCTGGATATCTTCGATATCTTCCTCGTGGAAGCCAATCGCTTTCCCCCAGGTCAGGTTCTCGACGCTGTATGCAATCGCGCGGAATGCGTCCTCTACAACGGCCTCGCCACGGTCAATCCGCTCAATGACGGGCGGCGACTCTAGGTAGCCGAACCGCTCGCGGCGCTTGCTTGAGGAGATCCCCAGCCGCATAGCACTAGCGAGGCTCGGGTGACGGCCTACCGTGTCTCGGTAGGTCGAGAGGAAGGTCGCGTTGATATCTCTGAACAGGTCGTCAGAGGTAATAACTACTTCGGGCATGTCGTCTCCTGCTGCTGGGTTCTAGTGGACTGGCCCGCCGTTAGGCGATACCTACCCGAGTTCCGAAGGCGGTCGTAGCGCCACCGGCGATCGTTGCATTGGCGAGGATTCCAAGGAGGAACTGCGCTTCCATTCCGAACTGCCAGACGTCAGCCTCAGCCGCTGCGGTGACGTCGAGCACGACGCCCATAGGCGGCGTGGTCCCCGGGTCGGTCAGGACGAGCGGCGGGCCGGAGTCCGCGGCCCATACGAGCTTGCCGAAGTCCGCAGCCGTTGTGGTAGCGCCAGTGACGGCGATCCGCTTCAGGACTCGGCCAGCCCCGTTGAAGTTGTTTTCAACCGTGCCGTCGCCCAGGGCTTCGTCGGAGTACTGCCCGCCCATGAGCACCTGGCCCTGGAGCGCGGCATATGTGATCAGGAAGCCGTCGCCCGCTGCTGCCGCGGCTGTTGCAGCTGCAGCAAACTGACCGGCGAAGGTCTGAACCGTGCTCAGGATCGGGTGGCCTAGACGAACGTCAGGGCCTGGAGACTCAGGGAGCGGATCACTTCGGGTGGGATCAGTCATAGTGTCCTCTGCCTAGCGCGTCAGCGCGGGTGTAGTCTTCACGCCCAGAAAGGCGTCAGGGTTGCTGTTGGCCGCGACGTAGTCGTTAAATTTGACCGGCGACTCGCTGCGGCTCCACGAGCCGAACAGGTCTCGAGCGGTCGAGAGCGCCTCCGGGCCCTGGGCCGCGAAGGCCGCGACCTCTGGCGGATCCATTGAGCTCGTGTGCGGGTTGATTTCGCCAGTCCAGTGGGTAGGCGGATCGCTCGGGCCAATCCGCTCCATTCCCTGCGCATAGCTCAGCGCGGCGTCGAGGCCGCCCTTAGCAGCCGCTGCACGGAAGGTGTTGACATGATCGACACCGAAGCCCGCCGCCTGCAGCTGGCTTGCTTTGGCCTCGATCTGCTGGCCCGCCAAGAACTCGCTAAAAGTCCGCTCCATGCGGTCCATGCGGGCCACGAGCGCGTCTTGCGCGCCTTGGGCTGCTAGCTCTGTAGCTGTCGAGGCCTGCTGCTCGGGCTTGGCCTCGGCTGGCGCTGCCTCTGCTGAGAAGAGGCCCATTCGCTGGCCCATGCCCTGACCCATACCCTGCTGCTGCATAGCTGGCGCGGGTTGCTCTGCGGGAGCCTGCGGGTTAGGCATGCCCTCCTGCTGCGGCTCAATCACCTGCTTGAGCAGCTGGAAGATCTGCATGAGGACCTGTTCCGCATTGGCCGCGAAGGTGGCCTTAGCGTCGGTGTCGGCTTTTCCAGTAGCCGTATTAGGCGTAGTCATAGGGGCCTCCGTGACGTAACGAGCAAGTGACCGGACACGATCGCCGGTCTGAGAATAGGCCAGGATCGGTCCACCTTTGGCAAGTGTGGTGATCCTGGTGCCGCTGTCGATTGGCGCCTTCGCCTCTGCGACACGCAGCAGGGGGAATCTGAAGAACGGGACCTCGTCGTCGAGCAGAGCCAGAGAATCAATCTCCTTCTCGTTAACGTCGAGGATCTCCACGCTGCGGTAGGAGAGCTCGCCACGCTGGATCCGCTCGAACACTGCAGGCCTGACGCCCACCAGATCAGCGAAGACCGTGGGGACCTCCTCGCCGCCGTGCATAATCGAACCGATTCTCGTTAGGCGAAACTTGCCCGCGGCCTCTGCTACTTGAGCGTCGCCGTGGTGCCGGACGTGAAGCGGAGCTAGGTAGCCCTCTGCCTGCCGTTGCTGCGCTGTGGCCAGCGCGCCGTGGAGCCAATCGACGCCGAACTCTAGTTCTTTGTCATTCCCTCGAGTGTTAACCGAGAAGATTGGGACGTCAAAGATTGTGAAGGTCCCGTCAAGCCCCTTGGCGTGGCGATAAACGGGCGGACTGCCTGCGGTAGGTCCCATGTCCGAACCGTAGGGCCTAGACTACGTCAGTGTCCATGTCTACTATGTCGGCGTGAACATTGGCGAGGAAAAAGCCACCGCCCGGGTCTGTTTTCGAGCGACCCCGACACAAGAGCGAGAGATCAGGTACCGCGCCAACCACGAGCGCAGGTCAGTCAGCGAGTGGATCCGCCTCCGAATGGAGCGCGTGCTAGAGGCTGAGCCGCCAATTGATCCGCCGAAGCCTCGAGGCCACCGCGGAGCCTAGCCCTCCTTCTCTAGGGTCGGGCAGTCGCTCTTGTGGTCTAGCGGGGCCTCTCTCACACCGCAGTGCTCGCAGGCCATGCCCATTCCGCAGTTCGTGCAGCCCCCGTAGGCGTCCCAGCGCTCACACTGGCAGTCTGGGCACTTGGGCTTTACTCGAGCTACCAGCCGGGCTGAAGCGTCGGTCAGCTGCAGGAGAGACGCCTGTATCTTCTGCGCGTTCTCCTCGGCCTGCATTCTGCGCCGCCGCTCTTCGGCATAGTTCTTACGGGCTTGCTCGAGTAGTTTTCCCCAATCGGTCATAGCTAGCGCGCGCGGAGGGGTTGACCAGCGGGCGTCGGCGACGATTCCCTGAGCCCAAACAGAGAGAGTGGGAACCAGAGAAGACGACACCCGCTGGCTTTGAATGCCCCGGGAGGTATCCCGGCAGGCATTGCTAGAGTGCCACCAGGGTAAGACGCTAGATCACGCCGCCCTTGACTATAGAGACTGTGAGGAACAGGGTTCCGCCCACGCTCACCTCAAAGTCTATAACGTCCCCTAATTTAGCTTCCCACACTAAAGCGGTGCATTGGCCCGCGGCCAAAGCGTTGAGAAGCAAATCCCTAGAAACAACGCCGCCCCTAGTGTGCTCAATGGTCAGATCCGCTGCTGCCGAATGGTTGACCGAGATACGCAGCGCCGCCGACTGTGGCATGACCAAGGGCTCTGCTGGAGTGCCTAGGTTCGCGAACACGGGCTGGCCCGCTACCGCGGTTACCTCGAATAGGTCACCGAGCGTGACCAGGCTTTGAAGACTCGTCATAGGCTATTCCTCATATCCCAGCATGACACCGGACATTGTCAGTGTGCCCGTTGCCTCGTCCCAGAACACGCCGGACGAAAACGGCAGAGGCTCCGCGAATGCGTGAGCAATCGTGGTTACTGTCGAGGAGCCTGCGCCAGGGTCTGGAACGAACAGCGGAAGCACAATCGCTCCGGCCACCGTGAGCCCGTCTCTGATCAGCAGCTGGCCAAGGTTGTTTGCTGTTTGCTCGACTGTCACCAGTAGGTCAGTAATGTAGAGAGTCTTCCCGCCCGTCACCGTATACTGCAGCGTCGGCGCAGTGATCGCATTTGTGACGATCTGGATCGGCGTCCTGCCCGGCAGTTGCGAGGGGCGAGCGCCAGAGACAACCTGCAGGTTCTGGAATGTGCCAGCAGCGTTCGTGGTCGGTGCGACCGACACATTGTTGTATCCGCCGCCCGAGTCTGCTCCCACCAGGATTGATCGGTTTAGCTGGGTGACCATGCCTCCAGCAATAAACGCCGTAGCCCCCAGGATCTGCGGCGATAGCGCAGTGTGGAGCAGCTTCTGCTCAAAAAAGAAGTCACCCTGAGGCGTCGCGCCATTCGTATAGACGTATCTGTTGAACGGACTGAACGCGGGCGCGCTGAACAACTGGAAGCCGTCGGCAGCGCTGTATGGAATCGTGAGCAGTCGCACCTCGTCTAGCCCGGCGGCGTCGGAATACCAACGAATCGTGATCGTGCCGTCCTGGTCTGAGACGATCCGGGTGTCTACCTGCGTCCACCCGCGCAGGTCAATAACTCCCGAGTCGAAAACCCCTGCAGCGCCAAGATTGGCGGTGGTCTGGAATACCTGCTCTGCTGCAGGCTCTGCCGGTTGATAAGCCATTCCGTGCTCCTAGTAGATCCACCAGCCAGCGCCGTCGCCGACCATGCTTATTTGCTCGAACTGCTTCTTAAGATCCAATCCAGTCGCGGAGTAGTCCGTCCCGTCAATGTCGACGCCTGCGCCGCTGGTGCGCACCTCGATACTCGTAACGGTGCCGCTGATCACCTTGACCGCCACCCTTGCGTCTGCTGCAGGGGCAGGAAGCGTAACCACACAAGTGGCTACGTCGACCAAGACGAACTCCCCTGCGACCGCAGAGCGGGCCGCTGTCGTCTCTGTGACCACAGACCAGACGACGCCGCCACCGCCGCCCGGGAGGCTCCCCACGGTGACCCGCTTCTTAGCGTTAGCCGCGGCTGAATCCTCGATCAGCAGTAAGTCAGAAGCCACAGGCGTAGCCTTCAAGGCCACAGCTACGATCTCGCCAGCAGTGTCGTCGTGGATCGCTGTAGCGTCTGCCCCTGGGCTCACGGTCGGATTCGGATAGGTCCCAGATAGGTCGCCGCCTGCGGGCCCAGTAGGCGAACCGCCGCCGCCTCCGCCTTGTGGTGGATCCCAGCCCATTGTTGACTCCTTCGCGCTAGGGTATCAGGGCCCGGCGGCCCGTGAAACCAGGATCCGGTACGAACCCTGGCGGTGCTTGTACGAACCTCGCCACCGCGCCGCCCGGGTGGCTGAGACCCAGCGCCACCATTTCGGAAGTGGGCACAATCTCTAAGGCACAGCGGCAATTGTATCCGTTAGGCGGCGCGTGCAGAGACCATACCGGGTCGTCGACATGCGCAATCAGGTCCTCGCCCGCCTTGTGGTTCGATCGCAGGTCTACGTCATTGGTCACGACATAGCGCCAGCCAGACGCCGCCCGCTGGACTGCCGGGCGCCGAGCCTGCGCGGCCCGGCCCTCGGTGTATGCGCTGCTCGTTACCGTGCGGAAGACGGTATCAGCGTACGCGCGCGTGATTGAGTCGTTGCCTTCTCGCAGCTGCATTTGAATCCTGGTGACGGCCTCCTCCTCGCCAATCCCGCCACGCAGGGACCGAACGAAGGTCTCGCGCACCTTCTTCGTGATAGTGATAGACGTAGACAGAGCGAGCGCGAAGCCGCGGGCCTCCCAGGCGTCTCGAGTGGCGATCCAGCCCTCAGCCAAGACCGGATAGCGCTGGAGGATCGCCAAGGCAGCCTCTACGAACGGGACCTTAGCCGCGAAGCTGGCCCGCTGCGCTCCTTCTGGATTTGGCAGCGTGATCCCTTGCGCGCGGAGCTCGAGCAGCAGGCGGCGGCGGCCCAGCAGATCGGCAGCGGCCATGAGAGCGCCTAGGTCTTTGCCTAGCCGCTCCTGTAGCACGCTGACGCCCTCTAGGTCCCCGCGCAGCTTGGCGACGCCTATACCCGCTAGAGCATTGGCCAGGACGCGGGCAGATTGGGCGTGCAAGCGGTCGAGCTCTTCGTGCGCTGAGAGCGTCGTCATGCTGCCATGAGAATCAGCGGAATGACCTTGACTGCGATTTGGCCCAGGTCTTTGAGAAGGTCCCGCACCTCTGCCCAGGCTCGTTCTCGGTTGACCCGCTCGCGTATTGCCTCCTCTGAAGCGTCACGGCTAGCAGCCAGCCGCTCAGAGAACGTAGCGCCCTGCGCTAGGTAGTCGACCTCGGCCTGGTCCTCTTCGCCTAAATGGAACCTGGCGAGCAGTGATACCAGCCCGCCAGCGCCAAGGTGACCGAGAGAGGTGGACTTGTCGCTGATCTTATCTAGGGCCATTTTGGCAATGTCCCGCTCTGGCCCGTTGAGGTTCTCGTCAGCGAGGTGCTTGGCCCGATCTACGATCCGCTCTACGACCTCTGGTGATCTGTCCTCTGCCAGGTTTGCCAGCTTGTCTAGGAGGCTCACTGCTCGTATCCCTCTGGGACCTTGCCTAGTGCCTTCATGCGCTCGTACACAGCCTCTGAGAGCTTAGTGCCGTCGAGGTTGTAGAGTTGCGCAGACCAAGACTCCTCGCCCACCAGGCCGATCATGCGGGCTTCAGGCGGCAGCGTGGCGTCGTTCGCGTGCCCACGCTGGATACCGACCTCCTTGCGGGCCTGGTCGATAGCTGCCGCAGAGACGCAGCCCATAGTCAGCGGGAGCAGGCTAAGCAGCAGGATTCTCATTGGGGTCCTCCCTGGGCCTCTTTATCCGTTCGGTAATCCGCTCGACGTCTGCCTCTAGGCCAGCGCCCCATAGCTTGTTGACCTCAACGCCTAGCTTGGTTGCCTTGTCTCTGGCCAGGCGTTTTATCAGCTTGCCCGCGGCTGGGTGCTGCTGGTGCGTCTCTTCGACTGCCTCAATAACCGCCTGGAGTTTCTTCCCGCCCCTGATCGCTTTGGCTAGAGCTGGTATGAGCGTCGTTAGGGCTCCTATCAGGATCACCCATTCTTCCACCAAGAGCCCAAAAGGCCTCGAGCCCGCAGACGATTGGGTCAGGACGTCAGAGACCACAGGCGCGACGCTTTGTGCCAGTAGGTCTATCATTCCGGGATCTTTAGCTTCAGGTCTGGATTCAGGAACCGGAGCTCTGCCCCCCACAGCTTCTGGTCGGTTGTCGACCAAGCCAGGTTGTCTCTGTCTTCCAGCTTCTCAAGCCGCCGGTCCTGCTTCTCTAGGGCTACCATGATCGCTGAGAATTGGGTGTTGAAGTAGCCCCACCCAACAGACAACGCGACAACAAGAGTGACCACCATGCCCACGGGCATAAGCGTCGTTTTGCTTAGGACAGAGCCCTGATCACTCGGGAGCAGGCTCACGCTACGCCCCGTCCCAGGTTCGCCATGAGCTCGAACGGGCTTGGGAGCGTAGGCATGCCGTAGTCGCCGTTAGCGTTTGGCCCAGGAAGTTCCGGCGGTGCCTGCTCTGGCGGCTGCTCGAGCTCTGGCGCAGCGAAGCCTAGGCCAGCGAGAGGCGAGGCCGCCCCGCCTTCGATCACGTCGTCTCCTGGTAGCGGCATAGTGAATCCGACCTTTTCATAGACCTCGCGCGCGCGGAGCTTGACGCCAGCGCCCAGGAGAACGGCGATCAGATCCGCGGCCTCCTTCGGGTCTTCCCGTTTGCGCTGGTCGATCTTGAGCGTAGGCATTTGAGCCGGGCCCACCTGAGCCATGATCTGGTCCCGGTTAAGCCGCCAGATTAGGCCCAGCAGGTCCCTGGTCAGGTCGTCAGCCAATCGAGCGCGGTCTGCCTGAACCAGCGCCTCTGTGCTGTTCTCTTGGACCTCACCCAGCGCTCGAGAGCCGCCGTCGCCCTCGAGGGTCGGCAGGGTAGAGCCAAGGATTGCAGTCACCTGGGCGTTATCTAGATAGCCCAGGATCCATTGCAGCAGCTGCCAGCCCTCGCCGATCCCGTTATAGGTCTTGAGCTCGTCTCGTGAATCGTGGACCAGGACGTGTCTCGACCGCTGCTTGCCAAGTTCCCGCTGCCAGTCGGCGGCTATCTTGGAGGTCGAGTTTAGGTCCCCGCCGACAGGCCGCCCGTCGGCTGCGCGCAGGTTGTCGATAGCGATAGTGATCAGGCCTTGACCGAACCGCTCACCCGCTGACGTGAGATCCTGCAGTGATCGGGCCTTCGTCGACTGGAAGTAGTAGAGCGTATCGAGCAGCCCGCGCCCGTAGCCCAGGCTCGATTCAACGGCTTCATAGACAGAGCGGATAAACCACTCAGGGTGCGTCAAGGGCTCCCAGTCTCGGCGCTCGACTGACCACAGCTGCCAGTGCATTGTCTTGGTCTTCGGGTCACGTTCGAGGCGGAACCGCCGCCGGTCGACGTCTTGCAGGCGCTCGGGAACCCACCAGTTCAGCGGCACCGGATCGTCGCCGCCTGGGAGCGTCCCAGCAATTATGTTCTTTCTAGAGCCCGTGATCCTGGCGTAGGAGGACCCCTGGAAGATCGCATTAGCGAGACAGATTCGCGCGTCAGTAAAGCCGCTGATCTTCCGCAGCAGGTCCTCGCAGATCTTCGCCGCAGCCTCGTCTTCTGGGCGCTCGGAAGCAGAGACCACGCGCACCTCTGCAGCCGCTACCAGGTGCTTTCGGAACCTGATCGCGTGTGCGGCCACAGGGTCCCGCAGGATCTTCTCGTAAATCTGCCTGTCGGATTGGAGCGCGAACGAAGGATCGTAGACCCAGTCCCTGTTCTTGATTGCGTCCGAGAGCGCGTTTACATAGCGCGTATAGGCCGACTGGGACCCCTGTGGGAAGACCTGCGACATGAGCTAAGACAGAGCCTGGTTGACAGCGAGCTTCCCGGTGGGGACGCCGTTTACCTTCTCGAGGTGGAGTTCGGTGATCGTGGCAGGCACAGCGGGGAGGCCGAGGACGTTATCCAGCGTCGTCTGGGTGTCCGCATAGCACTCGTCTCGCGGGGCCTCTGAATCGCTCGCTAGACGGGTGAAGCGGATAACAGAGTCCTGGCAGGACTCGGCTCGTTGGAGCAGGTCGCCAACGGCTGCCATTTGATCTGCGGTGAGGTCGTACTCGGGCATGGTTTCTCCTAGGCCACGATTGCGCGGTCGGTCATACGTCGCCAGTCGGTCCCGTCAGAGAACGCAGGAACTGCCCCGCCGGTCTCGTCGCTGACATAAATAATGCGTGCCGCTGTAGAAGCAGAAGGGAGTGTGGCTACGGTAAACGTCGCGAGCTCTACAGGGTTAGTGAAAGCAGAGGCTGCCTCATTCAACGTCAACCGAGTAACCGCGGTCTGAAGCGTCGCGTCCGATACCAGCCCAACGTCAGGAGTCTTGAAGACTATGTCCGTGGCGGCGCCCGTGCCAGTGCTGAGGCCACTCTGTAGCACTAGGTCCGTTGCGTGGATAGACACCCCGGAGCCATTTGTGGTGGTGAAGAGGAGCTGAGAGGAGGGACTAGCGCTCGCTGCACCTTCTCCGATAACCACCTCCGTTACGAAGCCGCCATTGCTCCCGACTACCATTTGATTGGATTTCGTAGCTGTAGCGGAACTGCCCAGCACTATGCAAGTATTGAAACCCGCGTCCGACGCATTGGCCCCGATTACCACGCCGCCGTTGCCTGCGCCTGTGCAAGAGGCTTGACGCCCTAGCGCCGTACTCAGAGACCCGGCACTCGTTGCCTGCGCCCCCAGCGCCACGCCCCCAGCGGACTGCGCCAGGTAGCCAACCGCGACCCCGAACCCACTCACTGCCGTATCGTTAGCGCCATTCCCTAACGCAGTGGTTCCAGCCCCAGCAGTGCTTGTGGCCCGGCCAATCAGGACACAGCTATCAGCCCCAGAGATCCCCTCTCCGACAGCTACCAGGTTCGCCGCGTTGTTAGACGTCGAGTTCGCGCCGATAATCACTGCGTTTCCGGAGGTGCCCCCGGTGATATTGAATCCGACAAAGGTGCTTCCTGAACCAGTGCCGGTTGTCTGCGATCCGATCTGCACGGAGTTCGATTCGCCAGACGCACCTGAGCCGACACAGACAGCGTTATTGGACGCGCCGCTGACGACGCTCGCCCCGTCGCCTATGATCGTGCAATCACTTGCGCCGTTACTGGTGGAGAGGTGCCCGATCACGACGCAATCAAGATCAGCCGTAGAGCTGAGGCCGACTGCCACTGAGCCAAGCTGCGTAGCCGAAGCACCGCCGCCTAATGCAGTCGCCTGTTGCGCTGCAGTAGAGTTAACGCCCAACGCTGTGCCTGACGTGGTAGCCGTAGCACCTGCACCCACGGATACCGCGTTGCCTCCAGTGGTCGTGGTCCCGACACCTAAAACTACATTTGAACCTCCTGAGTTCACAGCTACCGCGCCTATGACAACAGAATTTGAACTCAGCGCGTCAGTGGACGCCTGTTTGCCGATTACAATTACCTGCGTAGACAGACCGACTGCGCCCAGCCCGATAACGACGTTCCGCTCGACAGCAGAAGCACCAGACCCAATACAGACAGACTTGCCCTCTGTGCCACCGACTACGATTGCACCGTCACCCACGACAACATTTCGTCCAATGACTGAACCCGTGGCGCTAGCACCGTCACCAACGATTGTGTTCCTGGGACTGCCACCGCTATCAGCCGAGTCTCCGACAACAACGCAGTCCGCAGCGTCTGCTACCGAATTGGTGCCCAGCGCTATTGACCCGGCTCCTGTTGCTGCTGCGCCCGCGCCGAACTGCTCCGACCCTACGGCTGAGCCTGGAACACTCAGCGTCCCGCCGCCGACGCCAACGACGC
>Ga0255048_10000795_pt1 | contig 23242 bp, 20 predicted proteins | sample JV7_2_2_MG_FD_183619 | JGI IMG/M metagenome (GOLD analysis project Ga0255048, IMG submission 183619) | Seawater microbial communities from Jervis Inlet, British Columbia, Canada - JV7_2_2 | ecosystem: Environmental > Aquatic > Marine > Inlet | place: Canada: British Columbia | collected 2016-10-06
CGCCAGGTAGTCACCAATGCGGACGGAATCGAAATGACGTTCGAGATCGATGAGTTTCGCAAGTACTGCCTGTTAAACGGACTCGACGACATTGGCCTGACCATGCAAAAGTCAGACCTGATCACTTCATTCGAGCAGCAGTATTACGAGAAGCTGCCGTGGTTGAAATAAGGAGCACAAATCGATGACTTCAAAAATTGCAATCCTGGCGGGTGATGGCATTGGGCCGGAAATCATTGCCGCGACGCTACAGGTGATCGAGTGTTTGCAGCAGGAATTCGCTTTTGCCGCCGAGCTCGAGCCCGCCGCGATCGGCGGCGCCGGATATGATCAACATGGCCAACCCCTGCCTGAACAGACGCTGGATATTTGCAAACAGGCGGACGCGATATTATTTGGCGCCATCGGTGGCCCGCAATACGACGGACTTGCGCGTGAATTGCGCCCGGAAAAGGGTTTGCTCAACCTGCGTTCGTCCCTGTCCCTGTTTTCAAACTTGCGCCCGGCTATTCTATATCCGCAGCTGGCCTCTGCTTCCAGCCTGAAAGCCGAACTGGTTGCCGGTCTCGACATTATGATTGTGCGTGAACTGACCGGGGGTATTTACTTCGGTGGGCCACGTGGAATTCGTGAGCGTGAAGACGGCAGCCGCGAAGGCTTTAACACCATGGTTTATGCCGAGCATGAAATCGAGCGCATCGCGCGTTCCGCATTCGATATCGCGCGCCTGCGTAATCGCAGCCTGTGTTCCGTGGATAAGGCCAATGTACTCGAAGTTTCCGAACTCTGGCGCGAGGTGGTTGATCGGGTTTCCGCCGATTATACCGACGTTACGGTAAGTCATATGTATGTCGATAATGCCTCCATGCAGCTGGTGAGGGCGCCCAGGCAGTTCGATGTCATTGTTACCGGTAACCTGTTCGGCGACATTCTCTCCGACACCGCGGCAATGCTGACCGGGTCGATTGGCATGTTGCCGTCCGCCTCGCTCGACGCGAACGGCAAGGGGATGTATGAACCGGTGCACGGCTCGGCGCCTGATATCGCGGGCAATAACATGGCCAATCCGCTGGCGACCATACTCTCGTTGGCGATGATGTTGCGTTACAGCCTGCAGCAGCCGCAACTCGCCGACCTGGTCGAAACAGCGGTCGGTACGGTGCTCGATCAGGGCTTGCGCACGGCCGATATCGCGGCTGGTGCAAGCTGCGTGGGTACACGCGAGATGGGTGATGCGGTGGTAGCGGCAATTCGAACGGCTGGCAGCCGTTAGAGCATTGAGGAAAGAAATGAAAAGAGTTGGATTTGTGGGCTGGCGAGGCATGGTTGGATCGGTGCTGATGCGGCGTATGCTCGATGAGCAGGATTTTACCCGTATCGACGAGCCAGTTTTTTTTACCACGTCGCAAGCGGGTGAGCGCGGGCCGGATATCGGAAAAGACATCCCTCTTCTGCAGGATGCCAGCGACCTGGGACAGTTGAAATCGATGGATGCGATCGTTAGCTGCCAGGGCGGCGATTACACAAAGTCGGTACATGCAGCGCTGCGCACCAGTGGCTGGAAGGGTTACTGGATCGACGCCGCTTCGACACTGCGCATGGAGGATGACAGTGTCATCATTCTCGATCCGGTAAACCGTTCCGTGATCGACGCTGCGCTGGCTTCGGGTTGCCGGGATTTTATCGGCGGCAATTGCACGGTGAGCCTGATGATGATGGCAATGGGTGGTCTGTTTGATCACGACCTGGTCGAGTGGATGAGCGTCATGACCTACCAGGCTGCCTCGGGCGGGGGCGCGCGCCATATGCGCGAGTTGATTTCCGGGATGGGGAGCCTACAGCAGAGCGTGGCAGATTTGCTGGACGATCCCGCGTCGGCAATACTCGAAATCGATCGCCTGGTTACCGAGCGTTTGCGTTCCCCGGATTATCCCAGCGAACAGTTTGGAGTACCCCTCGCCGGAAGCCTGATTCCATGGATTGACACGCAATTCGACAATGGCCAGAGTCGTGAAGAATGGAAAGCCGGCGTCGAAGCGAACAAGATTCTTGGGCGCAAGCAAAACCTGATTCCCATCGATGGCCTGTGTGTGCGCATCGGTGCGATGCGCTGTCATTCGCAGGCGTTGACCGTGAAGTTGAGACGCGACGTCCCCGTCGATGAAATCATGCAGATGCTTGCCGAGTCCAATGACTGGGTCAGCGTGTTGTCGAACGACAGGCAGATCTCTATGGATCGACTTACACCGGCGGCGGTCACCGGGTCCCTGGACATACCCGTGGGCAGATTACGAAAACTGAACATGGGTGATGAGTATCTTGCCGCCTTTACGGTTGGCGATCAGCTGCTTTGGGGCGCCGCGGAACCTTTGCGTCGTATGCTCAATATTCTGCGGGAGCATTAGCCTGCATATTGCACCAGTCGGTCTCGGACCTGGATATAACTATCTGAAAGATAATGAGTAAACGGTTAACTTTAGAGATGAAAATAAAAATACAGTTTGTCACCAGTCCGAGCCCTATCCCGGCCCTGACTTGTCCAGATACGCCTGAACTTGGTCTTCCCTCAAGCCATAGCTCAGGCTATGGCTTTCAGTCCAGACCGGCGTTCAGACGCATCTGTCCTGCGCCGGGATGCCGTATCACAGAATCCGGGATACTGGTGCAATATGCAGGCTTAGCATGACGCATCGAATCGCACTCTCCCATGCCAGCGGCGTCGCCGCCGCGGCGATCCTGGAAAAATTATCCGAATCCGGTGTTGCGCCGGATTCGCTGGTTTTACTGGATCGTGAATCGAATGTCGGTAAACGCCTGCCCTATGGTGGTAGTCACCTGCGTCTGGCCGACCAGGCGCAGTACGATATATCGACTTGCGCGTTGTTATTGATGCCGCAGGCCGACGCGGACCTGGAAGCGGTGGCGCTGCAGCAGGGCTGCCTGCTGTTGAGTCACTCGATTTCGGACCCGCGTCCGGCTGTTTTTCTCGCAGCCGACGGGGAAGGGCCTGAGCTGTCTTATACCGAGACCAGAATACGCCTCGCCGGACCCGAGCTCTCATGCCTGTTGCCGTCACTGATCGAGCTCGACAGGTTGGCTGGAATTACGCAGTTAAATATAACCCTGCTACGCAGTGCCGAGTTTCACGGCAAGGCTGGAGTCGATGAGCTCGCCTCGCAAACCGTGAACCTGCTGAATGGCCGTTCGGTCGAATCTTCGGTGTTCTCACAGCAGATGGCTTTCAACCTGCTACCTGAGGCGTCGGATTGGACCTTAGAGGCCGATCTACGGCACTATTTGGGAACTAGTTCATATCCGATAGCGTTGCAAACGGTTAATGTACCGATATTCCATGGTTTTGCCGCTGCGGTGCAGATTCAGCTTGCGACGAAGGTAGTTTTGGATGATTGCAGGAAACGCCTGTCAGCATTGCATAAGGTGACAGTCAAGGAGTCGGATGCAAGCCCAATATCCGATTGTAATCAATCGTTTAGCTGTGTAATAACCCACCTGGAGCAGGCGCCGAATCAACCCTCCAGCCTGCAATTCTGGATGGTTGCGGACCCCATGAGATACGGATTGGCAAATAATTACGTGAATGTTACAGACTTTTTGCTAAAATCTTTTTTGTAATCTATAGTTACATCTACTTGTGAAAGTGCTTTCTTTAAAGTAAATTCTCTGACTATCATCCTAGGTGCATGGATTAAGGCACTTTTAATAAGAAATCGGTCGGGGAGCTGGGAGACGAAACGTGCGTAATCTGGGTCTTATAGTAGCATTGTGGTTAACGGCGTTGTTGCCGTTAAACAGCCATGCCCTGGGTCTTGGCGAGATTGAAGTCTATTCATTCCTGAATCAGCCCCTGAATGCTGAAATCGAAGTGATATCCGCTCGCCCCGGAGAAGTCGACGATTTGCTGGTCAGCCTGGCGTCGCGCGAAGCATTCACTCGGGCAGGTCTGGCGCGCCCACAACACCTGACCGGCCTCAGGTTTGCGGTAAGAAAGAATGAAGCAGGCGATAAAGCTGTAATCGTCGTCAGCAGCAGAGCCGCGATCAAGGAACCCTTTCTTAATTTCCTCATAGAAGCCGACTGGTCGAAGGGCCGGTTATTGCGTGAATTCACCGTATTACTGGACCCGCCCTTTTTTGCGGACCAGCCGGCCGCGGCTGAACCAGCGAGCGAAACCGCCGCGCCCATTGCAGAGGCCGAGGTCAGCGAGGCTAGCGAACCGACGCAAGCTACTACCAGCGTAACCGACGAACCGAGCTCATCGAGTGGAACCATAACCGAACCCATCGCGCTCTCGGAAGACACATCGAGTTCCCAAACCACGAGTCCACCAGCGAGTAGCGAGTATGTCGCTGACGAATCCACAAACATCATCGAAGGTGATGTTTTAATCGTTAAGGGGGACACCTTGTGGAGTATCGCATCGCGCTACAAGGACGACGATCACAGCATGGCCCAGGTAATGCTGGCGTTTCAGCGGACCAATCCCGATGCGTTTACGAATGGAAATATCAATAACCTCAAGGCTGGTTCGGTGTTGCGTGCGCCCAGTGCCGATGAACTCGATGCGATGGACAAGCAGGCAGCCTATGCCGAGACACTGTTGCAAAACGGTCTGTGGGACGAATACGTCGCCCGTGTCACTGGCGGATTTGTCGCGTCTGGCGGTTCCGAAGCGTCAACCACGGGCGGCGACTCTGGTACGCAAACGGGTGGTGAACTGAGTCTGCTGATGCCGGGAGAGGGCGATAGTGAGTCTAGCGGAATTGGCGACAGCGCCGATGTCGATCAGTTACATACCAAGCTGGCGCTTGCCGAGGAAGAACTGGAAGCCACGCGCATCGAAAACCAGGACCTTGAATCGCGTGTTGCTGAACTTCAGGCGCGGCTCTCCAAGATCGAAGAACTACAGAAAATGGTCGAGATCGAAGACGATAGTCTCGCCCAGTTACAAGCCGAGCAGGCAGACGACAACGCGCAAGCCGAAAGTCAGGATAGCCTGGAAACGCTCATCGGAGACGATGTGATCAGCGAGACTATCCAGGCCGATGAAGAAGCCTTGCTCGAAGAGTTGCTGGCCGAGGAGGCTGCGGCCCAGGCGGAAGAAGAGGCCGTGCAACAGCAAGGCGATATGGTCGCCGATGCTGGTGACAGCGCTGCCACGGAAGATGACATGGTGAGCGACGAGCTCGTGGACGAGACTGCGCCTGTCGAACAGTCCGAAAGCGATCAGATGACGGATGATGAGGCACAGACCAGTAGCGTAATTCCGCCACCGGCACCAGTGATTGTCACCGAACCCGCCACGCGCTCAAGTTCAATTTTTGATGGCATATTGCCGCAGAGCATTATCGACATGATAGCGCCGATTGCCGGTCTTCTCGGTAATCCGATCGTTCTGGCGGCAATCGGTGGCGTCATTGTGCTGCTGTTGGTGCTGGTCGTTGTAAAACGCAGGAAAGCCGCGCAGGACGATGATGCGGATGTTATGGCATCGGCTGAAGACGATCTGTTCGCGGGCGACGACGAGGAGGAATTCACTCCGATTCACATGGCGGATGCCGATGAACAACTCGATACTGATATCAAGGTGCCGTCCGAGGTAGACATGGATCTATCTGGGACGGATTCGACGGCAGTGGAAGAATCGGTAGAGGAACCAGAGGACGATTTTGCTTCTACCTCGATCATTCAGGCAACCGACATGCCGGAATCCGAAGCTCCGGCATCCGCCCCGGCTGTTGCCGAGCAGGATGATGTCCTCAACGAGGTTGACGTCTACCTTGCCTATGGTCTTTATGACAACGCCGAGGACCTGCTGGTCACCAGCCTGGGCGAAACCCCGGATCGACCGGATTATCGGTCGAAGCTGCTGGATACCTACTTCGCAACCAAAAATGCGAACGCCTTTGTCGGTGAAGCGGAAAAACTTAAGGGGATGGGGGATTCGGCCGCTTCCTACTGGGATCGTGTGCAGATCATGGGCTACGAGCTTGCTCCCGATAACGCTCTGTTCTCGGATGCCAAGGATAGCGGGCTCAGTGCCGCCGATCTCGAAATCGCCAAGCCCCAGGAAGCCGATTTCGATCTCGGCTCGGAAGATGAAGACAACACCAACTTTTCGTCTACTGACTTCAATCTCGGCGAAGACGATACCGGTTCGGATTTCCCCGAAATCTCTACCGCGGACGAAGCAGGTGACCTCGCGGCAACCCAGCAGGTTTCAGATTTTGATGATTTGCCATCGCTCGATGATGACGCCGGTGAGGAAATCGGAGACGATCTGCTGGATCTCCCGAGCGACGTAGGTGAAGAACTCGAATTCTCGATGGATTCAGAAGAGGCTGGCGACGAGTTGTCGTTAGCGGATGACCTCGAGCTGTCGGATGATCTGGATCTTGAGCCCGAAGCGGACGAGTTCGATGCGCTCGCGGATCTCGATCTGGAACCGAGGCCAGCTAGCGAAGAAACCGAGCTGGACATTCTAGACGAAGACGACAATGACGCGGCCGTGCAGGAATCGGGCGCGGATGACGATGCAATCGATTTCGATATTGACGACGATCTGGATCTCGACGATGCAGTAGAGTTGAGCCCGCCGGATGAAGATGACCTCGATTACGCCAAAACCTCGATAATTACTCCAAACTACGAAGAAACCGCAGTCATCGACCGGGGTGTTAGTTTCGGCGCCGACGATAATGCAGGCTCCGAAGATACCAGTGAGATTGATCTGGGCATGGAAGACACTGCCATCGTCGACGCATCTATCATAGATGACGCAGGCGATGATATCGATCTCGGCATGGATGATACGGCGATGCGCACCGATGATGATATCGCTGAAGCGACTGGCGAGTTGGAGCTCGATATAGGTGACGATGAAAATTCTGAGGATATCTCGATCATCGACTTCGGTGGCGACGATTTTGTCGAGCCGACCGATATTGTAGCAACGATCGACGATACCGATGACGATGACTTCGTGATCGATGACGATGAGGCTGAAGAGATCAGGACGGGTACTTTCGCGCCGGGTGACTTCGATGCGCCGACCGAGGCAGTAGCTTCGATCGCTGACGTCGATGACATCGACGATTTGATGTTGCCCGATGACGTAGACGAGGTTTCGACAAAACTCGACCTGGCGCGTGCATTTATTGACATGGGTGATACCGAGGGCGCGCGTGGCAGCCTCGAAGAAGTCATATCCGAGGGTAACGCCGACCAAAAGGCCGAAGCAAAGGCCTTGCTCGATCAGGTCTAGTACTCTTTATAAACGAGATAACTAGCAAGCGAAGTTTGCGGGCCTGTAGTGTAAACTGCAGGCCTTTTTTTTGGGTGCGGATGAAACTATGTACGGATCTGTGATTGCCGTAGCAGTCGGGACTGGAGGCTGACGGGTGAGGTACGCACTGGGTGTCGAGTACCGAGGAACTGCCTACTGCGGCTGGCAACGCCAGCCGCATTGCGACTCCGTGCAGCAAAACCTCGAGACTGCGCTCGGATTCGTCGCCAACGAGACGATCGAGCTGGTCTGTGCCGGGCGTACCGACAGCGCGGTGCATGCGCTCGAACAGGTCGCTCATTTCGAGACAACGGCGCTGCGCAGTGAACGAGCCTGGGTGCTGGGTGCGAATTGTCGTTTGCCGCGAGATATCCGCATAAAGTGGGTTTATCCCGTAGATGATGATTTCCACGCGCGCTTTAGCGCGCAGGCGCGCGCTTACCGCTACATCATCTTCAATGCGGCGGTTCCGAGCGCAATATTCCATGATCTCAGTAGCTGGGAGTTTCGTCCGCTGGACCACGACAAAATGAATGACTGCGCGCAGTTACTGCTCGGCGAACACGATTTCAGCAGTTTTCGCGCGGCTGGTTGCCAGGCGAAATCATCGAGCCGAAATATCGAGGAAATTTCGGTTAGCCGGGAGCATGACCTGGTCTACCTGGATATCAGGGCGAACGCCTTTTTGTACCACATGGTGCGGAATATTGCCGGTAGCCTGATCGAAGTTGGCAAGGGTGAGCAGGATATAGACTGGTTTGCCGGGGTCTTCAACTCTGCTGACCGAAATCAGGCGGCCGCAACCGCGCCCGCGGCTGGTCTGTACTTTTTGCATGCGCGCTACGAAGACCGATTTATGCTTCCCACCGGGGTGAAAAAACCCGTATTATTCTGATATGAATCAACGAACGCGAATCAAAATCTGCGGGATTACCCGCATGCAGGATGCCATCTATGCAGCCGACAAGGGTGTCGACTCGATTGGACTGATGTTTCACCAGTCGAGCCCGCGCGTGATCGAACTGGAACAGGCCCGGGAGATTCGCTGGGCCTTGCCTCCTTTTGTCACGGTAACTGCATTGTTCCTCGATGAAACCGAGGACTGGATTGCCGAAGTGGTACATCGTTTGCGTCCGGATTGCCTGCAGTTTCACGGCAATGAAACGCCGGCTTTTTGTGAAGCCTGGGAAGTCCCCTATATCAAGGCTATTCCGATGGGCAGTATTGATGATCCGAGTGCCTACGCCCGCGAACACGGGCGCGCACAGGGTTTTCTGTTGGACAGTAACGCCGCTGGACGTCGAGGCGGATCAGGTGATACATTTGACTGGTCTAAAATCCCCTCTGCTTTCGAGCATCCGCTGGTGCTGGCCGGTGGCATCACTGCGTCAAATGTCGCCGATGCCATTGTTCGTGTTAAGCCCTGGGGTGTCGATGTCAGCAGCGGTGTGGAAGCGTCCTGGGGTATTAAAAGTAACGAAATGATCGATCAATTTTTCCGAGAGGTAGAACGTGGCGACGCCAACAACGCAAAAAGCAGTCGCGCTGATTAACCAGCTAAAGCGGAGCATCGTATGAACTGGTTCGAAAAACTGATGCCCTCGAAGATACGTACTTCGGGTGCCAACGATAAAAAGAATGTCCCCGAGGGTCTTTGGGCTAAATGTAATAATTGCGATGCGATAATCTATCGCGCTGAACTGGAGCGTAACCAGGAAGTCTGCACCAAGTGTGATTTCCATATGCGTATCGGCGCACGACGTCGACTTGAGTCGTTTTTCGATGAAGACACGTTTAGCGAGATTGCAGCCGATCTGGAAGCCGAAGACGTACTCAAGTTCAAGGATGACAAGCGTTACCGCGATCGACTCCTGCAGGCGCAGAAGGCGACCGGGGAAAAAGACGCGTTACTGGCCATGCGTGGCACCGTCAAGGGTGTTGAAATGGTCGCCGTCGCTTTTGAATTCCGCTTTATGGGTGGTTCCATGGGATCCGTGGTCGGTGAAAAGTTCGTGCGCGCCGTGAACGTCTGCATTGAGCAGGGTTTACCGCTGATCTGTTTTACCGCAAGCGGCGGCGCACGTATGCAGGAGGCGCTATTCTCGCTGTTGCAGATGGCCAAGACCAGCGCCGCTTTGACGCGCCTGTCGAAACGCGGCTTGCCCTATATCTGTGTTCTCACCGACCCCACCATGGGTGGCGTTTCCGCCAGTTTCGCCATGCTTGGCGATATCCATATCGGTGAGCCCGGCGCGCTGATCGGTTTTGCCGGTCCGCGCGTGATCGAGCAGACGGTACGGGAAACACTCCCTGAAACCTTTCAGCGCAGCGAGTTTCTGCTTGAGCACGGCGCGCTCGACATGATTGTCGATCGCCGTGAACTTACCAGTAAGATCAGCTCGCTATGCACCATGTTAATGGGGCGTTCCGCCCCCTAGCAGCCTCCCCATTTCGGCCTGAATTATTCTATGTCGGCTAGAACCCTCGACCAGTGGCTGGAATGGCAAACCGTGCTGCATGATAAAAGCATCGATCTGGGTCTGGAGCGGGTGCGCGAGGTAGCCGACCGCCTGGGCATCGATAAGATCGCCGCTCGGGTGATCACCCTCGCCGGGACCAACGGTAAGGGCTCGAGCGTTGGCGCCTATGAAAACTGGCTTCGGCATGCGGGATACACGGTCGCGAGTTACACCTCTCCGCACCTGTTGCAATACAACGAACGCATCAAGCACAACCTGCAAGCCATCGGCGACGCGGAACTTTGCGAGGCGTTTGCGGCCGTGGAAGCGGCGCGTGCGGACACAGCCCTGACCTATTTCGAGTACGGCACGCTGGCCGCGCTGTATTGCATACAGGGCTGGCAGCCGGATTTCGCGATTCTTGAAGTCGGGCTTGGCGGTCGCCTGGATGCGGTTAACCTGGTCGATGCGGACCTGGTGCATCTGACCCCGATAGGCCTGGACCATCAGGCCTGGCTCGGTGACGACCGCGAATCAATCGGTTTTGAAAAAGCGGGCGTGCTTCGCGCAGGGGTTGCGGTCGTTTTGAATGACCCCGATCCGCCGCAATCGGTGCTCGCGGAGATCGCCCGGCTCGATTGCCATTGCCTGCGGTCGGGCCGGGATTATGAGGCTGTCCTGCAAGATAACAATCGCTTCCTGTGGCGCAACGGGGAACTCGAGTATCGGCTTGATAACGTTCTCAGTGGAGTTCACCAGGTACAGAACCTGGCGGGAGTGGTGGCTGGATTATCATTACTCTTGCCGTTAGCCGAATACAGCTCGCTGCAACTGCAGGAAGGATTTCGCGGCACCCGGGTTGCGGGGCGGCTGCAGTTGCTGCAAAGTCCGCTCAACTGCCGCCTGTACGCGGATGTCGGTCACAACCAGGACGCTGCCAGGGTGCTCGCGCAAAACCTCGAAATCCTGAAGCAGGGAAGCGCTAGAATCGTGGTCCTACTGGGCATGCTCGAGGACAAGCAAGCGGAGCTGTTTGTCGCTGCCTTGCAATCCGTTGTCGATGAATGGTGGCTGTTGACCCTGCCCTCGGATCGAGGTCTGAAGGCCACGCAGCTGGCGTCTCGAATCGAGTCGCAGGTAGAAGTTGAACGCTGCTTTGATCGAGTTGACGATGCCCTCGAACATGCGCTGTCTTCTTTGGGTAATCAGGATATAATGCTGGCAACCGGTTCCTTCATAACCGTCGAATTGTTACTTCGCGCGCTATCCTATTCAGGCGAACTGAACTAGTACGAGTATGGATCAAAATATCAAAAACCGCCTGGTTGGAATGATCGTTGTTTTCGCGTTGGCGGTCATTTTTCTGCCCATGATCCTGGATGGTTCCGGGGTGCGTAAGGATAAACTCGAAGTCGTTATTCCGCCTCAACCCGTGGTCACCGCCAACCCGGAATTTGAAACCAGGATAATCGAACTCAACGCGAGCGTCGAAGCCGTTCCGGAGCTGGAACCGCGTTTTGTCGATGAAGTCAGCAGCGAGAATCGGGTCCAACGCAAGGACACCACTACCGAGTCGCCCCCGAAAACCAGTGAAAAGCCGAAGCCGAAAGTAGCCGCGGTGACGCCGTCGGTTGCCGCTGCCGAGGAGGCGCCCAAAACCGGCGGTGTTAGCTGGGTTTTACAGGTCGGCAGTTTCCAGGATCGAGGCAAGGCCCTTGTACAGCGGGATAAATTACGCAAGTCGAATATAGCCGCCGTTTTCATCGAACAATTCAATGTCAACAACAAACCCAGTTACCGTGTTCGACTTGGACCCTTCGTCAACCGCGAGCAGACGCGGGTGGCGCAGAATAAGATGAAGGCCAAGCATGACATTGATGGCATTATTATGAAGTATGAAAGATAATCCCGTTTTTCACGTTGCCTGTTGCGCGCGCGTATCGGTCGACGATATCTTCGCCATCAGAGGCAGCTTCAGGGCTCACGGGGACCCAAATGGTCTGGATTGATCTGGTTATCATTGCTGTCATCGTCTTATCCGCGTTGATCAGCATTATTCGTGGCTTTGTCAAGGAGTCGATTTCGCTCGTGACCTGGATTATTGCCGGTCTGCTGGCGCTGCGCTATTACCCGCAGATGGCCGACCTGCTTGAGCCCTTAATCAAAACAGTGACCTTGCGAGAATTTGTCGGCGGCGGCATCTTGTTCGTGGCAACCCTGATCGTCGGTGCTATAGTCAATTTTATTGTCAGCCAGCTGGTTTCGAAAACCGGCCTCAGCGGCACCGACAAGGCCCTGGGCGTGGTTTTCGGCGGAGCGCGAGGTGTTCTGATCGTTACCATGATCGTTTTGCTTGCCAGTCACACGCCGGCACCAGAGTCGTCCTTGTGGCAGGATTCGGCAATGATTGGGTTTTTCCAGCAATTGGCGGAATGGGTTGAGGGCATAATTCCCGCGGATGCGGTGGGTAAGTTCAACTTCTGATCAAACAACGGCCCGGTTAAAAACATTATGTGTGGAATAGTTGGAATAGTTACCCAGGATTCGGTTGCCCAGGTAATCTACGATGCGCTGCTGGTGTTGCAACATCGTGGTCAGGATGCGGCCGGAATAGTCGTCTGTGATGGAGACCGGCTCAACCTGCGTAAGGATAATGGCCAGGTCAGCGACGTTTTTCGTACCCGGCATATGTTGAAACTGACTGGAACCATGGGTATCGGTCACGTGCGTTATCCGACCGCCGGATGCTCTTCCTCGGCCGAGGCGCAGCCGTTTTATGTTAATTCTCCCTACGGAATAACCCTGGCCCACAACGGTAATCTGACCAACGTGGAGAAACTGAGCACCGAACTGTACCAGTCCGATTTACGCCATATCAATACCGAGTCCGACTCGGAAGTTCTGCTCAACGTGTTCGCCCACGAGTTGCACAGTAGCGCTAGCCTGAACCTTACTGCCGAGCAGATATTTACCGCGGTCACCGAAACACATAAACGTATCGAAGGCGCTTACGCGGTTGTCGCCATGCTTACCGGCAAGGGCATAGTCGGGTTTCGTGATCCCCATGGCATCCGGCCGCTGGTTTACGGCAAACGTGAAACCGACAGCGGTTGCGAATACATGATCGCTTCCGAAAGCGTCGCCCTGCAGACTACGGGGTTTGAACTGGTAGCTGATGTTAAGCCCGGCGAAGCGGTATACATCGATGTCGACGGCAACATTCACCTGCGCCAGTGCGTTGCAACACCACAACTGAACCCCTGTATTTTCGAGTATGTCTACCTCGCCCGGCCCGATTCGATTATCGACGATATATACGTGTACAAGGCTCGTTTGCGCATGGGCGTCAAGCTGGCGCGTAAAATTCTGAAGCAGATGCCGCAGCATGATATCGATGTCGTCATTCCGATTCCGGACACCAGCCGCCCGGCCGCGATCGAACTGGCCTACCACCTGGGGGTCAAGTTTCGCGAAGGCTTCATCAAGAATCGTTATATCGGCCGTACCTTCATCATGCCGGGCCAGCATCTGCGTAAAAAATCGGTGCGCCAGAAACTCAACCCGATCGATATCGAGTTCAAGGGTAAAAACGTTCTACTGGTGGACGATTCGATCGTAAGAGGCACTACTTCCAAGCAAATCATTCAAATGGCGCGCGAGGCAGGCGCGAAAAAGGTTTACATTGCATCCGCCGCGCCGCCGGTGCGCTTTCCCAACGTGTATGGCATCGACATGCCGTCGGCACAGGAGCTGGTTGCCCACGATCGTAGCGAAGCCGAGGTCGCGGAGTATATCGGCGCGGACTGGTTGATTTACCAGGATCTCGCTGATTTGGTCGACGCGGTGCAAAAGGGGAATCGTAGTATCGAGGCCTTCGATTGTTCCTGCTTCGACGGTCAGTATGTAACCCGAACGGTAGGTAATGAATACCTCGTTAAAATCAGCACGCTACGCAATGATTCGGCCCTGGATCGGGGCGAAGACCAAACCAATGTCGTCGGTATGGAACTGCATAACAACGCCTGATGGACTGGCGCAAACTCAGCCGTGAAATTGCCGACAAATTGGGCGGGAATATCGCGCTTGCCGACGAAAGGCCCATACTCTACATCGATTCCAGGCAACAACAGCTGCTGTGGATCGATATCGAAGAAGATAGTAATAGCTACCCGATTTCGACCGCGGCCAACGGCGTGGGCAATCGCATGGATTCTTTTAAGACGCCTTTCGGAATTCATCGTATCCGCCAGAAAATTGGTGGTGGGGAAGTCAGTGGCACGATCTTTGAATCGCGTGAACCGATCGGTAAAATTGCCACCAGTCGCGACAATCGCGACAAGGATGAAATCACCTCGCGCATTTTGTGGCTCGATGGCCTCGAGGAAGGGGTTAACCACGGTGGCGTTTACGATACCTTCGACCGCTTTATCTATATTCATGGCACCTCGGATGAAAAACGCATCGGTGAACCCGTTTCAGCAGGCTGTATCCGCATGAAAAACGATGACATTATCGAGTTGTTTGATGAAGTTCTGGTCGACGACCTGGTGTTGATCAGATAACCCCGATTTCCAGGGCAGGCCAGCTTTACCGGTAAAACCACGACCTCGAATGACGGGATGACACCGCTGGTTGATATCATTGCACCGGGGAGCATGGCCCTGGTAGCGATCGATAACGATCACTACTTTGCGGAGGACCCCGAGATCAATCTCAAGACCATTGCCATGGTAAAAACGGTATTCGAGCTGATGCGACGGCAGCAACAGGAATAGCAACCTCCAGATGCGCCTTGACAACCGCTATTCATCGTCTTAAGGTGCCGCGGTGGCGCCGATTTGTTACTCGGCTTGCAGGCGCCGCGGAGCCCAGACGGCGCCAAATATAAATTTGCTAAAGAGGGTGGTGCTGAATTCTTTCCGTACCTACTCGCTTCCGAGTTTTTCTTTTCTGGAGAAACTCCGTGACAGACAACACACCCGGTTTTGATACCATCGCAATAAGAAGCGGGCATCGGCGTACCGCCGAGCTCGAACACAGCGAAGCAATCTTCGCGACATCAAGCTTCGTTTTTGAAAATGCCGCCCAGGCCGCCGCACGATTTTCCGGGGCGGAGCCAGGCAATATTTATTCGCGCTTTACAAACCCCACGACGCGGGCTTTCGAAGAAAGGCTGGCTGCCATGGAAGGAGGGCAGAGCTGTGTCGCGACTGCCTCCGGCATGGCGGCGATTACCAGCCTGTGCATGGCGATCCTGCAAATGGGCGATCATATCGTCAGCTCGCGCTCAATATTCGGTACCACCACGACCCTGTTCGAAAAATACCTGCCACGCTTTGGTATCGAAACCAGCTTTGTTGCACAGACCGATTTGCGCGACTGGGAGAAATCGATACGCGCAAACACGCGCCTGCTGTTTGTGGAAACCCCGTCGAATCCACTGACCGAAATTGCCGACATTCGCAAACTCGCCGAGCTCGCGCACGACAATGACTGTTTGCTGGTGGTCGACAATTGTTTTTGTACGCCCGCGCTGCAACGTCCCCTCGATCTGGGGGCCGATCTGGTGATACATTCGGTGACCAAGTATCTCGATGGGCAGGGACGTATCGTCGGCGGCGCGGTGGTTGGCCCTGATCCACTGGTTAACGAAGATGTGTTCGGGGTTATTCGCACGACCGGGCCGGCCATGAGTCCGTTCAGCGCCTGGGTCGCTCTGAAAGGCCTGGAAACGCTCAACCTGCGCATGAAAGCACATTGTGAGCAGGCCATGCAGCTGGCGAAATTTCTCGAACAGCATCCGCGCGTGCGTCGGGTCTATCACGCGGGGCTTGAATCGCACCCCCAGCACGAGCTTGCCAGGTCACAGCAAAGCGGGTTTGGCGGCGTAGTCTCCTTTGTTGTCGAGGGTGGTCGGGAAATTGTCTGTCAGGTAATCGACGCCACCGAAACCCTGTCGATCACGGCAAATCTCGGAGATGTCAAAACCACCATCACGCATCCGTCGACGACCACGCACGGGCGCGTCAGCGACGAAATCAAAGCCAGCGCCGGTATCGAGGAAGGCTTGCTGCGTGTTGCCGTTGGCCTGGAAAACATCGATGACATCATTGCCGACCTGTCCAGAGGCCTGGATGGCTGAACTGTTTCAGCAAGTCGAGGCCGCGATCCTCGAAGTGGTGCCGTCTGCAAAATGTAAGAGGGCCGCGGCGCTTTACCGCGGCTGGCAAAAGGGCGAGTTGAGTACCGACCCGCAATCACCCATCCTGCCGATCGATGATCCCGGGCGTCCCGATGCCCCGCTACTGGTTGATCCAAGAAAGCTTGAGCGGCGCAGTGTCGCCACCGACTCGGGTCGGATCACGCTATTGCACGCTTTTACTCATATCGAATTCAACGCCATAAACATTGCACTCGACGCGGTTTACCGCTTTCGCGATCTAAAGGCGCAATATGTGCATGACTGGCTGTTGGTGGCGAGCGAAGAAGCCCGTCATTTTCAGTTGCTCGAACAGGCGCTGCGTCAGCGGGGTAGCTACTACGGCGCGCACCAGGCGCATCGCGGGCTGTGGGACATGGTTTGTAAAACACGGCATGATCCCCTGCATCGCATGGCGCTGGTGCCGCGCGTCATGGAAGCCCGGGGGCTGGATGTGACACCTGGCATGATCGAAAAATTCAGGCAGCATGATGACCACGCGGCGGTTGCAATACTCGAACAGATCTATCGCGATGAAATCGGGCATGTACGCATCGGTAACCGCTGGTACAAGGAGCTTTGCAGGCAGCAGGGACTCGATGCCGAGGCCACATTCCTCGACCTCATCGAACGATACATGGGCGGTAAACTGCGTGGCCCGTTTAACTGGCCGGGGCGTATCGAGGCGGGCTTCGAGGCGGGTGAACTAAGCGTGCTGGAGCAGGGCATTTAGGCGGCCGATCACTGCGTCGGTTGCCGCTGCGCGGTGCACGACCTGGCTTCGACGAGCGCTACAGTCTCACGTCGTTCAGCCTGAATCCGCTTGCCTGGTTCCAGCTCAGGTAGCTGGGCCCGGGATTCCAGTCACCGAGGACGATGCGCTGTAAGCCGGCATCATGGCGATGTACCGCGGGTCGATGCGTGTGACCGTGAACGATGACATCGGCATTGTTTTCGTCGAAGCAGTCGGCCACGGCCGTGGCGTTGACATCCATGATCTCAAAGGATTTCTGGTGCATGGCCCTGACGCTGTCTTCGCGTAATTGCGCGGCAATCTGGCGGCGTTCCTGCAGCGACCTCGCAAGAAAACAGGATATCCACTCCGGGTTGCGCACCATTGCGCGAAAGGCCTGGTAGTCCTGATCGTCGATACAGAGGCTGTCACCATGGATCAAAACCACCCGCGATCGACCCAGTTGCAGAATACAGGGTTCTTCCAGCAGGGCCATGCCGACCTTGCTAGCAAATTTTTCACCGAGCAGGAAATCACGGTTCCCGGCCATGAAGTAAACCTCGCAGGAGTCCGCGAGGCGATGCAGTGAATCGATGACCACCTGGTGATCGCCTGCCGGGTCGTCATCACCCAGCCAGACCTCGAACAGGTCCCCCAGGATATAAAGGTAACGGGCCTCGCGGGCCCGTGTCTGCAGGAATTCAACCAGTGCCTGCGTTATCTCCGGCCGGCCGGCGTCAAGATGGCAGTCGGAGATAAACAGGTACTCGTCACTCATGCGGGCAGGCCTGGGTTACTGCCGGCTGACCCCGGTAATGGTGATGGTTTCGATCGGTACATTCTGATGACCACCCTTGTTGCCGGTTGGTACCTGGGCGAGGGCGTCGACCACGTCCATACCTTCGACAACCTTGCCGAAGACGGCGTAGCCCCAGCCCTGCATCGACTCGCTGGTAAAATTCAGGAATGCATTGTCGGCATGATTGATAAAAAACTGGGAGGTCGCCGAGTGAGGGTCGCTGGTACGCGCCATGGCCAGGGTGCCGCGATCATTCTTGAGACCGTTGTTGGCTTCATTCTCGATCGGCGCGTGCTTGCTCGGCTTGTCCTGCATGTCAGCGGTTATGCCGCCGCCCTGGATCATGAAGTTGGGAATGACACGATGGAAAGTCGTATCGACAAAGTAACCGTCATCCACGTAGGCGAGGAAGTTTTCGCTGGTGTTGGGTGCATTTTGCATGTCGAGCTCGATCTTGATATTCCCCATCGTGGTTTCAAACAGCACGATCGGGTTGCCAGCAGTTGTTTCATTCATTGGTGATCCACCTTTGATGTTGGGAAAAAATGTCAGGGACAGTATAGCTGCGAGCACGACCCCGACAGGTAGTAACGTTCTAGTCATCAGCATTCCAGTAGTTGTGAAGCAGCGGATTCTACTGATTTGTCCTGGTTTTTGGAAGCTGGCTGGCAATTAACGGTTTCGCTCGCTGGGTGCATCTTTTAAACTCTACGGCCTTTTACAACCAACCCGTCCCTGCGAGCCATGCTGAAGATATACAATAGCCTGACTAATCGAAAAGAATCCTTTGAGCCGATTATTCCCGGACAGGTGCGGATGTATGTCTGTGGCATGACGGTTTACGATTACTGTCATATCGGTCACGCCAGGGTCCTGGTCGTGTTCGACGTGGTTTACCGCTACCTCAAGCACCTCGGTTACGACGTGACCTACGTGCGTAATATTACCGACATCGAAGACAAGATCATCAATCGCGCCAACGAAAATGGCGAGGACTATGACCATCTGACCGCACGCTTTATCAAGGCAATGCATGAAGATGCCGATGCGCTCGGCGTCTTGCGCCCGGACTGGGAACCGCGCGCCACCGAAACCATCGATGAGATGCTGACAATGATCGAGGCGCTCGAGGACAACGGCAATGCCTACCAGGCGGATAATGGCGACGTCTATTTTGCGGTTGCCGGGTTTGCCAGTTACGGGCAGCTGTCGGGCAAGAAAATTGCCGAATTACGCGCCGGTGAGCGCGTAGAAGTGGATGTGGGTAAACGCGATCCGCTTGATTTCGTGCTGTGGAAGTCCGCCAAGCCCGATGAGCCCAGTTGGCCCTCGAAGTATGGCAATGGCCGGCCGGGTTGGCATATCGAATGCTCGGCCATGTCGCGCAACCTGCTCGGTAATCATTTCGATATTCACGGCGGCGGGCAGGATTTGCAGTTCCCGCATCATGAGAACGAGATTGCGCAGAGCGAAGCCTGCAACGGCGAGAAGTTCGTCAATTACTGGATGCACAATGGTTTCGTGCGCGTCAACGAAGAGAAGATGTCGAAGTCGCTGGGCAATTTTTTTATCCTGCGCGAAGTGCTGGAAAGTTATCGCGCCGAGGAAATTCGCTACTTTATCGTCAGCAGCCATTACCGCAGCCCGCTTAATTACTCGGAAGAACAGCTCGATAACGCGCACGCGGCGCTGCAGCGGCTTTATGCCGCGCTGCAGGACACCAGGCCAGCTGAAATGCCCGCGGACAGTGAGTATCAACAGCGCTTCGAGCAGGCGTTAAACGATGATTTCAATACCGCAAACGCGATTGCGGTGCTGTTTGACCTGGTCCGTGAAATCAATCGCGCCAAGAGCGACGGGCTGGAACAACAGCATTCCCTGGCCAGCCTGCTGCGTTACCTGGGAGGGACTTTGGGGTTGTTGCAGGCCGAGCCGGATGAATTTCTGAAGTCCCAGGCCGGTGGGTCGGGAGGTGGGCTGAGCGATACCGCCATCGATGAACTGGTCGAAGCCAGATTGCAGGCGCGTGCCAACAAGGACTGGGCCAATGCCGATCGCATCCGTGATGAACTCGTCGATGCCGGCATCGTAATCGAGGATGGCAGCGACGGTACGCGCTGGCGCCGAGCCTGAATCCAGCTGGTGCAATATGCAGGCTAGCGTCAATGAGCGTTGACGTATTGTCATGACGCATTCGAAATAGCGGTTGTTATTCAATTGACGGACATTTTTGATCGGCGTATTATTCCGCGCCTTGTCGAAAGGCATATGTCGGGGTGTAGCGCAGCCTGGTAGCGCAACTGCTTTGGGAGCAGTGGGTCGGGAGTTCGAATCTCTCCACCCCGACCAAGATTTATCAGCGGTGTTTGTGTAATATGCTTCACCGAGTGTTTTAACGAGCGCCCGTAGCTCATTTGGATAGAGCATCGGCCTTTAAGCGCACAGGATGGGCCTGTGCACTAAGGAGCCTCACCGGGGAAACTGAACCCGGGGAGTGGATCGCACCGTATCGGGGAAACCTTAACAGTCAGCCTGGATCAGGTTGAGCTGATGGCAATCCCGAGGAAACCCTTGATTGGCCACCTATGGCGGTCACGGGGGGTTCCGTAGAGACTATACGTGCGACACCTGAGATGGTGAAGAGATAGTCCAGACCACAAACTCGTAGTATGAGGCGTCTAAAGGCGTAGTTGGTAAGCTAAGCCGAGGGTAGCAGGTTCGAATCCTGCCGGGCGTGCCATTTTATGGTGGGCGTAGCTCAGTTGGTAGAGTGCAAGATTGTGATTCTTGTTGTCGTGGGTTCGATCCCCATCGTCCACCCCATATTCCGGGCGCCTGATTTCAGGCGCCCAGGATTTCAGCGTAAAGGCACTGGTAGCCCGGTGTGCGAGGCTGTAACTGGAAAGGCAGTTCCTGCGAAAGTGGCGGAATTGGTAGACGCGCCAGATTTAGGTTCTGGTATCTTTGATGTGAGAGTTCGAGTCTCTCCTTTCGCACCATAATTCAAAGCCGTGGCGCGCCGCCATGGCCTGCCGCCATAAAGCAACCCGGTTCGCCAAAGGCCGGGTTTTTTCTCGGCTTGAATTTCGTCAAAATTGGCTGACATCTGTTTCTGACCTGCGTATAATCCGCGCCACTTTGGGACATTGCCCACTTCATGGTAGCGCTCCACTTGCCTAATTCGGCACTGTTGTTCGACTGGTCGCAACCAAATTTAATTATCTCTCTGTAAAATTCACGAGACTTTGACATGCAAGTATCAATCGAAACCCTCGAGGGTCTGGAACGTAAAATGACGGTTCAAATCCCGTCCGAACGCGTCAGTGAAGCCGTCGAGAAAAAGCTTAATGACCTCAGTAAAACCGTTCGCATTGACGGTTTTCGTCCTGGAAAAGTGCCATTGAAGGTGGTACAGCAGAAATTTGGCGGACATGTTCGCCAGGAAGTGATCGGTGATGTCATCGAGTCGAGCTACCAGGAAGCGCTCATCCAGGAAAAAGTGCGCCCCGCGGGTATGCCGAGTATCGGTTCGGTCAGCAGTGAAGAGAAACAGGACATGTCTTACACGGCGACCTTCGAGGTTTATCCCGAAGTCGAAGAACTCGATCTGAAATCCATCGAAGTCGCGAAGGCCGCGGTTGAAATATCCGACCAGGATTTCGACGCGATGCTGCAGAAATTGCGCGAGCAGCGCAAAACCTGGAAGGAAACCAAGGCCGCCGCGAAAACCGGCTACCAGGTCATGGTCGATTTCGAGGGCAGGATCGACGGCGAATTGTTTGATGGTGGCGCCGGTAAGGATATGCCGGTTGAAATAGGCGCCGGGCAGATGCTCGCTGAATTTGAAAGCGGGCTGGAAGGCATCAAGGCGGGCGAACAAAGAAGCGTCGAAGTCAATTTTCCCGAGGATTATCATGGCGCCGACGTTGCCGGCAAGAAAGCCGAATTCACGCTTAAGGCAACAAAGATCTCAAAACCCGAGTTACCCGAACTCGACGAAGAGTTTGCAAAAGGCTTTGGTGTCGAGGATGGTGATCTGGAAAAAATGCGTACCGATATTCGCGCAAACATGGAAAAAGAAAAAAATGATCGCCTGAAATCGAATCTTAAGAACGCGGTGATGGAGGGTTTGCTTGAGCACAATTCGATCATTGCCCCAAGCGCGCTGGTGAGCGATGAGATTGGTAATCTCCGGGTGCAGGCCGCGCAACGCATGGGCCAGGATCCGGAGTCCGTGGATCAAGCCAGTTTTCCGGATGAATTATTCAGCCAGGAAGCGAGCCGTCGTGTGCAGCTCGGGTTATTGATTTCCGAAGTCATCAAGAAAGAAAAAATTGAATTAAATCAAGCGCTTGTGGACTCAACTATCGAAGAAATGGCGGTCGCGTATGAACAGCCCGATCAGGTGCGTGCGTACTATCGGCAAAACCAGCAGGCGCGCTCGGGAATTGAAGGCATGGTGCTTGAAGATCAGGTTGTCGCCCACATCTTGGAACAGGCCAATGTTACCGAGAAAGAGGTCGGTTTCGAAGACCTGATGAATGGTAAGCTCTAGTTTTCAGAAAATCCGGATTTCCTATGAAAAATAAATTTCACAACGTCGATCTAAGTTCAATGATTTCCGACCCGTTAGCGCCCCAGGCCAACCTGGTGCCGATGGTGGTGGAACAGTCCGCTCGCGGCGAGCGAGCCTACGATATTTATTCGCGCTTGCTTAAGGAGCGGGTTATTTTTGTCGTCGGCCCGATCGAAGACCATATGGCGAATTTGATCGTCGCGCAGCTTCTCTTCCTCGAATCCGAAAATCCGGACAAGGATATTTCCCTGTACATCAACAGTCCGGGTGGCTCGGTCACGGCGGGCCTTGCGATCTACGACACCATGCAGTTCATCAAGCCCGACGTGAGCACCCTGTGCACCGGCCAGGCCGCCAGTATGGGAGCGATCCTGCTGGCCGGCGGTAGTTCGGATAAGCGCTATGGCCTGCCGCATTCACGCGTCATGATTCATCAACCGCTGGGTGGTTTCCAGGGCCAGGCGAGTGATTTTGAAATTCATGCCAAGGAAATAATTGCGGTCAGGGGCAGGCTCAACAGGCTGCTGGCCCAACATACCGGAAACAAGGAAGAGGTCATCGATCAGGACACCGAACGCGATAATTTCATGAGTGCCGAGGAATCGGTGGAATATGGAATCATCGACCGGGTTCTGACTTCTCGTGCCGACCCGGATGAGAATATCGCTCCGAAATAGAAGCGCGCTGGCGCTTAATCTGTGAAACCCACATCAAAAAGCTTTTTTTTAGGTTGTGCTCCGCGGTTTGGTCTAATATTATCGAATCGATTGCGCATTAATCCCGGTAGTTGGTATGAGTGACGAAAGATCAAAAAATAAGGATGAAAAGCTGCTTTATTGCTCATTTTGCGGTAAGAGCCAGCACGAGGTAAGAAAATTAATCGCCGGTCCGTCAGTTTTCATTTGCGACGAATGCGTCGACCTGTGCAATGACATCATCCGCGAAGAAATCCACGAAAGTGGTGAGGATGCCGAAAGCCGCTTACCCATTCCGCACGAAATCTTCAATGTTCTCGATGAATACGTGATCGGGCAGAGTCGCGCCAAGAAGGTGCTGGCGGTCGCCGTATACAATCATTACAAGCGACTCGAAGTCGGCCATATCAAGGACGACATCGAGCTTTCCAAGAGTAATATCCTGCTGATTGGTCCGACGGGTTCCGGTAAGACTCTG
>Ga0255048_10000798_pt1 | contig 23205 bp, 21 predicted proteins | sample JV7_2_2_MG_FD_183619 | JGI IMG/M metagenome (GOLD analysis project Ga0255048, IMG submission 183619) | Seawater microbial communities from Jervis Inlet, British Columbia, Canada - JV7_2_2 | ecosystem: Environmental > Aquatic > Marine > Inlet | place: Canada: British Columbia | collected 2016-10-06
TACCCATATGTTCAATAACTTCGGTCGTCCAGAAAAAATCTATACTTTCATTTTCTAGTTTAAATACAGGATCAACAGTTAAGTCTTGTATACGTATTTCACCATTGAAATTTTGAAACCATGTAGATTTAGATAACTCACCCCCTGCATTAGACCAAAAAGGATTTTCTAATTCACAAGCAGGATCAATATCGTAACCGTAATAAGAGCTGATAATATCTGATTTCTTTACAACATAAGCTTTGTATAAATTACGTAAAGCCCAACACTCACCACAACCTACTTCAAACGTATCAAGTGGTCGACCTAATCGTTTAGCTTCAGCTATACACATTGAGGAGATTTTATCGAACCGACTCATATGAGCAAGTTCATCAGGTCTCCAGTTTCCTAACACTCCCGCAGAAGCAAGATCCATTCTAGTATTTTTACTGTCGTTTTCATTAACAGTTAGTTTCTTTCGTATTGATGACATTTTATTACCTCCACCAACTTGGTTTAGTTCTACCCTTTTCCCACTTAGCGTAATGTTTCTCGTTAATAACGTAATTACGATAAGCTAGAACAGAGTCCTCGTTTTTATATTCATCAGGCATGGCTTGAGCAACTGGTGTCATAAGCCTTCGTGTAATGTTTTTAGGCATTACGTATAAGGCGTCTGAGAGTTTCTCTAGACTTGCGTGAGTCCGTTGGTAACGGTATGTATACTCATTACCTAACGCTATAAAATGTTTATAAAGCCAATAATAGTTACCACTGCATTCTCTAGCCCAGATCGTACAAGGGTGGTTCATATAAGCTTTCTTATATAAACCTACGCTATCTGCATATTCGTCTCCGTCTAATAGACGGTGGGCTGTACAGAGCATCTGTGCGGTTTCTAATGGCATCTTCACTAGCATTTTATCTGGTTGCGACTTAGCCGCAATCACAGGATCTTCGTTAAAATAAAATATGTTCATAATTTTCTCCTTTCTTTAAACATAAATCTAAGTACCTTTATACTTTACTTTTATGTGCAAAGTAAAGCACTTTCATATTTGATAGCAGCGTGTTGTTTTAGGCTCTATTAAATACAGGTTTTCTTTTGTTCTTGTAATACCTACATAGAATACTCTATTTTCCTCATCAGGATTTTGTTGGTAGTTTTTATAAACTCTTGTCGTTATATCCGTAAGTAATACAACATTAGTAGCTTCTCCACCTTTAGCCGCATGAATTGTAGATAACCGTATACGTGGTTGCTTAGTAATTTTTTCTCCTCGTCTAAGCATGGCTCTTATATAACTGATCTCTTTAGGACTTAATAGAGTAAAAACATCGTACCAACGACCTTCAGGCAAGTCTGGGAAATGACTTTTGAGATCTTCATACTGTAATATTAAATCACTATCGAGTAGATCGAGTTTCTTAGGTGTTTGAACTTTAATATATTTTAAAATGTTAGCACACTCAGCTAATGTAACTGTTTGTCCTTTTAATAATCTTTCCCAATAAACTACGGCTCTTACTTTTGCTTCTGATATAGAGGGTCTACCTTTTACTTCAAAAAACCATCCTTCGTTTCTACAATACTCATCAACATCTTCTAATAGGTAATTTGTTCTAGCTAAAACAAGCCACTCACCTTTGTCCATGTTTACTAATTCGATCGTGGGTTCCCATCGTACCATCCCTTCATCTGTTCTAGGTTTCCATTCTTTATAGATTCTAGAACCCACCTGACCTATACATTGACTAGCTATCTTATGTACCGCTGACGGAACTCTATAAGACTGTTTTAATACCATAGCATTTTTAGAATTATTAATCAAATACTCTACATCAGCTCCCGCCCAACGATAGATCGCTTGATCATCGTCTCCTGCTACGTAAATCTTTTTGGCTTTTTCTGCTAACTTACGAACCACCGCCCACTGCAAAGGAGATAAGTCCTGTGCTTCATCTACAAACATAACGTCTAACTCTGGAACATCACCGTCGATTAGAAAGTTTTGTAACATATCGGTGTAGTCAACGAGCAATCGATCTTCTTTAAATAGTTTTAATCCTCGAGCAAATCGTTCTAATTCAAACCAACCTACTGCATCTTCTACTTCGTGCCATTGTTCTTTTAAAGGTACGTCTCGCATCCTAGCAAGGTTTTCTATAAACGCTAAACGGTCATCGTGGGTCATACCGAATAAATGACCGTCGTCTGAGGTAGTTCTTCCTGTTAGTTTTAAATTAAGTTTTTCATTTAGATCGTATATATCTGAATTACTTACTACGCTTTCTCTAGTAAGTCCTAGTTGTCTAAAAGCTAATGAATGTAGAGTACGGAAAAAAGGCAGTTGTTTATTAGATACCTTGAAACGGTTCATTGCTCTTTCTTTGCCTTCGTTAACTGCTTTTTTAGTAAACGTGAAGAAGCCGATGTTCTCTGGTTCAGTACCGCTTTCTAGTTCGTCTTCGATTAAGCCAAGAAGTGTACTAGTTTTCCCTGTTCCTGGAGGTCCAAGGATCACTTGCGTGTGGCTAGGTAAGGTCATCTTTTAAATTTTCAAAGCTGTGATACACATCGATATGAGAGTTACATCCTGGACAACTTAGATTAGTCACTATGTCGTATTCCTCATCGTCTTCTAAGTCATGGTCGCCACCCCATATTAAGGGAGTTTTACAGTGCCAACAATTCATAGCCCACTCCTAAACGTTAAGTTGACTCTTTCTTCTGCTCCTACTAAATCAGGAACAGCGTGAGTAGCTTTCATCTGTGAATATCCATCGAACATAATTACATCACCGTGATCAAGAAGATATAACTTTTCATCTTTTATGAAATTTTCTTTTAAATCTACATCACTAGTATTGGTGTGTTGTTTTATATTATTTTGATAAGTTCTCCAAGCAAAAACACGAGGAGCACCAAAACTTAAAGAAACGACTATATCATCAAGAGCGGGTACAGTATCACTGTGGTGTGGTATACCTTTATCATCAGGATAAAAACCACATAAACAAAAAGTAAATTTTATTTCTTTATTAAAAACTCTAGAAGCTACATCTTCTGCCGCAACTTTGATTAACTGCATTTTATTAGTCCATGGTTCAGGCTCGTATAACTTCCCTGCATAATTAAAAGTTGAGTCACCAAACCCACGAGTCGGTCGACCTTTAACCATCGTACCTTCAAACATACGTTCACGAGGTTTATCCCATTTATCTATCCCGTGTTCGAACTCTGAAAATATATGTTTAATATGTTTAATCATAATAAGTTATCGTTAAAGTCAGGAAGATCATGTGATTCGTCTTGAGCTTTAAATTCTTCTATATACCAAACGTTTACTCCTCGTCCTTTAATATTAAAAAAGTGTGGTTCTCCGTGTAGTTGTTTTAGTTTAGATGTTAAGTTGTTTCTTTGATAGTCTTTAAAGTTATGTCTATGTAGATATTCCATTAAATCACCAAGTCGGAAATAGGTTTTACCATTATCTGTCCATGGTTTATGTAATAAAAGCTCATCACGTTCCCTCGCAGGTCGTTCTGTACAAAAATTCTCCAATAGTTCTAAAAAGTGCCCTTCTGTGGAACTTTCTTTCGGAACTTCGACCACAGTTAACGCATCGAGGAGCTGCTGGATAATCTGTCTCCAGACGTTTTCCTTAACCTTCTGAGGTATCTTGTTTAGAGCGTCCATGCATTTTCTTTGAAATCTATTTTGATTTAATAGGTCATCTGTCTCTAATTCTAACCTGCCACCTTCTACATCCAAGAACCAAATCGGTGGTTCACTATCTTGTTTAGTTAAATTACTAAATAACGGTGTACCACCGTTAGCACCAATCCCATATTTACGTGTTCGACATAGCGGACTATTACAATGACTAGCTATTGGTTGATCATTACATTTATAAAAGTAATCTTTACGTTGTACCTGCTTACCAACAGTCAACACTTCTTGTGCTCCTAATGGTGGTTGCATATATTTTATATTTACATCTTCTAATCTCTTTTCCCAATCGTCAGGAAATTTCTTTCTAAGGAATACTCCTACGTTAAACAATCCTGAATTACGTGTACCTTTAGGAAACCCCTGTACGATTAAATGTTGTATACATGGGGGTGATTGATCTAACCAATCAATAGCTTCGTTTAATGGACTAGCTTCTAATTTTTCTAACTGGTTTGCAGTTAAAGATAATTCAGATGCGAAGTTAAGGAATTCTTCTGGAGTTAACGCTCCACCGTCTCTACCGTAAGCATAACGTGTTGAGTTCTCTCCTCCGAAGTAAGGCATATTTAACGTGCTACCTCTATCACCACGTTCTAATAACAGTTGTGTTTGTTTAGGAAATATCTCTGCTTGACCGTAGCCGATTGCCGCGGCTAATTGTCTAAGCTTTCGTTGTAGCATCGAAGCCGCAACAGGTTCTTGTAGGAAGATATAAATGTGTGCTCCTCCGCTTTTACTTCGACAAAGTATTAGAGGTAATTCTTGTTTAGCTAGTTTCTTTGAAAGGTCTTTTAAATCTAGTTGATACTCATCAACATCGATCGCTCCCCATACACAGCTATTGTTTTCATCTATAGCTACAATCCCTACGCTTTGACGACCTGACAAGTGGTCATCCCACAGCTTCAGAAGATCTTTATCAGATAACTCCTTAGATATGGTGATGTTTTTTCCACTTGCTTTGCCATCCTCTCGAGTTTCATCACTTGCGGTAAACGTACCGTAAGCTTTCCGCAATCCAGCATAGCGTGTAGCAAATTTCTCTGCTAACGACATAAAACCCCTCCTTGTTAGATTGCGTCGTCAAACGTAGTATCTTTTACGTCCTCTCTTTGATGTTCCTCTTTAACTTGAACGTCTCCTGATCTAGCCGCAGACATAAAGTCTTTAGCCATCATTGCAACAGGCATCTCTGTAGCACCTTCTTGATTAACAGAATATCCATTCCAACTACCTTTATCATTAGACTGAGTAGTTGTAGTAAGTCTATAAGTATAAGCAAACATTGGTGCTTCTACCGAATCACCTTTGCTATTTTCTACTCTAGCCATTCTTAACATGGTTAACCATTTTCTAGCTACACCTAATTGTGTAGAAGTAAAAGTTACTACCGCTTGTTGTGGAGCATTACCGTCTAATACTAAAACGAAAAACTGTGCAGTTTCTACAATCTCGTTACCGTCTGGTGTATATGACCGTCTAGTTTCAGGATCTTTAGTACATTTAGATAAGATAGAAATGTCATGGTTAGCGTTTACTAAACCACCACCCTTCTCTCTAGGGATCCATTCAATGTACTTTTTATTATAAGCACACGGAACAATTAATATTCCTTTTTCTCCGTCGTGGGCTTCACCTGTAACGGTGTTGTACAGATCCCCTGCACTCGCACCTTGTACATAACTACCATGTTGTTTTTGTAGTTGTGGTGACATAGGTTGAAGAACTCTTATAAAGGGGATTGCAAAATCCTCAGTTGTAGTTTCTTCTAGTCCTGTACCGCCCGATAATAAATTATCATCGAACGTACTTATCGCTGTAGCTTTAGTTTCAGCTACTTCATTTTTATTCTCTGCCATAATTAATCCTTTTTAATGGTTGCTTTAGTACCTATATAGATACCAAATGGTTCGGTTGGTATATCGTTACCCGAAGTAAACTGCTCTTTTACAAAAGCTTTTAATGTACTCGGATGAACACTCTGTCGCACTTCTGGTGATAGACCTCTAGATTGCAGAGCCGAAACAGTTTCGTTTACGACTGTACTCTCCTCACGTCCGAACTTTAAAAGAACCTCGTTCTTTATAAGCCCCTCGTGACCGTTTTCTACTAACCACTGATATGCTACTTCTTGGTTTGCTTTCGATATGTGAGCGTTATAGAACTCATTAATAGAGATTTTCTCCCCAGTACTGAGTACTATTTGATTAAGACCTGCGGATTGCATCGCGTCAGGTAGTTCTTGCTCCGAAGTCAAACGAAGTTCTTCTTTCTTAGCTTTTAAATCTTCTTCTAACGTAGACACTTGTCTTGCTAACTGAAGTTGTTTATTTGCTAAGGAAGAAACAATATTAAGTTCTCCGTCAGATACGTCATTCGTCCATTCTTCAACGGATTCGGTACCGACTAAGTCCTCAAAAGTTGGTTTATTCATCTATTTCTCCTTTCTGATGTAGATCGATATCAACAGGATAATATAATCCTTCCTGCCTATCCCACTTTAATATACTATATCTACCTCGGTTATAAAATGCAGCGATAGAACACGCTACGCCAATGGCGGCAGGATCGCCAATTAATAATAAGTAATCTCCTTCTTTGAAGTCCTGTAGAATCTTTTTCATCCTACGAACAGAGGGAGCAGCACTTAACATAATTTGTGTATTAGAAGGTAACAGAACTTCGAAATCACCATAGCTTCTAGCAGAGGCAATGTTTCGTCCTGGAACTTCCTGTACAACATATACTGTCACTTTTTTCTCCTTTCTTATTTCTAGAACTTAAATAATATCTAGCAATTACGACAAAGTAAAGCTATTAGTTATATAGTAGTTTTCAGAATTAAAAAGTTTATCGGAAAAACTTTTCGAAAACTACTAATATCGGTAATAATCTAATAGATTTTTAAACAAACACAATGTTTAAGAGTGTTACAGTCTATTAGATTGTAACATTAATTCTATTAGAAACTACTAATTCTATTAGAGGGCATGAGAAAACTAAATACTTTGGTGTTTTTTATAATTAAATTGTAATATATAATGGGAACTAGAAATTAGAAAGTAATATGAAATATAAGTTTAAAACAGAGCCTTATGAGCATCAGCTTGAGGCGTTAAAAAGATCATGGAATAAGAAAGAATATGCTTATTTTATGGAAATGGGTACGGGTAAATCTAAAGTACTCATAGATAATATAGCTATCCTTTATGACAAGGGTGGTATTAACGCGGCTATTATTATAGCTCCTAAAGGAGTCTATCGAAACTGGTCTGGGAAAGAGATACCTTTTCATATGCCTGACCATGTAGAACGGCACGTAGGCGTCTGGAATCCCGCACCAACTAGAAAACAAAAAGTAGAACTAACAAAACTGTTCGAAGTATCTCCTGAGTTAAAAATATTAGTTATTAATGTAGAAGCTTTTAGTACGAAAAAAGGCGTAGCTTTTGTTGAGAAGTTTATACTCGCTCACAACACACTGATCGCGGTCGATGAGTCTACAACTATTAAAAACCCTAAAGCACAAAGAACTAAGAACTTATTAAAGTTAGCAATTAATACAAAGTACCGTAGAATCCTTACAGGGTTTCCTGTTACCCAATCACCGTTAGATTTATATAGCCAAAGTGCTTTCTTATCAACACAGCTACTAGGTTACTCATCGTTTTACTCATTCCAAAACAGATACGCAAAAGTTATTAATAGAAGTATGGGACAACGAACTTTTAGACAAGTAGTCGGTTATCAAAATATAGAAGAACTAACTGATAATGTAAAGGAGTTCTCTTATAGAGTGCTAAAGAAAGAATGTTTAGATTTACCTGATAAAGTATATCAACGCAGAGAAGTTGAACTTACGCCTGAACAAAAGAAAGTTTATAAACAATTAAAAGATTATGCTATCGCTCAGTTAGAGTCTAGTGAATTAGTAAGTGTTACTTCTGTTCTAACTCAGATTCTTAGGCTACACCAAGTCGTCTGCGGCTTCGTTAAACACGATCAAGGCGATGAAGTAGAAATTAAAAACAATCGTTTAGATAGTTTATTAGATGTATTAGCAGAAACTCAAGGTAAAGTTATTATATGGGCTAATTATCAATACGATATTAAACGTATCTTAAAAACGTTACAAGAAACAGTTGGACCAGAAGCGGTAACTACTTATTATGGAGCAACGCCTGATGAAGAACGTCAGGATGTTATTAAAAAGTTTCAAGATCCAAACTCGTCTTTAAAGTATTTAATTAGTAACGTACAAACAGGTGGTTATGGTATTACTCTGACCGAAGCAAGTACCGTGATTTATTATTCTAATAATTATGATTTAGAAAAACGTTTACAATCTGAAGATAGGGCTCACCGTATAGGTCAAACTAATAAAGTTACTTATATTGATTTAGTTGCTAAAGGAACTGTTGATGAAAAGATTGTCAAAGCTCTTAGAAATAAACTCGACCTAGCACAAGAAGTACTAGGTGATGAAAAATGGAAAGACTGGATCGATTAACGTAAAGACATCTGATACGCAATAGCAGCATTTGCAGCTTGTTGAGAATCGGAAGATGGCGTTCTACCACTGTTAGCTTTATTATAAGCGTCTTTCAGAAATTGTGCTTTATCACTTAATGTTTCTCGAGGCATCCGTGGTACATTGACAGGTCCTTCCATGTCTCTATCAGACACACCTCTACCACTCATGTTGTAACCCATCGGACTAATTGATTGTACGCTTTCACTGTTTAATATCGGATTATTTTTTAAACCATTCATAATCATTTCTTTTAATACATCTGTATCAGGCATTTTTTCTTCAGCAATCATTTCATAGAAAGGAAGATTATCTCTAGCAAAATTTTGTATTTGCTCACTTGTTGAGGGTTGTGATAAATGTTTTCCAGACCTAGCATATATAGGTCCACCGCCCATCATCATCATTGGATCTTCTTGACTGCCTTGCATAAGCATCGCTTTAGCTGTATCTAAAATAGCAACTGCCGCACCAATATCTCCTTGTGCTCTACCTACAACTGCTTCAGCTAATGCGGCTGAATCTTGTTCGATTGACATAGGTTCTTCCATCGGAGGTTCTTCCATACCCATTGGAGGTTGTTCGCCACCCATTCCTGGTGGTGGTCCCATCGGAGGTTGTCCGCCACCCATTGAAGCTATTCCACTGTTCATTGGTGGTCTACCCATCGGGGGTTGTCCTGGAGGAGGTCCGCCCATTGGTGGTTGTCCTGGAGGAGGTCCGCCCATCGGAACGCCTTGTCCTGTGGTTCTTATATCTGTTAGCATATCTGGTATTCCTGCCATTTTATCTCCGTGGTCTAAAGCCTGATTGAAACACTTGAGTAAGTGTATCGTTTTGTTGATTTAAGGGCAACCTTGATAGCCCACTATTTAAAATATTATTGTTTCCCATTGGCACTCGACCGCCTTGATTCATTCCTGGAGCACTACCAAATTCAGCAGGATCCATTGGTCTAATGTACTCATCAACAGGACTGCTAGGTTGTTCAAAAGGTCTATAAGGGTTTTTAACTGCTCTGTTTGTATAAGGATTCATAATAGGTGCAGGCGTTGGTGCAGGTACAAAAACTTCTGGTGGAATAGTTCCTGCAGGTCCATCTCCTCCTCCTGGAATATATCCATCAGGTAACTCACCTGTTACAGGATCAGTTACAACAACTCCTGGTCCAGGATTAACTGGAGTTCCAGGAACAAAAACTATATCACCACCTGTTTCAGGATCTACAAAAGGATAATCAGGTAAATCATCAGGAGGTACGTATGGAGTAGTCTCTCCTGTGTCATTACTTACAGGAGGTGTGTAAGGAGTAGGCTCTGGCTCAAAAACATTATTATTATAATCATATAAACCTAAATCTGGAAGTGTTACTACAGGAGCAGGAGCAGGAGCAGGAGTAAATACGTCTACGTAAGGATTCGTGTATACAGGCACATCAGGAACCATTCCTGTCATATCGATATCTTCAAACTGAAAATCTTCTGCAGTTATATTGTCAGGTAAATTAACATCGTAACCAAAAAGAGTAGGGTTAAAATAATTTTGAGCAGTGGTCGTTGGTAATGTCTCGCCTTCAGGAGGACTTACTGCTGGAGGAGTAGTACCAGGCATAGGCATAAAATCAGGAATAGGAACTTCATCAAAAGTACCTGTTTCTTGATTCCATACTTGCATTGTGGTTTGTGGTTCTGAGGGTGCTGACGGAGTTGGTGCAGGTTGATCTATGGCATATTTGCTATATACCTCATTTGCAAACATTTCTTCAATGGTAGGTCTTGCATCCCCTTCTTGATAAGGTGTGTATGCCCCACCAGTTCCAATAACACCAAACATATTGTATAGCTCTTTAAATCTAGCTTTCTCTTGTTTTATTCTTTCAAATTGTTCAGGAGATGGTTGAGCAATTCTGCCATAATCTGCACCTCTTTGCTGCAATTTATCAAATAAACTTAAATACTCGTCGTATTGACCTTGAAGATAATATTGTCTACGAGGATCGTTGGTGTACATAGCCACGCCTGTTGCATCAGGATTTATTACATTTAAAAATCCTCCACTATACGCAGTTGGGGGTGGTTCAGTAGGAACAAAGGGTACTTTGCCACCAAGCCCCGTGTGTCCTCTTGTGTAAGGCGTCCCTACTGTTGGCATAGAGGGTGCGTTAGGTAACGACGCTATCCCTTGTTCAGCTTCGGTTGCTTGAGTGTTTTTAAAATCAGCAACGTCTGCAGTATATTGATCAGTAGCTCCTTGACGAGCTTCATTCGCTTCCTTACGCATTTCTATAACGTCAGCCATTCCAGGATCCATAATACCTGTTCTATCAAAATCTTCGTATGCGAATTCGTCTTGGAACATATTGTTATTAAATCTAGCCATTATTGAAATGCTCCTGCTGCGGTATCTACAATTTCATCCGTTAGTGGTGTTGAAACTTTACGTTTAGGTTGTGTTTTTGTTTCTATATCGTAATCATCTAAATCATTAGCTAAATCTTGTGTAGCGACTGTTCCGTATGAAGTTAAAAATCTTATAAAGTTTTGTGCTTTTACTCGACCTTCTGCGTAATTTAAAGTCATTCTAAATAAATCAGGGTCTAATAACATTTCACCAATAAAACGTTTACTGCCTTCGTTTATTCTTTTTTCTGCCGCGTTAACTCGTCTACCAAACTGGGTAAGAGGTGGAATAATAAACTTTTTAATGTATTCGATTTTAGTAGCAGGTGCTTCTCTTAAAATAGATTGTTCTGCTGCTGATGACGTAGCAGGTCCTATTTCTCTTTGGACTAAATTATTAAATGTTTTAAATAATTTGATATATTCTTTACCTTCTTTACCTAATAACGGTGTAATAAAATTATCAAACGTTAATACAGGTCCAGTAACATCAGGAGGTCCAAACCCTTCGGTAAGTAATCTATTTAAAGCTGCGGGGTCCACTTCGACTCCACCTGCAATACCTTGTTTAGGTTTAAGAATTGATTGGTTTATATAACGTTTAGTTACCGCTGCAATTTGTTCTTTTAATTCAGGATTGTTTTTTATAAGACTCATTAAATATCTTTGGTCTTCTAGTACTTGTCCTGAAAGTTTTTGTGTCTTACCTGTCTCTAATAACAACTCTACAACATTAGCAGCACTTGGGTTAGGGTTAGTAGCACTACCAAACCGAGCTCTCATTTTAGCGATAGTATTTTCAGTTTGCTCTAATTGTTTAATTATATTGTTTTGGAATTGTTTAGGATTAAAATCAAACATTTTATAATTATCACCAAATATTTCTTTTAACGTACCTCTATGTAATTTCATAAACTCACGATAATCTTTAGCGATTTGTAAAGGTGTTTTATCTGCTTGATCTAAAATATTACGTTGAACATAAGTAGCAATACCTTTTTGTATATCTAACACTTCGTCAGACCCTTCTGCACGTAAAACTTTCATTAGTTGACTAACTCGAGTATTAACGTTACTGCCTGAAGTACTTGAACCTAATAAAAAATCTACAACTTTTTCAGGTTGTTGTTGATTTAAACTTCTAAATATTTCTGTATTACTTAACTGAATCGCTTCTTTTTGATTCGCCCAAGCTCCTTTTAAATCTTCTCCGTAGCCTGTGTTTTGTTTATACTCACGTAAAGATTTTTTAGTTACTTTAATTCCTTGAGCTTCCATTTGAGCTTTAGCTCCTTCATCGACTAAAGAATTTATTTGTTTTTCTATTCCTCTTTCTAAATTTCGAGCGTATTGAACAGCTCCTTTTAAATTAGGATTGTTACTAGCGAAATCATTTAATACTACACGAGCATTATTTAGTTCTTGTAATGTAAAATTAGGATTTTCAAAACCTTCTTTACCTAACCCCTGTAATCTTTTTAAAACTGCTCCACCTTCTGTACCCAACATCTGCATTAAAATATCTTTTGATTCCTTAGAATCTAAACTACGTAATAATTGATCTGACTCTTTTTTAGTTGCTTTAGACCAAGTTGTTGCTGGAGTTCTTGTATAACCAGCACCTGTTGTTAAATCAGCGTACTGAGGGTTGTTTAAAGCATCCGACCAAGCTTGATTAAAAGGTTTAATATAATTTTCCCTTATCTCATTTAAACGAGTACGAGTTCTAGGAAACATTGAGTCTCCTGCTTTTGCGTCTTCAACTTGTTTTAATAAAGTTTGACCCGCTATTGCAGGATCTTCAGCACCGATTAAATTATTACGCATATTAGTAACAGCAGCTCTTGAATTTTCTTCAAAAGCTAAAACATCTTGTTCTACTAAATTACGTATACCTTGACTTGTTGTTGCACCTGTAGCACCAGAAGTTGCTAAATTAGGTCCAACTTCATCGTTTAATGCTTGAAGGAAACGATCTATAACTTCTTGATTTCCATTCTTAATTTGTTGGTATAAAGCAGCTAGTTCTGGATCGTCTGCGTTTTTTAGAAAAACCATTTCTAAATCGGCTGCTTCTAATCGACCTGTAGCCGAAGCCAATGTCGGATTGTATTGGTTAAATTCTTTTCCTGTACGTTCTGCTAATAAAACAATAGCGTCTTGAATTTCTTTAACAGAACCCATATTGCCATATAAAACACCGTCAGAAGAAGTTACTAGTTTAGCCTTAGTTGGATTAGCTCCTCCTTCTGAAGCCCTCGCTTGTCGCATTAAATCATCTATTTTTTCGAAGAACTCAGGTGGAACATCTTTTCCTGTAATATTTCTCCACATTTTAGGAATAATGTTTGTAGCTATACCTATCGTAGCAGTTCCTGCAAAAGCTAAAGAACCAATCATTCCTGATTCTTTTAAAATATCCATAAAATCTCTATCGTGAGCTCCTGCTACTAATCCTGCACTTAATCTTAAAAAATCTCCACCTGCCGCACCTGCTGCTGATAAACCTGAAATACCTAAAACTTGACCTGATCGTCTGAATAAACCAGGAGCAACATTAGCACCGCCTTTTAATAAAGGTTCAAACTTTTTAGCTCCATAAACTGTAAGAGCAATATCTCCTGCGATTGCAGGAACTTCATTTATTAAAAATTTGTATGTATCTTCTGCAGTAACATAAGGAGTGTTTATTAATTGTTCTTCTTCTGAACCTTTAGCTTTAAAAACTAATCCTAACGAAGGATCACTAGGATTTATATATCGATAAGTTCCGTCTAATCCGTATTGATCACCAATATATTTAATATCTTCTTTTGTTAAATTACGTGGAGCTAATCCAATTTTACTCCTAAATCCTGCTTGATCACCGAAGTTATCAAACGTTAATTCACTGCTTGGTTCGAATCCTAATGCAGCAATCTTTTTAGCTTTTTCAATACCGAAAGGGGCTTGAGGTTCAAAAGGTCTATAGTCATCAGGATAGTTACCCTGTGCAAAAACTTCTTGACTACGTTGTTGACCCTCACCTGAATTAAAATAATCAACTTGTTTCATATATTCAGGATGACGTTCATACATATCGTATTCGATCGGAGCTTTATTGTATGGTTTTACTCGGTTTTCGAAATCAACAGAAGTTTGAATTTTATTTAATGTATCTGCATCAAATATTTCTGTCGCACCTGCATTAAGTTCAGGACTGAAGATAATAGCTGCTGATCCCAATTCTTGAGGAGAAAGTATTTGTCCGTAAGTTACGTTTGGGTTGTTTGTTAAGGTTTGAGTTCCTAAGACTTTAGCGGCTTCATCACGTTGAGCGATAAAAGCGTCGTATTGTGCTTGAGTAACCTCCATACCTTATTGAGTTAAGTCTCTTATTGTTTGTAATTCGAAACTATATTCTTTATTAGGATCGATTGGATCTCCAGGACGGACGGCTGTTTTTTGATTTTTTCTATCAAAATAAATTCCTTTATGTTGTTGCCATTCTTGGACGACCTCATAATCCCCATATCTTTGATAAAAAGGTTTATATGTATAAGTACCATAATCTAGCCACTGAGGAGTATCTATACCCTCTGCATCAGGTTTAACCATAGGTGTGTAATACATTTGAACAACTGATTGAAATTGAGGATCTAACATATCGTATCTAGACATACCGTTAATTGGTAATGCTACCCCTGTTTCAGCATCTAATCCTCGCACTAATTGATCTCCAAAACGTAATAAATTATCGTTTAATACTTTTGGGTCTTGTGTACTACCAAACCCCACGATTTGTAAATGGTATGCTAAATCTTTATCAGATAAAGTTCGACCTGTTTGACCGTTTGCCGCAGCAGCCATATAAGCTAATTGTAAAAAGTTTGCACGAGTTGCTACATTAGCATAAGACGCTTCACCTAATATTTGTCTTAAATCAGTACCTGTTGCGTTTTCGAAATCAGCAGTGGCTTGATTAATTTGATCTTCATCACCTGATTTAATAGCGTTGTATAATTTTAAAGCGTTACTTCCTGTTCCTGGAAGTGTTCCACCGTTATTATTATTGCTAAAATAACCTTCGATACCTGCGTCACCTCCTGCGGCTGTAGCTATTACATCGAAGTTAATTAATGCACTATTTGCTATATTCGTTAAAGCAGAAACAGTGGTTGTACCTGCTTTAGTAGGGTCTTTTATACCTTCTTGTAACATTGCTATTGTTGAATTAGATACGTTTAACATACTAGCAACTGCTTGATCTCTAGCTGTTAGTTTTTTATTAGTTTCTCTTATTTCTGTATAATTAGGATTTTTAAATATATCTACAGCACTGCCTTTACCTGAATCTAATTTAGAAGGATCAACCCAATTAGGTCCTGCAGGTCTAAAACCATTCGCATCTGCATCAGGGTGTTCAGGATCATTAATAAAAGCAACACCTGCTTGTGGTCCTTTGCTTTTTACAAATCCTGGACGAATATCAACAATACCTACTTTAGCAGATTCTGAATCTTGTAAGTTTAAAAATGCAGCAGTTCCATTATCTAATTGATTTTTAATAAAAGCTGATCGTGCTGTTTCTGTTTGAGCGTCTACAGTAGCATCGGCTTTACGCATAGCCATATAAGTACTTGCGTAATCTTTAGCACCTCTTCCAGAAAGCCCTGCGGCTACGATATTAGCTATTTCATCCATTCCGAACGTATTAGCTTCTGCTCGTGGTCCATATAATTTATAAGCATCTAAAGAGGCTTGTTCTGTTTGACTAATATCTGTAGCGTCTGCTCCAATACTTTGTAAATATTGGTCATCGGACAATGTTTCAGGTTTACCTTTAAACATATCCATAATACCTCCAACAACAAAAGGAGCTAACGGTGCAAACTTTTCTTTATTAGTCGGCTCTAGTGAACGTCTTTGAGGTGCAGGACGTCTAGCCGTAGGAAACCTGACTTGAGCAGGGTTCATCTTAATACTGGTTATCCCTCCCCCTTGTTCAGGTCCACCAAAAGTAGGGAATGCTGTAAAAGGCGATGCCATTATCTTCTATACCTGTTATAAAGTCCTGGAAGACCGATTCCGCCACCACTAGCAAATTGTTGAATAGGAGCTGTTGGATCTATGGGAGCAGTTCCACCACCGCCACCTGCTCCACCACCGCCACCTGCTCCACCACCGCCACCAGGAGGTGTAGTTCCAGGAGGTGTAGTTCCAGGAGGTGTAGTTCCAGGAGGATAAGTTCCAGGAGGTGCATTGTTATCTATAGGAGGAAGATACGGATTAGGAATATTCCCTGTGTTTGGGAAATAATTTGAATTAGTTGGCATATCACCACCAGCATAACCGTAACCACCCGCCAACGGTCCAAGAGCCGAGGCAATAGATCCAACATTCTGTAACGTTTGCATCGGTAAATTGTATTGACCCGTAAAGTTTTGGTAATTGAGATCCATAAGAGATTGATTTCGTCCTCTATTTAAACCACCCATACCCATCATTGATTGAATATCGTTTTGTTGTAAGCCTTGTAATGCTGGAGCCATACTACCGTATTGTTGACCAAGTTGACCAAACCCTTGTGAAAACTGAGAACCTAACCCTGCTAACCCTTGACCGCCTTGTAACCCCATACCAAACATTCCTTGCCCTAATTGTCCTTGTAATCCTGCAAATCCTGCTTGTCTATTTTGTTGTGATTCAAATGCTTGTTGTGCTCTATTTGCTGCGTCTTGATAACCACCTGAACGTATACCTGCAATAGCTTCTGCTACTCCACGTTCTTGTTGCCTAGCTAATTCACCTTGAGCTATACGTCCTCTTGAACCACCGAAGGCTCCTTGTGAAACAGCTTGGTCTCTAAGACCCATATCTTGTTGGGCTGATTGTCTATCTAAATCTGTAAGTGTTTGTTGAACAACTTGATCTTCAAAAGGATTATAAAAACCACCTGTTCTTCTTGGATCAAAAGATCTTGTAGATCTTTGACCTGTAATATTTGCTTGATTAGTTAACCCTCTACCGCTTGTTAACCCTTGAGATATTTCGTCAGCTCCTCTAACTGTTCCTGCTCTAGAAACGTTTGCAGCTTCACCTAATAACCCTGCTTGTTGTCCTAAATAAGGTCTATAGCTACCAATAGCAGAATCTTGAAGATCCATAGCGTATTGTTCTCTAGGATCAAAGTTAGCAACTCGTTGACCGCTATAAGTAAAAGGACTTGAATCGGCTTCTCCTAAATTACTAAATTGATCTTGTAAAAATCTTTGAGCATAAGGAAAAATACCTTGTTGTAAAAAATCGCCTATATAACCCGCGGGGGCTTGGGTTGAATATTCTTGTTCTTCTCTTTTAGCCATATTTTATCCGTATCTTTTATTTCCCATTTTATTAAACGCGTCTAAACGAGCTAACCCTTGAGCATGGCTACCGTTACCTGCAGCATCGACTGCGGCTTTAGAAAGCATATACTCACCGTTACTTGCCATTACAGGTATAAGGTCATCTTTAGGACCCCCTGGACCACGCATCTGTCCTCCGTCAGGCATAAACATTGGTCGTTTTAATGCTGTTCCTTGATTAGCAAACGTAACTTTAGAACCACCAATCGGTTGTATATTCATTTGTGCTGCTCTTCTACGTGCTGAATTTCCTGGAAGTGTTTGTGTACTGACTTGACTACCAGGACGTTCAGGAACGTCAGAAAGAGCCGCACTTAATACTTTAGTAATTGCACCAATTCCTGCATTAAACATTTCAGGGTTTTCTCCTGCGTAGTTAGATACTTGTTGCATCATTGTTTGTTCTTGATTTATTTCAGGGTCAATAGAGGCTAATGCTTCAGTTTTTGTCATATCTATTATGTCTGTATTTTCTATAAGATCTGATGGAGGTAGATCAGCCATAATTCCTGATTCAAAATCAACACCTGAGTCTGGACGGGTTTCTGGTTTAGGGGGTCTACCCGACATTTTTGCAATCATAGCTTGGAGTTCTTCAAATTGTTTTAAATTATCAGAATCTAATAAATTTGTAATTCCAAAACCATTAGCTTTATACTGAACAGGTCCACCAAAAGCCATACTTGCTAAACCATCAGGACCCATACCTGCTTCTTGTAATAAAGCTAACAACTGTTCTTCTTCGCTCATTTCTTCGGGTTCTAACATATTCTCATTTCCGAAATCACCAAAGTCTAGTACTTCGCTTCCGCCAATAGGAGTAGTTTGAATATCTCCTCCAGGTTGTAACGTAGGAGCAGTGCCGCTACCAATAGCTCCTTTAGGATCGTTTTGTTTATTAGACGCTATTTTTTGTGAAAGAAGATTACCACCTACGGTAATTGCTGCAGTCCATAACATACTCATGAACTCACCTCAAACTTACTCACTAACTGATCTATTTGTTTTATATCAAACCCTTTTAAAGAACTTTCTGATAAATTTTTAATAGTTACTTCGTTTACGACTTCTTCGGGTGTTAAACAATCAGTTCTATGGATAGTTATAAAAGTGCATTCTTCGTGAATAAACATAAGACGTTGTGTTCCTGCTAACGTTATTCCGTTGTGTGGAGCTTTTATCCGTTCAAGTCCTCTTTCTGTAAAAATAGAACACTCTCCTTTCATAATAAAAAACGGGTGATTTTTATTATGTATTCGACTAACTAAAGTTAATCCCTTAGGCATAACAATAGTTCTAATGTATTGACCATCAGCAAAATCATGGGTAACTGCTCCCTCTGTTTCGCCTTTTAGCGAAGCTAGGTTACTATCTTGTCTTGTATCTTTAGAAAACTTATCTAAAACTTTTTGAAACTTAGATACTTTAGTAGTGAATTCTTGTAAATTTTGTTTGTAATCTATAAACTCAGAAACTTCTTGATCAGAAAAGTTAGGCACTGTTTTTAAAGCATTGAGACTCATTAGAACCTACTCCTAGCTTTAGTTTTCTTTCCTTTAGACGAATAAATTACGAAGTCAGAACGACGACCTTTATTCTTTTTGTATGTCTTTTTATCAACTCCAACCATTGTTTCCTCAGCGTTTATAAACGTTTTGCGAGTTATAGCTCACCCCGTAAACTGCAGCACATGGCTGAATATTTGATTATATATCAAAGAAAGGACTAATGTAAAACCCTTTTATAGTCATCTTCATTGTTATCAGTGATAATTACGTCAAGCATACCGACTACATTTACCCCGTATGTTTCCGCAGTTACCTCTGCATCTTCAAAAGATTCCGCAATAATATTAGGACCTTCATAAAAATCATCTTTAAACTTGAACTCTGTAATATAAACTTTCATTATCCGTTTAATGGATTATCGTCCTTTTTATCTAACTTAGCTTCTAGTTTATTTAAGTTATTATCAAGGCTTATTAAGTCAGCTTTGATGGTAGCTATATCAGTTTTTATCTCTGTCACATCAGGCACTTCAACGCTATCTATTTGTTTTTCTAAAAACTGTACAGATGTTTCTATAGAAGCAAAACGTTCTTCTATGATTTTCATTTCATCTTCTGCTTCACTTATACCGCCTATCTTAGCTTCTAAGTTTTCTAACCTGTTAACATACTCTGCACCTGTATACCCAAAACCAGCAAGAGTACCTACGATACCGACTAAAGCAATTATTTGTGTTGTTTTATTTTGAAACCAATCCATAGTAATTCTCCTATAAAGGTGGTTGTGAATTTATTATATCGTTCATTTTGCTTATATTACTACCTGCTAGTCCATAAAAAGCGTTTATATTATCGTTTAGTGTGACAGATGAATAGATTGTTTGGCTAGAGTACCAGTCTGTGGCATCAAGCATGGTAACTTCTTTATAAGTGTTAAATGCAGGCACATAACCCATAAGTGCCATAAGTTTTGATTCATCTGCATATTCACCTGTAGCTTCTTGTTCTTGTTCAATCACTTCTTGTTGAGCCTCAATATTTGCTGCAATAATCTTATCTGCTATTTGATCTGCTTCTGATACGGTCATAACTCCTGAAGATGCGGTATCAATTTCCCCTTGCACATTACTTACTTGCACATCAGCAACAACCATAGAGGCTGAATTATCAAACGTAGGTAAAGGAGTTATAGACACATTCATACTTGTAGAACCGCCCGTTGTATCAGACATAGATAAAACTTGATTTGTTTGTTGTGCCGCACTTGCATATTGATCTGATGCACTTGGGGAACTAGTTGTGCTAATCCCACCACTTGATTGTGAACTATTGCTTGCTGTGTTGCTTGCTGTATTAGTATTAGCGGTTGTACTAGAACTAGAATTGTTTGTACGAACATTAGAATAGCTGTTAGTAGCTGTTTGTACTCCTGCTTTGACTACATTAAGTGCTGTAACCATTAATCTATTTTTTCCTTTGCGATTTTCCTTTTCTACAACCTCAAACTCTTCTTCTACTTCTTCGAGTGTTTCTTCTGCTTGTTCTTCTTCTCTTTCAGCAATAAGTTCTTCTTCAAAAATTTCTTGCCTTTCTTCTATTTCCTCAAATATTTCTTCTACTGCCTCTTCTTCAAATATTTCCTCTATAAATTCTTCTTCAGGCTCATCAAGGTTTGCCATTTCTTCTTCTAATCGTTCTTGCGTTTCTTCCTCAAACCAGTCATCTAATTCTTCTATAGAGTTAAATTCTATAAAGGTTTCAGGTTCGCTGTAATCTTCAACTAAAAGCGTTTCTTGGAATATAAATTCTTCTAATAATATTTCATCTTGATAATGTTGCTCTTGCTCCGCATCCCATACATCCATCATTACGTCTACATCATCATAAGATGTTATAGGCGTTGAATCCCACTCAACAAAACCATCTTCGCTAAATTGAATGTCTGTACCAAACCAATCATCAACTTGTTCTTGACCAAACTGTTCTACATCTAGGGCATACCAGTCAGCATCGGTAAAATCTACACAGTTATTTTCATAACATGGGTCATTGGGGTCTAACCATTCATCATATTCTTCGTCATACCACATATCTTCTTCAGTAAACCCATAATCATAATCAAATTGATCTTCGTTAAAATAGGCTACTGATGCTTCTGTTGTATAGCCTGCACAAAAAGGTGCATATTGAGGGTCATCATCACATTGTTGGTCATCATAAGCAGACCAATAGTTAGGGCATTCCTGACTATAAAGTTGAGATACATTACATTGTTGTGTTAATAAAGCATCTGCATAACCTGAACAACTAGAATCATTTAGTGGATTGCTACAGTCTGCACCATTACCACTGCCTGATCCATATAAAGAACCGCCATTTTCTAGAGTTGTGTTTATGGTTGTGTTGTTCCAATCAGTATTTACACAAGTAGAACTATTGGTACTGCCAGTAGAGCATTCATCGTGATAGTAATAAGTGTAAGAATTTTCTTTTTTAGAACCTATCTCACCTATTAGTACATCGTGATTAATAATATCTAATGCACCATAGCGTATGTCAAAAGAGTTATTGTTCCAAAGTATTATCTCAAAGCTATTGTCAGAAGCACGATTAAACTCACGCATATCGTACCATCCAAAAATCATCTTGCTTGAGTCACCCCAAGACTTCATGCGAGAATCGTTGTCTCGTATTAAGTCTGTCCAGAAAGGGTATATGGTGTAAGTATGCTGTCCATTAATAGGGTCAGGAGTATAGTCATTACAATAGCTACCACTAGAACCAAAATGGAGACATCCATTTGTTGCCATTCTCGCTTGGCTAAATGTATTGCCATAAAAAGTAAAATTAAAAGAAAGATCAATCGCAGGACTAATTCCATCATCTACTACCTCGTAGGCTAACTCACCATCAAAGTTGTTAGCATTTGTTTGTAGTTGATAAAGGTCTTGGTTAGCTTCATAAGTATATTGACTTAATACATTAAGACTAAACAGAAACGCTATTGCGTAGAATAAAACTCTTTTTTGCATTGCTTTGTTGTTTTAGTTTTTCTTGTATAAATAACTTTGACTGCACCAACAATATCTTTATTAATCTTATCTCTGTTTGGATTAGATTCATATGTACATTGTTTAATATATTCTTCTTCTGCATCTTTTACATCAGGTCTTTTAGATTTATTTTTATCCCATTCTGCCGATGCTTCTTTGCCTATCTTGCCTTCATAAGGACATGGTGTACCTGCCATTCTCATTGCTTTAAATACTCTTTCGTCTTGGCATAACAAAGCAACTGAGGCTACTTTCATACCCATATCGTAAAGGTACTTAGATAATTTTAGTCTTTCACAGTTTTGATCTGTAACAGTTTTACCACCTGAAAAACCAAAAATTTGCCCTTGAAAAGCAGCCGATCTTCCTACTGTGCAAAGGTCTTGGCTATAACTCATAATGCTTGGAGCAATAGCTGAAGCAGGTGGTGCTTCGCTTTTAACATTCTGATTAATCGTTTGAGTTGAATTAGATTCATTAATGTTTCGATTAGTATTATCAGACTTGCTGTTATTTTCGTTTACATTTTTATTGTCAGTTTTTACATCACTTTGAGATGTAGACTGATTAACATTTGTATTTTGATTAGTGTTATTTGAAGTGCTGTTGTTTGTATTATTTACATTCTGATTAACAGTCGAATTAACTGTTGAGTTAGATGTAGAGGTATTAACATTATTATTTGTATTAGTATTGTTTGAAGTTGAATTAGCTGTAGAAGTATTTACATTTGTATTTACATTTGTATTTGCGTTTGTACTGACATTAGTGTTCGTATTTACATTCGTATTGGCATTTGTGTTTGTATTTACTGAAGTGTTCAAATTTGTATTTGAGTTTGTATTATTATTTGTCGCAGTTGAGGTGTTCACATTTGTATTGGAATTGGTATTCGTGTTTGTATTGGAGTTGGTATTATTTGTGGTCGTATTATTTGAGGTATAAAGATTATTATTCTCACAAAACTCTGTTCCATTAGTACACGCTGTGCCTGTTTGTTGCGAGGATTGGGCGTTAACATTAATTGAAAAACCTGTAACCAGTGTTATAAGAAATAGAAGCGTTGCCCATGCAAGCATATTATCGTGCTTTCTTTGTTCTTCTTTGTTCACTACTTATCTTCACCTTTAAAGCTTTTGCTTGCTCCACTTGTCCCTGCATAGAGCCCAAACCAAGCAGCTCCTGCACCTACAATAATAGAAATAAGACCACTTTGCTCAAAACTAGGTTCTTCTAACGCCATAAACCACATAGTGCAGTAATAAAGCAAAAAGATATACACGCTTAAAAAGGCTCTGGGAAATATTCTCCAGGAATCAACTGCTTGTGCTAAATGAATCCACTTTTGATGTGGATTTCTATTGGTTTCGTCCTCAAGAGATCTGATCTTATCTTTTAACGCACCAATTTCTTCTACCATAGCCATGAACTTATTTAAGTCCATTTCTACTTCATTTCTATCCATGTCTCCGCTAAATCTTCCGTCTTGTTGCATATTACTTACCCACCTTGGTTGGGTCAAATTTACCCAACTCTATTAACTTATTTCTGTTTTCTAAATGTTCTGTTTCAATATCTGTTTTACTTTGACCATGATACCTAACTGCAAGA
>Ga0255048_10000799_pt1 | contig 23175 bp, 18 predicted proteins | sample JV7_2_2_MG_FD_183619 | JGI IMG/M metagenome (GOLD analysis project Ga0255048, IMG submission 183619) | Seawater microbial communities from Jervis Inlet, British Columbia, Canada - JV7_2_2 | ecosystem: Environmental > Aquatic > Marine > Inlet | place: Canada: British Columbia | collected 2016-10-06
ACCAATAGTTCACTGTCACAACATGGCGCAAAAATACGACATGCCAAAGACTTTTGACTTCTGGAAGAAACATGACTTCACTTACATTGATAACTGTAACGCAGTTTATGTATTAGAGATGCCTCATTGGGAAAAGAGTGAAGGTATAACCGCTGAAATAGCATACGCTAAAAGGATTGGTAAGCCAGTACGCTATGTACCAGTAGACCCAAAATTTTACAGTGAGTAAACAAATAACTAAATCACAAGTAGCAGGAGTACTACAGCAATTAGTCAAACGACAAGCTGGTCTTTGTGCTATTTGTGGTGAATCATTTAAAAGCTACGACCCACCTTGTTTAGACCATAATCATAAAACAGGTAGAATACGTGGTGCATTACACCGAAGCTGTAATTCAGCAGAGGGTAAAATCAAAGTTAAAGCATATCGAGGCCATAAGGGAGTTGATACTGATACCTATCTGATAGGGCTTGGTAAGTACCTAGAATTCCATTCTAAGCCACGAACTGCATTAATTCATCCAGACCATAAGACTGAAGACCAAAAGCGACTAGCGCGAAATAAGAAAGCTAGAGAGGCTAGGGCGAGGAAGAAAAAGCAATGAGGTTCTACTTAGAAGGTAAGACACTAGCAGATTTAGTTGAACTAGCTTCAAAGAGCGACCACGACTTATGCCAAGTAATTTACAACATCACAGCAGACATTCAAATTTTGTGTGATGATATTGAAAAGTTAAAGCGTGACAATGCAAAATTACGACAAACAGTAAATATAGTAAGTACATTAATACACTAGGAGTATATTACATGGCAACAATGATTGAGCAACTAAAATTTGAACAAGAATGCGTCGAACGCGGTACAGCTCGTTATTACGCCAAGCAAGACAGAATGAGGGAATCAGGACAGGGCGACCAGTCTGATACCGTGAGTCATTTACTTCAGGATAGACTAGTTGAAGTATCTACAAGAATTAAAGAAATAGCGAGTACTAATATCGGGCGTGGAGCAGTCTATAACAAACTTCTCAGAAAAGCTGCACTTGAAGAGGACTATTTAAAGATAGCGTACATTGGAACGAAGACAGCCTTTCAGGTATTGTTAATGCCAAAGGAAAACACTGTCTTAAAAGTATGTTTAGAAATAGCATCAAGACTGGAAGCTGACTTGAAATGTCAACTGTTTGAGGCTGCACACCCCGCTTATTACGCAATAGTGAATCAATCGTTTGTTGACCAAAAGGTTACAGACTACGTTCACAAACATAAAGTGTTAATGAAAAAATTCACAGAGTTTAACATTGATTGGAATAACTGGACACCACTACAGAAAACACAAATCGGTAGTAGAGTTCTACGAGCTATTCTAAATGTATTCTTTGATGTACTGTTCATTAGAAAAGATTGGTCCAGAGGTAAGTCAACTGCTCGTTTAGATACAACAAATCTATTTGACGAGTGGGCTGGTGAATTTGAAAAGGAACGTGGTTTCATGTACCCTTTCTTATTACCATTAAAAATAAAACCTAAAGACTGGATTGCAGAAGAAAGATTTGGTGGTTACTATTCAACAAAGATGTGCGTAAGATTCCCTATGATAAAAACTAAGGGTAAAGCACATAGAGCATACGTTGACAATGGTAATCCAGAAGCCCATAGGATGGCAATAAATAAACTGCAAGGGACTGCTTGGGAAATAAATCACGAAGTACTAGCAATACAAAAGCAAGTGTATGAGAAAGGTTTAAATATAGGAATACCAAGTAGTGAACAAATTAAACCAATTGAGTTCCCTGAACATCTACAGAACGTAGAGAAGGAAGATTTAACCGATGAACAGAAAGAAGAAATTGGAGACTGGAAAGCGGTCGCTAAAAGAATGTATGGTAGAGAGCAAGAGAGAAAGGGAAAAGTACTTGCGTTCATGCAAGCATACAAACTCGCAAACGAACTCGACAGTTGGGAAGAATTCTATTTCGCCTACAACGCTGATTTCCGAGGAAGAATATATTGTGCTACAGCGGGATTATCGCCTCAAGGTGCCGACACTGCTAAGGCGTTACTCACGTTTAAAAACAGAGTTAGACTTGGCGAAGCAGGAGTTAGATGGCTTGCGATACATGGGGCGAATACCTACGGCGTGGATAAAGTCAGTTACGACGAACGTGTCCAATGGGTACAAGACAATATCGAAAACATTGAAGCGACTGTTTACGACCCAATAAGTAATAAAAGTTGGTGGAGTGATGCTGATAAACCTTATCAGTTTTTAGCGTTCTGCCTTGAATGGAGAAATTCAGAATATGGACGGAATAAAGATTACAGAAGTAATATCCCAGTTGGGATGGACGGTTCATGCAATGGACTTCAACATTACTCAGCGATGCTTAGAGATGAAGTTGGAGCGACAGCAACCAACCTCGTACCATGCGATAGACCTAATGATATCTATGGTGATGTTGCAGAAGTTACAACAAATTTACTTACCGAACAAGAAGATGACTACCGCGCTAGTAAGTGGTTACGTGTCGGGATTAATCGTAAATGCGCTAAACGGCCTGTAATGACATTACCTTATGGTGCTACTCAACAATCAGCTAGACAATACATTTTGGAATATGTCCAAGATAACTGGACTAAGTTTGATTTAGACGAGAAGCATCAATGGGAATTCGCAAAGTATCTAACTCCTATTCTATGGACAGCTATAGGACAAGTAGTTATTGCAGCGAGAGAAACTATGTCATGGTTACAGAAAAACATAGCAAAAGATTACATTTGTTGGATAACACCAATCGGATTTCCAGTATATCAATACTACAAGAAGTCTAAAGAGATTCAAGTTTACACTCAATTAAATGGGAAACTAAGACTGATTTTAAGGGATGCAGATAACGAAGGTTCGCCTAATGTTTATGCTCAAAGGAATGGTATAGCGCCTAACTTTGTACATTCCATTGATAGTACTCACATGGTGATGACTATTAACAGAACAGAATTAGTAGACTTAGCAATGATACACGATGACTTCGGCACACATGCAGGTAACGCGCCAGTATTAGCAGTTGACACACGATTAGCATTTAAAGACTTGTATACTAAATGTGACCCTCTTGAAGAATGGGCGACACAGCAAGGACTAACAGACTTACCAGAACTTGGTGAGTATGACATTAATGTAATAACTGAGGCAGAATACTTCTTCGGTTAAAACACCTTATGGGGAAAGTATGAAACAAAAGAACATAGAAATAGCGGAATCTATTGCTAAAGACCCTCGTGGTCTAATAAAGCAAGATGTTGCACATTTACTGTCAGTATTCAAACCAAAACCGATAACACCAAAGATGACAATGGCAGAAATTCAACACGCAGCAGGTCAACAACTTGTAATTAATTACATTATTAATAGAATGATAGCGAAAGCTGATTCAAGAGTGTTGCCTAATGCCTTTCAATAAATGGTTATCAATAGACGTTCAAGAACGTAGAAACAGAATAGAAAACTTATGTCAGGGTTGTAAAAGCGACCCTGATTTAAAACCTGCTAAAACATCAATGCGCCACTTCAAATGTGGTAATGTCTATCTAAGAGAAATGACAGCGCAGAAAGATGCAATCATAGTAGGGAAAATACATAAGAAACCTCAGATAAATATAATATCTAAAGGTGCTGTAGTAGTTTACACTGACCAAGGTGAAGACGTAATAGTAGCTCCAAGTACGTTTATTTGTCCTGCAGGGACACGCAGAGCAGTAGTTGTGTTAGAGGAAGTAGTATGGGCGACAGTACACGAAACTGAGTCAGATGACTTAGGTGTAATTGAAGAAGAACTGATTGCCAAAGATTACAACGCATTGGAACTTCACTTAAAAGACAATAGTAAGGAGCGTGTAAAATTACTTGGATAGCAGTAGCAGTAGTAGGGGCAAGTACATTGTACTCTACCAACAGAGCTAAAGCAGCACAAAGAGATGCTAGAAAGCAAGCTGAAAAAGATAAAATTGCAGCACAGAAAGCTGAAATCTTTGCAGAAACAGAAGGGCAGGGTACAGGTGGTTTGGGTACTATTTCACTAGCGGTGGATGACGACATAACCGAAGAAGAAAAACTTAAACAAACTGGCTCGTCAGTCAGTATATAGGAGGCGCGATGGACTTTACAGACGCACAAGCTAAATATATACGTGGTGAATTTAAACTCAAAGGTCAGTTTAATAACGGTGGTGGTGAGCGAGAAACAGTATTAGACAATGCTGAAAGGTATGCAGGTTGGACTTTACCAAACATTTTTCCAGATGAAAATTTATCTGAGTCAGATGAAATGCAAAACGACTTTCAATCAGTTGGAGCGCAAGCGGTAATAAATTTATCTAATAAAATTACTATGAGTTTATTTCCAGCAGCTAGACCATTCTTCAAAATGGATTTATCAAAGAAGCAGAAAGAAGATGCTTTAGAAGAAATGGACGAAGCAACAGTTACTTCAACATTAGCAGCACAAGAACGAGAAGCTATGAAGGAATTTGCTACATTGAATGGTAGGGTCACTTTAACAAACGTAGTACAGAATCTTATGATTGCTGGTAACTCTTGTTTGTATATGCCACCAGATGAAAAAATGTCAAACTTTAGTTTACGCGACTACACTATTAAAAGAGATTTACGAGGAAACTTAGTTAAATTAATTTTATGTGAGAGTAAAGGCGTAGATGCTTTAAGTGATGAACTAGCAGCACTAGTAGGTGAATATGGTTATGAACACGATATGGAAGTTAAACTTTACACATGTGTTCAACGATACGCTAAAGACAAATATATAGTATGGCAAGAAATAGAAGACGTTGGCTACTGTCATAAAAGAGTAGGTAACGAGACAACAGATACACTACCTTGGATTCCTTTAACATGGGATTTAGTAAGAGGTAAAGATTATGGTACTGGTTTAGTAGAAAGTTACTCAGGTGATTTTCATACACTATCATCATTAGCAGAAGCAATCCTAGATTATACAGTTATATTAACAGATGTTAAAACCTTGGTTAATCCAGCAGGTCAAACAGACGTAAACGATATAATTGAAGCACCAAGTGGAGCTTATGTATTAGGAGTTGAAGAAGATTTATATGTGCATACACCTAACGTGTCGGGTGCAACAGATTTCCTAGAGAAACAGTTTGCAGTAGTAGAAAGACGTATAGGCGTAGCATTCTTAATGAACTCGTCAGTGACTAGAGATGCAGAACGTGTAACAGCAGAAGAAATAAGAATGCAAGCCTTGGAACTAGAAAGTTCATTAGGTGGAGTATATTCTCGACTAGCTGAAGAACTACAGTTACCACTAGCAAAAAGATTACTAGTAAGGTTAGACAAAGAATTTAAGGATATAGTACCTATCGTAGTGACAGGTTTAGAATCATTATCCAGAAGTTCTCAACTAGATAGAATCAGAGCATTCTTTTCTGACTTGGTAGCATTATCAGATGTGCCAGAAGAAGTTAAAGATTGGATTGATTACGCACCCTTGATAGCTGAAATAGGCGCAGGGCATGGAGTAGACTATTCTAAGTTCTTACTAGACAAAGATGTAGCTGACCAGCGAAAGGCTGAGAGAGCTAAACACGAAGCAGCAGCAGCAGGTTTAGAAGCTGGTGCAGTAAATCAAGCACAAAACCAAGGACAGTAAATGACCGATAACGCAGAACAAACGAAGACCCCCAATGCGGAAGGTGAAAAAACAACCGAGGGATTAAAAAGTCCCAATGAAGGTTATAAAGATGATGCCCGATTAGATGGAAATGGAAATCCATTATCAGAAGCGGATGCAGCTAAAGCAGTAGAAGATAAAAAATTAGCAGACCAAAAAGCAGTAGACGATAAACCTACTGGTGAAGGTGACAAACCCAAAGTTGAATTTGATAAATCTGGCTTAGACCAAGTTACAGACCTAATCAAAGATGCAGGACTATCAATGGCAGACGTAGCGAAATCCGTTACAGCAGAAGATGGTAAGGTTACACCAGCTATTTTAAAAGCATTAGAAGAAAAGCATGGAGCAGGAGTAGCATCTCTAATTGTTAGTCAATTAGAAGGGATTCATAAATCTAATGTAGCAGTAGCGCAAGCTAAGGATAAAGCAGTATTCGACCAAGTTCATGAGATATTCAACGACCCGCAAGGTGGTGAAGAAACATGGAAAGAACTTAGTGGGTGGGCTAAAGAAAAAGTACCAAATGAACAACGAGCAGAACTAAACAAATTATTATCTCAAGGTGGTTTAGCAGCCAAACTAGCAGTTAATGAATTAGTTAGTATGTTTAAAGGTTCAGGTGATTACACACAGTCAGCACAATTAGAACAGGGCGATGAATTAAACAACGCACCTACTACTTCGATGATTGATAAAGTAAGTTACCAAAATGAATTACGCGCATTAATGAATGCAGGGGAAGATTATAATTCTTCAGTAAAAATAAAAGAGTTAAACAGACGCAGAGAAATCTCGATGAAGCGTGGAATTTAATATAATTATTAACGACAAAAGGAAAACAACTTAATGTCAATAGTAGGACAAGCAGTAGCAAACGACCAAGTACGCTCAGGCCATCAAGGTGGAGTAGATTCAGGTAACGTAAACCCGTTATACATTGAACAGTATGGTGGTGAGGTTGAACATCGTTTCTTAAAGAAATCTATGATGCGTCAATTCTTTAAGTTCAAGACCATCCGTGGTACTGATACTTTAACAAACGACCGAATCGGTCACAGTTCTTTACAGAAAGTATCACGTGGTGTAAGACCTACCGATGATGCACCAACCTTCGATAACATCTCTATCAAAGTAGATACAATCGTATTAGCACGAACCAATGAGTTCTTGTTAGATGATTTCTTATCTCACATTGATACGAGAACAGAAGTTGGTAAAGAGCATGGTATGGAGATTGGTAAATTCTTCGATGAATCATTCTTGGTTCAAGGAATTAAAGCTTCTCAAATTACTAACAAAGACCCCGCGGGAACTTTACTTGGTGGATGGGAAGATGCAGTAAATGATGGTTCGGCTTCAAAACCTTCCAACATTGTACGAACAGCACCTATCGACTTCCAAGGTGGAACAATCAAGATTCTTGATGCAGTTGGAGATGAAACTGACCCTGATTTACTAGAGTTAGCAATCTTAGATATGTGCCAAGCAATCGAAGAAAAAGATGTTGATATCGAAGATGCAATCTTATTGATGCGTCCAGAACAGCGATACACGTTGCTCAAGAATGATAAGTTAATTAGTACTGACTTCTCTCTTGGTAATGGTAACTATGCCAAAGGGCAGGTATTAGAAGCAAATGGTGTAAGAATCATGGCAACTAACCGATTCCCTAAGCAAGCAGATGTTGGTGTAACTCACTTCCTATCTAATGCTGGTAATGGTAACGCTTACGATGTAACTCAGGCTGATGTGAACTGTAAAGTTTGCTTACTTATGCCTAAAGCATTACTAGCGGGTGAAACTATCCCATTGACTTCTGACGTATATTACGACAAGAAAGAAATGCAGTGGTTTATCGACTCATACTTAGCGTATGCTGTTACACCAAACCGAGCTGAAATGGCGGCTGGAATCTTCAGATTCGACCCTGATTTACAGGTTCCAACACCTTAATCGGTAAGTAGTACTTTCAAGCTCTCTTTAATTAGAGGGCTTTATAAGTGTTATTTAATAACATAAATTAGATATAGGCGATTCTATATCTTTTTTCTTTTGCAAAAGGAAATACAATGGATGAATTAGAAGCAATAAACATGATGCTTAGATTGATAGGTTCAAATCCTGTCAACGATGTAGAAACGTCACAACCTGACGTATTCAATGCTCGGGCAACATTAAAAAGAAACAGAAAGAAAATACAGAAAAGAGGTTGGTGGTGTAACGTAGATTACAATGTAATATTTCAACCAGACCCATCAACAGGAATTATAACAGTAGGTTCAGAGATTACATCTTTTATACCATACAGAACGGATAGTTACATAGTCCGTGATAATAAATTGTATGATAGGATTAATCAAACTTACGTATTCACTGAAAATATTACAGCTTACAAATTGATTAGAACATTAGAATGGGACGAGATGCCCGATTCAATGCAAGAAACAGTTGGCTACATGGCAGCAGCAGAATTTATTAGAGATGAACTAGAAGACGCTCAGAAGCAAGCTAACGTCGAGCAAGATGTTAAGCGAGCTAGGAAGAACCTAGATAAAGAAAACCTCACACAAGGCCAACCTAACATGTTTAACAGTGCTAGACGAGCCATAGCTAGAGGTGGGGTTCAGCCTTATCGTGCTGGTCGATATAGACAACAAAACTTTGACACCTAAACGCTTAGGGAGGCGCTATGAGAACAGAACAGTCGTACCCAACACCTATCAAGGGTGTGAGTACTTTAACGCCTAGAAACAGGCTAGTAGGGCAAGCAGCACTACAAGAAAACTTTAGGTCTGACCCTATCAATAAATTAACGAGAAGACCTCCTATGGAATGGTCTAGCTTTATGCGTACCGATTCAGGTAACGATTATAAACATCATCAGTATAAACGTGGTGATGACGTTTTCGATATCTTAGTTGATACAGGTGGTATAGTAACCGGATTCAAGAATGGTGTATCACAAACAGTATCAGGTAACTTAACTAGTTACCTGTCTAGTGTAGATATCAATTCAGTAAAATTAAATAATATTAACGATACAACATTTGTACTTAATAGAGAAAAAACAGTAACGAAAGATGGGACGTTAGACGAACTAAACACAGAGAAGGTAGCGCATATTAATGTTGTCGCTGCAATGAATTATGGGGAAACACTAACAGTAACCATACTGACAGGTGCAATAAGAAATACTATTAGCTACTCTATACCATTAGTTGGTACATCAGGGAACTTTGATGCAGCAGACCAAGCAAGAGCAACTAATGAAGTAGCAAGTCAGATAGCCGCCCTAGTTACAGCAGCTTTCACAGGAACACTAACAGCTATAGCTTACGGCTCTAGCGTTGCTTTATGGTGGGGATTCTCACCGACAGATTGGGTAGAAGTGGAAGTGGAAACTGGTCGAGGTGACGGGAGTATTGTAGCAGTAAATTCAGTAATCGAAAAAGTAGATGGCTTACCTTTGTATGCAGTAAACGGAACTAGAATTACAGTTAAACCCAATCCTACATCAGACAAGGGTACATACTATTTAGAAGCGGTAGCAACTGACCCCGCCGCAGTAATAGCGGGTACGCCAGCAAGTAGGATTTTACAAGAAGTTGTGTGGACGGAATCACGCTCACCTACACAGCAATACAATCTTACCAGTGCAACAATGCCACACGAAATAGTTTGGTCGGGTTCGCAATTTGATATAGCACCCATTGCTTGGGATGAAAGATTAACAGGTGACGATGACTCGGTAAAAGTACCTAGCTTTGTTGGTAAAACAATTTCAGCATTAGGTTACTTCCAAAAGAGATTAGTATTAGTTTCCGACGATGAAGTTTCAATGACAGAGACAGATAACATATTTAATTTCTGGAAAGCTTCAGCGGTACAATTGCTAGTAACAGACCCAATTAATATTTCGTCCAGCGCAGTAGGTATTAATAAATTACAAAGTATTGTAACCCATAATAGGGATTTGTTAGTAATAGCTTCCAATGGACAATTTAAAGTTGACGGGACAATACCAGCAACACCACAAACGGTGTCGATGCCGCAAGTATCTTCATACAGTGTACAAACATTTACAGACTCAGTATCAATGGGTAGTGATGTTTACTTACCATTAAGTTATGGTGATAGTTCTGGACTACAGATATATAGTGGTAAAAGAAATACAACACAGGATATTGCTAAATCCATTTCGGACCATGTAGTAGATTACGTTTCTGGAAGAATATCAGTACTCGCAGCAAACCCGAATATTGGAATGCTTGCTTTAGTTTCAGAAGATGTTAGTAACGAAATTATTATATACGAAACATCAGAAGATATGTCAGGTAAGCAAACACAAGCATCGTGGAGTAAATGGATACTTCCAGCAACGACAGAAATAATTAACTTAACCTTCGACGAAGATGCGTTAAACGTAGTTTGTAAAGACGCGGGTAATATCATTTTGAAGAAGATGGAAATGCACTCTTTAGGGTTAATATTAAATACAGAAAGAGTTTATTTGGATAACATGGTGCGCCTTGATTCTTCAGACGGGCTAACAGCAACAGTACCTACTAATTATAGTATGGTAGCGGGAACAATTATAGTAGCAGCAGATGGTACTGAATACCCTTTGAGTAAAGTAACCTATACAGAAGCAGCAGGTACGATAACCTTTGATGAAGATATCAGTGGTGGAGTAGCATGTAAGATTTATATGGGTGAACAGTTTAGTTCAAAGTTCAGACCGACTAGACCCTATCGTAGAGATGACCAAGGTATAGTAGTAACCTCAGACAGATTAAGAGTAGCAAAGTTTATTTTAAATGTTGATGAAACAGTTGAAGTAAATATGGCTATCATATCTGACTATAGTGACTTCGATGACCAAGAATTTAATTCGAGGTATGTTGGTGGTGCAGGTAATTTAATTGGTGAAGTAACACCGTACTCAGGTGATGTTAAATTTAGTTACAGTATGAATGCTGACTTATCAGAAGTAGAATTTTATACAGATGGTTACTTAGGTTTAACTATATCAGGAATATCATGGGCAGGTAATTATTACCAAGCAAGTAGGAGAATGTAACAATGTCAATTTATGCAGCAGCAGTATCAGCAGGTATGGGAGCAGCACAGGAACTTTTAACCGGTAGTAGTGCCCAATCTACGGCTGCATTTAATGCGGCTTATGATGCACAAGCTAGACGTATAGCAGCAGCAGGTTTAAAGAACAATGCTGAAAAGAACATAGCAGCAATTAATCAAGATAAAATATTAACAAACTCGGCAATACAAATGAAACAAAATGCAGCAGAAGCAATGATAAAAGTTAATGCAGCAACTTCAGGTGTTGAGGGTGGTAGTGTAGATGATGCAATTTACAGCACAGAAGCTAATGAATCTTTCGCAATAAATAGAAACAAACGACAGGCTGACCAAGCAATTGAAGGTCAACTTGCTAAAGTTAATTCAGCGCAAGCATCACTACTTTCAGTAAGAGATGAGAAGATAAGTGCTACAGGCAATTTACTTAAAGCAGCATCTTCTTTAGATTCGGGTGACTTCGCAGCAATGGGAGAATCGTTTGGATTCGAAAAACCAAAACAACAGACGTTACTAGATGAAGCAAGAAATGATGCTGCGTCGAGTATTAACGATAACATATTTGGAGCAGCAGCCTAATGGCAGAATTTGGTTTACCAAACAGAAACGCAACAGATGATGCTAATGCAGGAGTTATAAATCCTCCTGCTAAGAAGTCAGTTGCTAGGGACCAGAATATATCGAGAGATAAAGTACGGTCCACTTTAGATGAGGGTGTAGAAGCAGTTGGAACCAACTTAGGGAATGCCCTTGCTAAGAAAGTTACTGATTACAGAAGCAACATAAAAGAACAAAAAAAGTTAGACGCAACTATTAGACAAGGCGTGAAACATAGTATTAATGAAGTTGATAAAGTTAAGAAACGTACTGGATGGCAGTTAGCAGTTTATGGGCAAGACGAAGAATATCGCGCGGCACAGCAACAAGCAGCTAAAACCATTATCAAGGATAGGTACAATGAAGAAGCGGTATCTGTAGACGAATATGCAGGAGACGCACCAGACGAATACCACTTACGCTTAAAGAAAGGTCTGGATGCCGAATTAGACAAGTTTACAGGTGATAAAGACACCCAACGCGTACTAGCAAAAGAGTGGCAACAAAACGCAGCTAAACTAGCATCTAAACACTACGCAGCGCATTATGCTTGGAATCAACAACAACAAGCAGAAGTAACTAGAAGAGATATAGCGGTATCTTTAGACACTTACAACATTGATACAAATTCAGCTATATCGTTAGAAGAAGTGGAAGGGTTTAAAATGTTGGCTAAAGATATCTTCAATCTACAAGGGAGTCATAGGAGAAAAGGTCAAACAGCAGAATCGTATAGTAGGCTAGTTAATGAAGAAGTTAATACTACATTACGTAACGGTAACATTAACGCATTCAAGTTATCTACCGAGGCCGGTTGGGAAAAGTCACTTAACGCAGCAGACAAAGTTAAACGTGACCAAGCAATAGGTGCATACGATACAGATTTTAATAATCAAGTCGGTACTTCTTTGTCTAATGGTGAAGTTGAAGCAATGGAATCCAAATCAGTAGCAGAGGCTTCAGTAGCCTATGATGTACTAGATGGTCGTATAGATGAACTAGAACAGCGAGAAAGCGGTACTGACAGAGGTAAAAAGATTATTGCCGATGCTAGGAAGCGGATAGCTCAAGGACGTAACAGGGCGCTTACAGCAGGTTCTAAGGCACAAGTAAAAGCTGAGAACACTCAGAAAATGGTAGATTCTTGGAATGCTGGTAATACTTTAGATATTGGTAATGCTCAAACAGAACTAAAGCCAACTAAAAAAGAAAGAGCGGAATCATTTGATGTTCACTTGTTTCAATCAGCAGGTGTTAATGGTGTCTCAGTAAATACAATGGAAGAATACAAAGACGTTGTTATGAGTAATCCTACAGTAGCAGCTAAAATTTCGAATGAAATGATAGACAAAGCTGTAGTGTCTCCAATGTTCTTACAAATGTCCAAACAGTTTACTGGTGGATTCACTTCTTTGTTTGATGAAGACGGTAAGCCATTACCAGCAGCAGAAACAGCTTTAGGTTCAGTTAGTCAATTTATGAAGTCAGATGCCTTTAGAAATAAGTTTGGTACAGCAGAGTATGATAACTACATTGAAATCAGAAATGGAATTCAGGGTGGATTAACAGCCGAGCAGATTAAAGAAAATATTGCTAGGTTTCAGGAACGCTCTGATAACATGGCAACTAAAAGAACTCAGTGGCCACTAGGTTACAAAGACGATAGAGTTACTCAAGAGCAATACATTGGACAACTAGTTCAAAGTGTTACTGGTCAGTTTCCATCGGACACACAAATTAGTAGTTACTTAGCTGATTACCAAAGAGGATTAATTCATAGTAATGATTCTCATGAGGGCGCTCAACAATACTTACGTGGCAGAGTTAAAACTCAGCGTGTTCAAGTAAAGAATCAAACGATTGAAGGTGGCTCGTACTTAGATGAAATTTCTAAGCATGGCTACTCGTTTAATGACTTAATTGAAACAGCAGAGAATGACAACTTACTAGCTGCATTTATTGCGGTTGGTGGTGGTAACACTAGAAGATTCGATGCAGAAGGTAAACCGATGCCACCAATATCTAAATTGGAAGAACTAGGTGCAGGTTGGAGAATGACAGTAGACGATGGGATTGACGGTGTAGTATTACATTCTCAAGCATTTAAAGAACCCGTTGTGATATCTTCAGAATGGTTGAATCAGTGGGACCAACGTAGAGAGCTTCAAAGAATTAATAAAGAAGCACTTGATGACGGTACAGCAGCAGCTTACGTTAAGGAATTCCAGAAAGGTATAGCCTCTGAAAATCCTCTTAAACTATAGGAAAAAACAAATGAGTGAAATAAATAAAGTAGTAGACGGTGACACAGCCGATATAACAGGTGATGCGCGAAACGAAAGAGTGCGTATTGAGGGTATCAATACTGCGGAATCTGTTTCACTTAACCAAGAAAATACAGAGACAGGGAAGCGAGCTAGTAAGTTTGCTTCTTCTGTATTACCTGTAGGTTCAGAAGTAGAAACGGACATTTCGAAAACAGATAAATTCCAGCGTAAGGTTGGTAAAGTAAGTCGAGTAATAAACGGTACACCAATTGATATGGGATTAGTTCAACTAGACCAAAACTTTTCTTCGTACTATACGAAACATGGTAAACATTCCGACCCGACTACACACGAACAATATAAAGAATACTATTCTCCTTATGCTCCTTTTGAAGCAGGTGATAATGTAGAGCCACTATCAAGAGTAGATTTTACTCTAATGGCAGAAGCACAAAAGAATTTTGAAGATACAAAGAAAAACTTTGAAGATGGTAAAGCAACACAAGAAGAACTAGATGCAGCAATGGTACACCTTTATAAAGATGGTGACAAAGTTTCTAGGTTTAGACACCAGTTACACAATTGGGATAAAGATGTTTCTTGGGATGCAGCAGACGGTTCAGTAAAGTTTGGTATGCAGATGGTATTAAAAGACCCTGCAATGAGAGAACAATATAATAGGGCAGTTAGAAACAGTACATTAGAAGTTTATGCAACACCAGAAGCACAACCAACATTTTGGGAAAAGACTAAAGCTTCTTTCAGTATGATGAATGATGTATCAAGCTACATTGACGCTAACGACCTATGGCACGCTAGACGTATGGATGCTAACGGAGTAGAAGTAACAGACGAAGATTTAATTTCGAATGTACCTGCTCGTTTCCATAGTATGTTAATAGCAGAAAAACAACAAACTAATAGCATAGCTGCTATGACGTTAAAAGAACAACTAGAACAAGATTTAGCAAATGACAAAATCTGGCAGAATACAAATTTCTTTGAAGGTTTATTGTTAGGTGCTGGTGCAATGATTACAAGTCCAGTTGCATTAACAGGTGGTGGACTACTTGCAAGCGGTAGTGCTAAAGCAGCACAGTACGTCGGTACGGTTGCTACTAAGCAATGGATGAAAAGTACGGCTATAAAGAAAACAGCTACAATGGCTAACTGGGCCGCTTTAGGTTTCTCTGAGGAAGCAATAGCAGCGTTACCAAGATTAGCAGCAGACCATACTTACATGGCTAAAGATTACTATTTGGATACCATGTTAGGTGGAGCATTCGGATTAGGTCTTGGTGGTATCGTAGAAGGTGTAGCTAAACCGTTTGTAAAGGGTATAGCTGAACGAAAAGAGTTAAGGGATAGCAGAGATGCTGAAGCCAGAGAACTCCAAGCACACGCTGAAGCAGAGGCTATGATAGCTAAGGGTGAATTACCTCAAGCTAAAAACGAAGCAGAAGCTACTTACAATGATAAAGTAAACGCAATTGACAACACACTAGGCGCTCAGACTAAAGTTAGAGATACAACTAACATGTTCGACATGGATGAATTCAAAGCACAAAAGGATTTAGAGAAATCGTTTAGTCCTGAACTAGTAGCAGAGAATAAAATAGCTAAGGGTGAATTACCTCAAGCTAAAAACGAAGCAGAAGCTACTTACAACGATAAAGTGACTTCTATTGATAACACGCTAGGCGCTCAAACTAAAGTTAGAGATACAACTAATATGTTTGATATAGATGAATTCAAAGCACAAAAGGATTTAGAGAAATCGTTTAGTCCTGAACTTGTAGCAGAGAATAAAATAGCAGCTAAACAGAAAGGTGAATTATTCACTAAATGGGAAGCAGTAAACAAAATATCTCCTAAAGGTTTCAGAGCGATATCAGAAACATTAATGACAAACTTCCCTGTTAAGAAGCAAGGTCAAAGTGGTATGAGATTCTTAATTAACTCACAACTAGGTTTGAATGCTAAGAAGTTAAATCCAGACCAAAGAAAGATTGCTAATGAATTAAACTCATTAACAGCACACATAGCTGGCGCATTCCCTGATGGTAAAATACCTAAGAATGTTGATACAGCAATTAAGCAAGCAACTTTCGCTCAACAAAAGTTTAAGCAGAATGCAGCAATGTCTGATTTACTTCAAGGTAAAGTTTCAAATGAAACCGGTACTTTAAATAAGTATGTAAACTTCTTAGAAGATTTAAGTGTATTTAAAGGTGTCGATATACTACCAGTTAGTAGACGAGAATTCTTTGAACAAAATACTGAAGTACTTAACAGATTAAATGATTTAGCAGAAGATGACGTTCATCTAACAAAAGTGTTACCTAAAGAAGTTTCGTTCCTTAAAGATGTTGTAGAACTTAATAAGATGGCAGCAGTTAAAGATAACCCTGACTTCACAGCACTCATGGAAAGAATGAATGGAGTAGTCGCAGCAAGACTAGAACAACTTGAACTAGGTACATTGGAAAAGTTTACTGACTCAACTAAGAGTTTCGGTAAGTCTGCTAAAATGTCAGCACCAGAAATTGCAGCTAAATTAAAAGAAGAAGGTTTAAAACCTAAAACTCCTGAATACTCAACTCGATTAAAAGAGCTAAGGCAAACAGGTAGAGTTGCAGTATCAGAAGAAGTTAATGCAATTGGTAAAGTAAACGAGTTTGAAATTGGTATGACTGATACTAAGCGTGCATTGAAAGTTGATTCAGTAGAAGAAACTAACAGAGCCGATTTAGATTTACGTGAAAAAGAATCTGTACTTGTTGCAGACGATTTAGACCAAGACTTATTACCTCGTTCATTTAAAGAGAAAGCTGAAAACATCAAGGCATTCAAAGACCCTTCAGTTGACAACTTAAAGATGGTTAAAACTAGACTTACAGATATAGCTAATAAACTAGGTGTATTAAAAGTTACTGGTAAAGCTGAGTTCAAAGCTCAGAACCAACGTATAAATGCTGTTAAGGTAGCATTGAAGAAAGATAAGAAAGCTGTAATTGATAGAATGATTTTACGTCAAGATATGAATTTAGCTATGGAAGTTATACAAGCGTCAGATAGTATAGCTAGAAACGCTAAACGAGCAGATATGCAGTTAATTGCTAAGTTAGCGGAAGCTAGAAGTAAACAAACTGTAGAGGGTAGTGAGGCGAACCTAGAAGAAGCATACAAGGAGATTGCAAGTGAGAACGTTAAAGCAACCGCTAAGAGTAAAGGTGAGATTTGGGATAAATTAGACAAGGTAGAACAACATAAGCGTATTACTACTGAGATTGCAGCAGTAAGAAAAGCAGATGTTGCACCAAGTAAAAATCCTTTGACGGAAACTTTGAAAGAAGAAGATTTTGATGTGTTAGATAAACATGGTCCAGAAGCTTTCCCTGAAGAAATAGCAGAAGTACAAGCTAAGGTAGATGCAGCAGTTGATTTCACTAGTGAGAGAACAGCCAAGAAGATTGGTGACGGTATTGCTGAGTGGGTTCGAGTAGGTGGTAAAAGACTTCTTGAACTTAATTTAAAACCACGAGGTGCTTTAGATAGAATAGGTCGTATGGCTTCATTCTTAACTAAAGACATAGGTACTAGATTGCAACAATCGAAACTAACCTCTTTACAATATTTTGGTGCTAACGTAACTGAAGTAGGTAAAGGATTTGGTGGTGCAAGCAAGAGAACCGCTACTGGTGGCTTAATTAAACACGCTGAATACCAAGACTCGATTATGCAAATAGCTCCCCACTACGTCCGTAGTATGGATGCCTACGCTATGTCAAAAGGTGAAGGTGCTTTAGGTAAAATGAAAGCTCAACAAGAAGCCGGTGTTGATAGCCCAATAGTTAAACAATTCAATAGAGATGTATTCACTATCCAAGAATTGCGCAGACAAGGTAAACCACTTCCTAAAGCTATGGATGAATCTGTAATAAAATTCGTTGATGACTGGGATAAATACATGGACCACAATTTTAACAAGATGGTGGAAAACGGCATAGGTGGATTTAATCCTAAGAAGAAAGTTAAGAACTATATTCCTCATGTTTGGATGGATGGTAAATTTAAAGGTGCAATCAGTACTCACGGTATTGATAAAGTAACAGATGTAATTGAACAAGCTTACAAGCGGTCAATGCACGCTGGAACTAATCCTAGACCTCCTGAAGAAGCAAGAGCTATGGCTCAAGACTTAATTAGAGAAGTTATGGATGACACTATTGTAAAAGATGGTTACATGCCAATGGCAGACAGTAGAGCAAAACATAGACAAGACTTAGACACAACAACAGAGATAGATGGTTTATCCATACTTGATTTGTTAGATGACGAAGTAATTGGTTTAGCAACTAAGTACAGTCACAGAATGTCAGGTTGGGTTGGTTTGTCAAAATCAACTAAAGGTATGTTTACTTCACTAGCAGACATTGATGGTTTCAAGAAGAACGTAATAGCTGAAGGTAAAGACAAAGGAGTCGATACAAAGAAAGGTGAACAGTTCTACGATGATGTAATAAACATGATGTTCGGTAGACCAACAAGAGATGGTTTAGACGAAGAACTTAGACAAATAAAAGATTTGACAGCGTTAAGATTAATGGGTGGTTTAGGAACTGCACAGTTGATTGAAACAGGTCAGGTAATAACAAGGTCTACATTACAGTTATTCTCAGATAAAGCAGCAGTTAAGAAGGTGTTCGACTTAGCAGGAGAAGACATAAATAACAAACAGCTTATGAGGGAGATACAGTCGATTTCTAGTATAACAAATGATATAGAGTTCATGGACAGACAATCAGTACATTTAGACCAAGCTAAGTTAGACGAAGCTGGTAATGTACGGAAGTTGTCGTTATGGTTAGCAGACAAAGGAACTTTTGGTAAACACAAAGCGATAGCTAGTAGAGCACTGGGTAAAGTATCCGGTTTTAATGCTGTACGAAGATTCCAATTTAGAGTATCGCAAGCTAGTTTCGTAGTAGACGTAGCAAAACACTTTAAATCTGGAACAGGTAAGATGGGTAATGCAAGGATGGCAGATGTTGGACTAACTGATTCACTAGGTGACAATGTAGACTTAGCTAATGTATTTAAAAAGTATGTCGAGTTTGATGAAGCTGGTTTACCAACTAAGTTGAATGTAGATAAATGGCCTAAGCACGTTAGAGAAGAATTTCAATATGCAATGACTCGTGATGCTAACCAACAAGTACAACATACTGTAGTAGGAGAACTACCACCTTGGATGAATAATCCATTGATGGCTTTAGCTTTCCAATTTAGACAAATGCCAATAGTAGCTCAAAATAAATCTCTAGGTCGTTCAATGGCCTTTGCAGATAAAGAAGCTGTAACTGGTGTAATGTTAAATGCAGCAATGTCAGGTATGGTTAGGTATTCTAAGTTCGCAGTATTAGGATTAGGTGTAGCAACTATCACAGGTAATGAATGGAAAGAACCTAATGGTGAAATGATGGACGTACCAAAATATATAACACAATTTGGAATGTTTCCAGATACAGTTGATTTGGTAACTGACTCGTATAAAGCCGGTGTTAAAGGTGATATCAAGAAAGCTCTTGGTCAAGTACCTGCATTGAACACAGCATTTCAGTATATGGAAGCATTAGGGATTACTGAAGGTAGAGGACAAATGGATGCAGCAATGAGTTTAGTACCGTTACAGAATACTGTAGCAGGTGATATGACTCAAGCAGGACTCAGGGAAATATTTGGTGATTTAAAACTACCAGAAATAAAGAGTAAACCTACTAAGACAAGTAAACCTAAAACTAGTGTATCAAGTAAACCTGAAACTAAAGTAACCAAATCGGATAAGAAACATTTGGACTTTATAAAGAAGGAAGAACAGTTTCATGCTACAGCTTACAAAGACAATACTCAGCATAGCATAGGCTACGGGACTCGAACAGATGACCCAGATGAAATATCTGGTGCTAAGAAGATTTCTAAGGCTGAAGCAACTAGGAGACTAGAGGCTTGGACTGCTAAGGATAAAAAGTACATTGAAAGCAAAGGCAACTGGACTAAGAATGAATTAGCTGCACTAACAAGCTTTACATACAACTTAGGTAGAGGTAACTTTAATACCTTAATTAAAGGTAGAGATAAGAAAACTATAGCTAAGAAGATTAAACTTTACAATAAGTCTGCCGGTAAAGTATTAACTGGCCTCGTTAAACGACGAGATGCAGAATCTAAACTATTCTCAACACCAGACAAGTAGGGCATATTTTAAATAACATTGGAGATGAATAAGTGGCAGCAACAAAGAAGACGCACACAGGGGACGGGGCTACGGTCCTTTACCCTGTTAATTTTACTAATGGTTTTATTAGTAGAGATGATGTATATGTTTACCTCGATGGTACTGTATACACAGACCAAATTGCATATACTTGGGTAAATGATACACAGATACAAATTACTGTACCTGTAGCCGATACACAAGTATTTTATATACAAAGAATAGTACAAAGAGATGATGCAGTAAATGATTATACTGATGGTGCTATTTTAAAAGAAAAGAATTTAGATGACTCATACAACCAAGCGTTGATGATTATCGAAGAAATGGATGATGGGTTTGTCCTTGAAGCAAACTCAGACATTAACGATTTAATAGCGGCGGCGGGTGGTGCTAGGTACATTCAGGAAGCAGTACCAGTAGGTGCAGTTGCGGGAAACAGTTGGTACAAACCTTCTGAAGCGACTACATTCGTATTATACACTGATGCAGATAGTTCTCAATGGGTGGAGGAACACCCCGCAACAGGAGGTACAGAAGTACAGGATTTACTTCTAGTAACTGACGGAATAGTTTCACCCTCAACAATACTGTCTACAGCCCAATTGTACGTTGATACAGCAGATGGCTCACTAAAAGTAAAATTTGGTGACGGTACAGTAAAAGTACTAGCAACAAATCCTTAAAGTAACAAACTCAACCTCATTCTAACGAGTGGGGTTTTTGATTGTTATTTAATAAGATAAATTTAATTAAAGGAGATAATATGGTTTCACATTGGAAGTATATTACAGGGTACGAAGGTAGGTACAGTATTTCCAATAAAGGTGAAGTGTACTCACACATTAGAAATTACATTTTAAAGCAGCGACAAAGTGTGCGAGGATATTACAATATAGATTTACGAGATACCTCTGGAAACAGGCGAACGTTACCAGTACACAGATTAGTGGCGCTAGAGTTTATACAAAACGATAATGACTTGGAAACAGTAGACCACAAGGACGGGAACAAACTAAACAACACCGAAAGTAATTTACGTTGGATGACTAGGGGAGACAATGCTGCTTTGGCTAACGAGAAGGAACACAAATTTGTAAGTCCTTCAGGCGTTGTGGTTAAATTTACCAACCTTAGAAAGTTTTGTAGAGTTAATAATTTAAACCAAGGTTGTATGTTCGCAGTGAATACTGGAAAGAGACTACACCATAAACAATGGAGAGCTTGCAATGACTAGCCCAAACTACCCGAACAACCCAACAGTAGGGCAAACCTTTAACGTAGGTAATATAACGTTTAGATACGATGGTGAGAAGTGGAAAAGTATTGCACCGGCTAATCATGAGAATAGAATTACTCAGAATGAGTTAGACATTGTAGAATTATCCCGAGAACATGACTTCGATACGGTAGCAGAGATGCAAGCAGCAACGGACATAGTAGTAGGCGATAACGTCATACTACGGGATAGACTGAGTTCTACATGGCAGGTAATAGCTGCAACAACAAACAACGGGTGGAATGTCCTCGACGGTACAGGTAGTGGTGTCAGTCTACGGTTAATAATTAAAAGTACATTAAGTACTAAGGAATGGGGGATACTCCACGATAACTCGTCAGATAACAGTACGGCACTACAGGCGATGATAGACTATGGTATAGCAAACGACATACCTATAGACATAGATGTAGGTACTAGGGCGCGATACTTTTACACACTGAACATAACGGGTAAACTCACTGTGAAAGGTTACGGGGAGTTAAACTTTCACCCGCAATCTTCAGGACAGGCGGGACTTTTAGCTACAGGTGACGAAGTTGAATTGTATGATTTTAAACATAGTAACACTATGGCTAGTGCAAATTCAGAAACCATCAGGTTTGAGGATGCTAACGACTATAAACTGTATAACTTAGAAGTAACGGGTGGACACTATGGTCTAAGCTTTGCTAATACAGTGGATGATTATACAGTAAACAAAAACGGTTCCGTAGCAAACTGTTCCGCAATAAGTTGCACCAGTTCGGGTTTTGATTTCGACCAGTCTTCTAGTCTACGGTTGCATGGTTGTAGAGCAGAAGGTTGCAGTACGGATGGGTTCAAGTTTAGGCAGAGTAATAAGCATGCCACTGTAACAGGTAACACAGCAGTTGGTTGCGGTCGAGATGGTTTCGACACTTACGATGGTTTAATAGAATCTACATTATCCAACAATACTTCGGAAGGTAACACTCTGCAAGGATTCGAAATTAAAGGTACGTTTGACGGTACTAATTATGTTACTAGAGGTAATTGTATTGCTAACAATGTGGCAATTAACAACGGTACAGATGGTTTCCTAGTACAATCAGTTAGGGATTGTGTATTTTCTGGTAATCAATCAATATCCAATGCTCTCCGAGGGTTTCATATAAATGAAGTGCAAGGTACAACTTTTAACGGTGATACAGCACAGAAGAACACACAGCATGGTTGGTTGTTTACTAACGCCTCTCGATGCGAATTAAACGGCTGTGTAGCTGTGAATAATTCATGGGTAGATGGTGTAACTCAAAACGGGACTTACCACGGTTTCCAATTAGAAGCACCAGCAGACGGTTTAGGTTTCAATGGGTGTAGAGCTTTAAATGGTTTAGTGACAAACCAGAAAGGTGGACAAGGTTACGGGATAAACTTCGTTGTAGGTTCAGCAGCTAACCGAATTATAGGCGGTAGATACGACGACAACGTAACGGGTGACTTTGGTGGTGATAAAGCCTCCCAAGGGTTTCTAATGCTAGATGCTTCACTGAGACCTGTATTTGGCGACTGGACTACAAACGGGGATGTTGCCATCCAAGGGTACGTAACTATAGTTGACCAAACGGGTACAACTAGAAAACTAGCTACAATTGCATAACAAACAGGAAACAAGAAATGAAAGGTAGATTAAACATAGTATCAAAAGAGTACACAGGTGCTAAAACTATAACAGCCCACGACAATCGTGGGTACTTATTTATAATTTGTACATCAGGTTCAATTTCAGTAGCAGTAGGCTCAGGAGGTACTGGTGGTATACCATTAGCATCAGGTGCATTTTGGGAACCATATATAGCTCCCATTGGGAAACTAACTATAACTGGTACGGGTACGTACACAGTAGTAACAAATAGGAACATATAATGCCTTACGGTGATAGCAGTCCATTTAACCCAACAACTGACATAAATATAGAAGACATATTT
>Ga0255048_10000805_pt1 | contig 23034 bp, 44 predicted proteins | sample JV7_2_2_MG_FD_183619 | JGI IMG/M metagenome (GOLD analysis project Ga0255048, IMG submission 183619) | Seawater microbial communities from Jervis Inlet, British Columbia, Canada - JV7_2_2 | ecosystem: Environmental > Aquatic > Marine > Inlet | place: Canada: British Columbia | collected 2016-10-06
GACGCTGATTGGCGGCCTCTGGTCTGGGTGGTTCTGGCACCGGCAAGCTGTTGAGCACGTCGGGTTTGCAGCGGATCGTTGTCACGTTGTTCAGGGTCGGGGGCGGGGCCGCCGTCAGCTTCCAAGAGGGCCTGCTTGAACCTGCCGACGAGAATCGCTGATGCCTGACCGTCCACAATCTGCTGGGCGTTATGCGCGTAGGTGTCGCGCAAAGCCCTCGGCTGGTCATCAATCCAAGCATTGAAAGCCTTTCGGTTTTCGATGATCGTTTTGAAACCATCGGGGTGCTCTGTCTCAAACACCCCGCGCTCCTCCGCCAAGAGCGCCTGTTGGCGCTCCTTCGCGGCGGTGAGCTCCGCGGCGTCGGTCTCTGACAGCTTGTCGAGGCGGCCTTCCAGCTCGGTGATCGTCTCCACGAGGGGAGTGATCACATCGCCGTATTCCTCCTGGGCAGCCGCCAGACTTTCACGCCGGGCAGTATCTTGTGTCGTGTCGCCGGCATCCCGTTTCGCCTCCTCGGCGCTGGTAATGCGGGCAGTCAGGCTTTCGATCTCGCGACGGCTCCAAACAGTGCGCCCTTTTTGGCTGTCCACTTTGTGCTGAAGCCGCGCAATCTGGGCGGTCAGCGCATCGGGGTCCGTACCTGCGGGTGTCTTCTGGTCAGGGTCGTCGCCACCGTCGTTATCGTCCTCGGAGGGGCCTGGGCTGGAAGCATCAAGGTCAGGTTCGCCCGGATCGTCATCGGGGCGGTCCTTGGGTCCGGTATCGTCACCGGACTTCTCCTCTGATGCAATGGTTTCCCAAAGCTGCTCGTCGGAAGTGTTATCTTTGGTCTCGGGGGCCGGATCAGTACCGGCGCCGTCCACCTTGATGGTGTCGTCGTCTGCCATGTTTCACCTGCGTTTGATTGCTTACGAACGGGCCGAGGCCGGTTCGCTCGGGGTGCCTTGGGGTCTTACCCTCGGCGGTTTGGGCGGCCTATCGGCGGCCCGGTCGCAACTGTCCGGCTCATCAGTAGAGCGGGCCAGCATCCTTTTCCGGGGCAAACGCCGCCGGTTCGTTCTTGGGCTCGACATGCGCGATCAGCGCGCGAGCCTCCTTGATCTGCCCCCGGATCATCGCCGTCTCATCGGGGGAGATCGGGTATTCATTTTGGCGCTGAAGCCCGGCGATCCTAAGATCCAGGTGCTTGCGAAGCCTGCGCCATGTGGGAGAACTGCGATCGATCATCAGATCGCGCCCCCAGAGCTTACGCCGGTGCGCTCCTTCATGGCGATCTCCGCCGCCATACTGCGCTCCTTGTGCGCGTTGTCATCGGCCTTGCCCGAGATCCTGGCGTCCAGCTCCTCGCGCTTCATGTTCAGGGCGGCGGCGGCCTTCTCCATCGCGGCGTCGTAGGTCCAGCCGGCAATTTCCTTGCGGGCGGCCCATTCCTGCTCGTGGAGAGCCGTCTTGTGGTCCATCTCCTCGCGGCGAAGGTCCATCTCCGCCTTCGCGAGTTCCATCTTGGCGTTCTCGATCGCGGCGGCGGGGTCTTGGCTGTCTTTCTGATCCTGCTCCCACTGCTTGTACTCGCGCTCGGTCATGGTGATCTCGTCGGTGGCGATCATGTGCGCTTTGAAGATCGCGGCCAGCAACTCCCCGTGCTTGATCCTCGGCCCATAGACAGGGTGGTCACCGAATATCTGGGCGATCATGAGGAGGTTCTGCGCCTGCATCTCACGGACCAGGAGAACGCCGGAGCCGCGCGCCTTCACCTCGTAGTCGCCCTTGATGTACTTCTTCTCGCTGAACTGCATGTTCCAGTGGTAGAACCGGCGAACCACCGGCGTGGTGATATCGTCGTCGAAGTTCTTGACGATGCGCCGGAACGTCACGTTCGCATTGTTCATCAACAGGGCCATGCCCTGAGCAGTCTTGGTGACGCCGGTGCCCTGCTCGCCCTGCGCAATCGCAGGCTGGGCGGTCACATCGTCGACCGCCTCCTCCGCCATCGCGATAATGTTGGCGATCTCCTGCTGGTTCGAGGGGATGTTGAAGGTCTCGAACACCTTGACGCCGGGCTGGCTGGTTGTGTCGTCCCGAAGCCATACCTTGCGCGGCTGGAGCGTCCAGTTGCCGTCCTCTGGCTCGACCGCGGTCTTGTTGATGACAATCTGCGGGCCGGTGGATAGGCCGGAGTTGTCCATCATCATCCGGTAGGCGCCATTGATGATCGCCTGGGGGTGGCGCATGATCGAGGGAATACCAAAGCCGAACGGCGTCGCCTCGTCGGCCCGGATCGTGAAGACGCTGTAGATGGTCTCCTTGCTGTCGAGCGGGTGGCGCCCAAAACTCAGCAGCTTGCCGTCGCAGAACCAGACCCGAACATGGTGCTCCTCGATCGGGTCCAAATCCTCCATCGGCGCCGTGTCTTCAGGATCTCGCATCTCCTCAATGAGCATCTGCATGTCTTCAGTCTCGACCGGGCCGGTGTACTCCCAGACCTGGTAGGTCGCGGGGATGGTTCCGTCAGTCTGGCCGGTCAGGTCGTGCAGATCGGTGATATAGGCCGGGATAGTCCCAAGCGATGGGTCGTTCCTCAAGAGCTCGCGCACCGCGTCCTTGTCGATGTCCGGGCGCTTGGCGAGTTTGCGGAGCATGGTCTTGCTCATCAGGTGCCGCTCGAAGCATCCGCTGCCGTCCTGTACCTTCGGAACATCCGGATCAGGGAAGAAGCTCCACGGGTCCACACGGTAGGCGCTCGGCGCCGTCTCCTTTGCGTTCCCCAGCTCGTATCCATCGCCTTCCGCGGCCTTCACCCATACCTGCTTGCCGGCGCTGGAGCCGATCACCGGCCCCTTGATGACGCCCATGCCCAGCTTGGTCGCATCGCCGATCACGTCGCGGGCCTGGGATTGGTAGTCGCAACCCACAAATTGATCTTCGATCTCGTCTCGCATCAGGTCACTGCGGCGGGATGCCTCGCGAATCTTCTCCTGGAGGTCGTCTGCCGCCGCCTGGGCCATGTTCTGCTCGGTCTCTGCCGCCCGCATCTCCTGCTCGGATGCCTGGGCGGCGTTGGCGTCACCGGCGGCCATCTGCTCCTGGCCTTGGGCCTGGGCGGCGTTGGCGCGATCTCGCGCCTCATCCACCTGAGACAGCGCCGCCTCCGCCGCATCGGTAAGGTCTGGAACCGGCGTCGGACCAATGCTCCAGTTGCGGTCATCGGTCGGGAACTGCAAATCCCACAGCCGCGCCTCCATGGCGTCGGTCTTCGCCGCGGTCAGGTTGATGAACACCTTAGAGCCCTTGGAGAGCTTCAGGCGCTCCAGCGTCTCGCGGTCGTAGATGCCGTGGTACTGCTGCAAGTCTTCGATCCACCGCTGCTCGATGGAGTATCGCTTGCCGACGCGGCGCGTAGCCTCCGCAGCCAGACCGGCAACGAACGCGCTCATCCGCTCCTGCTTCTCCTCCTGGCGCATCTCCTCTGAGGATCTGTCATCCATTTGGTCTTGCGGATCGCGGTCATATGCACCTGGGTCGTTTAGTGGCATTAGTATCCAGCCCTTTCATCGACCACCGGCACCGCGCTGTTCGTCGGGCGGCTGGGAGGTTTGACCTTGCCGATCTGCCCGAAGGTCATCACGGCGTAGCGGAGAGCGTCCATGAGGTGGTCGAACTTCTTGACCACCTTGCCTTTTTCGTTCCGGCGATAGAGCCGGTATTCTGACTTCGTGTTCACAAGCGTGGTGAACAGCTTCAGGCGCCCGGTCTCAAGCCTGGACCAGACCTCGTACAGACCCTCGTCCACCGCGTTGACGGCGGGGACCAGGTGTAGACCCAGAGTGGCGTAGGTGACGAAAAGCTGCTTTCCCTCGTCCTGGCTCCGGCTCCGGCTGGCGGGGTCGATCGCCCCCCTTATCCAATCGCCCCTCGCCTTGATCGACAAGGTGTGGACAGCCGGGATCGCCTCTCCCTTGTAGTGCTCTGCGTAGGCGTAGAGGGTGCCGTCAGCCGGATCTTCTGCAAGCCAGATCGCCGCCGTCTTGTTCCATCCGACATCAAAGCCGTAGCCTCGGCGCCAGAAGGCCGGGATCGGGAAGGGATCAACCGATACCTCCTCGATCGAGATTGGATAGATCGCGCCCGCACCCATCGACGGGATGCCCTTTGACCGGGCCTCCTTGAGGTGGGGCGGCGTTGACGAGAGCAGATCATCCTTGGCGGCCTTGGTCAGGTGCGGGACATCATCCCAGCCCATCATGACACAATATTTGCTCGCCGATATTCTGCCCATCATCTCCCTCTGAATAGTTGCCCGCGCCAGCATTCGACCGTTATGAACAAGTCTGCCGGAGGCCGTTAACGCGCCCGCTGGGCGCGCATGTCCGGTGATAGAGGGGGGCGGGCGGCCCCTTTACGTTGAGGTCCAGCAGACGTTCGATGGCTTAGGCGTAGCCGACAAGCTCGATGAGGAACCGGCCAGCGGTGTAGGTGGCTGCGGTCGTGCCGCCGCCCGTCAGGTAAAGGTACTCATCGGCAGCGGGGACCGCTGCCAGCGGACCCACGAGGCCGAGGGTATGCGTGCCGCCGTTCAGCAGTAGGGTCTCATCCAGGGCGCTGATCGCAGTGTCCTCGACGCCCGTAGCCTCGACGGCGGAATACAGGTTGATATCCACGTCGCCGGTGGCCGGGGCTTCGAGGCAGGTCATGGTGCCGCCGAGGAGGGTTCCGTTGCGAGCCGCCGTGATCTGGCCGAGGTGGGCGACGCCCACGCCGTCCACGCCGATGATGTCGTCAACTCCAGCGCTGGAGTTGAGCCCGGTCAGGTCGAGCAGGATCTTGGTCGTGACCAGATCGCCGTCGCGCTTGACACTGGTCTTGACCAGCGTGCCGGTGCCTGCGGTGATGCCGACACCAGCGGTTGTGGCGAGGGTCGCTTCGAACGCCTCCAGTGAGGCGCTGAAATCGTCGAAGTTCACAAACACGTCCTGGCCGCGGTGGGCGCCGGACACATGGTCACCATCAATGAGACGGGCGCCGGGGTTGAGGCGGGTATAGTTCTTCATGGACATAGGCTAGTCTCCTCTTGGGTCGCTGGGTTCTTCCAGCTCGTTGGGCAGGAAGCCCATGACGACCTCGCTGATGCCCTCCAGAGGGGTGAAGGTCAGCATGACGATGCCGTTGGTGGTGGCGGTGCGGATCAGGCACTCGCCATAAACGTCTTCGGGTGGCTCCTCGTCGAGCCAGATTCCGTGCTTGGCGGTGCCCTCGAACGATCCACGCCCCTGTTGGTAGGACTTGATCCCGAGAACCGACCAGCCGCCTGATGTGTGCTTGACCTTGATCGTATCGACCAGATCGGAAACCCCCTGCTTCCAAGTCAGGCCGCCGAGTTCCTTGCCGGGGATGATCCCGGTGCCGTCCAGGTGCTTGCGACCGCCCTCGGTTGTGATCCCGCCGAGCAGCGTCGCCTGCACGATATCGCGCGTGGTCTCGTTGGTCTTGCCCGCCGCCCACCAGCTTACCGGGTCTTTGAATCTGCGGCCTTCCCACCAGTGTGGGTATTTGCCGGTCAGGTGCGCGGCTGTCTCAAATCCACCGGCGCCGAATGTCTTGCCGACTCGATTCGCCGCCATGACGCAGCGCTCGCGGTACTCCGCCCCGGCCTTGAAGAACTCCAGGTGCTTGGCGTACTTATGCCGAGAGTGGATTATCGTGCCGTCAAGGAGCCTGCGGTCCTCGTCCGGGTATATCATCCCGAATATGCGCTGCTTGTTGCGTCGCTCACACCGCGCCATCGCCTCGGCGAACTTGTCAACATCGGATCGGGCTGGCCCGTTACTCTGGCTCAAGAAGTCTCTCTGGGAGGATGACGCCCAAGCGGTCGGCAAGGCGGCGGGTGTGTGCCTCAAGTTCCGCGTCGGTCATGTGCTCCGTGTCGGTGGTGGTGGTAAGGTCGATCGCCGTCCGGTCGCCGTAGAAGTCAGGCCGAAGGTTTCCAGCCGCCCACTTCCGGGCGTCGATCCGAACCTTGGACCGCGCAACGAACTCTCGGTCGAGTTCTTCGTAGGTGCTGCCGTCAGGCCGGGTCTTCGTCACAGTGTCGCCGCTTGTGTCGTCGGCAATCTCGATGATCTCCTCGGCCATGAAGTCGGCTTGAGCCATCTTGGCCGCCCGATATGCGTCCGTCACCGGCCCGCTGCCGCCCTCCTGGTGCAACCAAGACAGGAACGTGCTCCGGGGTGGGGTGTCCTTGATCCCAGGCGCGCAGATGACCGCAACGCTGTCGGCGCTCGACGCGATCCGCTCGCAAACGCGCTTGATCTTCTTCTCGCGGTCGATGGCCGCCAGAGCTGCCTTTGTTGGCCCCTTGCTTTTCGCCTTCGGCTTGGTGGTCTTCTTCTGCGCCATCGGATTAGGCCGGGCTGCCGGCTGGCTCAACCTCGTCATCCTGCCAGCCATCACCAACCGCCATGACGCAGGACACACCGTTCGGATAGGTGCTGATGATAGTCCAGCTTCCAGTCGCCTCCGAGGCCCAGACCTCAACGATCGAGGAGCCGTTCACCCCGACGCCGCGCCGAGCTTCGCCGTATTTATTTCCGAGGTTGGCGATAACCGCATCGCGCTCCCCGCAAATCATTTGCGCCTGAGCCACGCCATCAGGCAGATGACCAGCGGTGGCAATGCCCTGACACCCGCCCACCAGCATGACCGCGGCAAGCATGGAAATGATGTGATTTATCATGATTTCGGCTCCCTGTTTACGCCAGGCATGAACTCTCCGCACGTCGCCTTGTCGTAGACCACCGGCCACTCGCTGTAGCCACCGGTTGTGATCTGGGGGGGGAACCTGCAACACGGGGCTGACTTGGAGGCGCCCGGCTGCTTCCCCTCGGACGGCATGGCGCCGCACGGCCAGGAGGGCCACCAGTATTTGCATCGGTCGCACGTTTTCAGCCTATCCATTGGGCTGACCCCCTAATATTGCCGCTGTTCGCCAGCGCTCCACGGCTGGCGGGCGTTTTGCTCGCGGCGCTCCCCTCTGGCATTGGTCGCAGGAGAGGGATTCGAACCCCCGATCTTCAGGCGATGAACCCAACGAGATGACCGCTTCTCCACCCTGCTGAATTTCGATCCGCCACGCCGCAACCATGGCCACGATTTCATCCTCGTGGCAGATTGCACTTGGGCAAGCCGCGTAGACAAGCCCCTCCGGCGGTAGTCTGAGACCGATTATTACTCTGCCGCGCGCAACTTTGCAACATCTAGTGTGACAATGCGATGACCACCCAAGAAGTTGATAAGAACCTTGGCCGTTCGATCCTCCATCCCCATGACCTTGCCGCGCATGGCCTCGCCGAGCGTCACCACATCATCGCCGATCGCGAATGTCCGGTGGGTGTCCTGGTACTTCTCGTAGTCTGGGGCGTTGAACTCGCCCCCTGCCTGCCGCCAGATCAGGGATCGCAGACCTGGGCGCTCGGGGAGTCCGTTGCTCGCCGGCCTCGTATCGTGGGGGATGGGCCGAGGCTCCCCGCCCCACCCGACAACACCGATCACCAGGCGATAGGCGAAGACCCGATCCCACCCAGGCGTCCGGTCGTTCATGCCCACAAACACCAAGCCCGGCAAAATAGGCCGCCGGATCTCGCGCTTTTTCATCCTCGCCTTGGTCGTGCCGTTGCTGAACTCCCATGATTTCCTGACCAAAACGAATGTAGCGAACCCCTCGTCCCGTAGAACAAACTCCGCCACAGTTTCCTTCTGAGGTGTAACCCTCACGCCGAACCACGTGTAGTTTCGGCTGTCGAGGCGGCTATCCTCGACATACTCTCTGCGCTTTGCAATCACACTGCTCCCACCCGATTGCCTGCCTCTACGTCAGTGCATCTTTTCGGTCTTGGCCCTCCGCTCTGGTGTGTCGGCATTCCCATCCGGATAAGAATCCGGCTTTGGGTCAAAAGCCTTGGTGAGACGGTCAGCGAGGCCCAAAGCCTGCGCCTTGGACATGGGGATCGTCACCACAATGCCGTACTGCACTATCGTGATAAAGGCGTGGCACCCGTCATCGCAAACATCTACCTGAGCAAGCCCCTCGCGGTCCCCGTTGTTGTCATCTTCGGTATCATCGTCCATTGGGTGTCCTCGCTGCCCTCATGGCGCTCCACGCCTTCAGGCTCGCGACCTGGGCAGCGTTGATCACCCGGCGCGAGTACGGGAGGCTGAAGTAGCTGCCTCGCCCGCTCACGCGCTGCTCGTGCGCCAGGGCGCGCTCATAGACCTGTCTCGCGGCTCTGTGGGCTTCATTGGCCATTGGTGGTCCCCTCCTGATCGCGCCAGCCCGGCGCTCTCTCGTAATCGTCGCACAAAAACTCCCGGCTCACAAATCGGTCGCCGTGGGCGGAGCATCTTCCGTAGGCGCCGATCAGCAGTGTCTTTCGTTCCATGAAGTTCAGGAAGCAGTGTTTGCAGTTGCGGCAGATACACCGCTGGCGTGATTCCATGTCGGCGGCGTTCTCGACCGATCGCCGGACAGTGGCGTCATACTTTGACTGCCTGTAAATATCTTCGCGTTGGTGTCGCAGTCCATCGGACCTGTCCCTGTCGGCGCGGCTCTTTCTCACAATCGCATCGCCTGGATGGTAGTCTCGCAGGATTGGCCGGAATTTTGGGTGCTGGAGTTTTCTTATGGCTTTTGCCAGCATCTGACGGATGCGCTCCGAAGTGACGCTGAACTCGCGCCCGACCTCATCAAGGGTGTGCTCCCCGCAGCTAAAGCCAAACACAAGGCGGGCCACCCGTTCTTCTCGCGCCGTCAACCCAGACAGCGCCACCCTCGCCGCCTGCCTGGCGCCCATGTCGTGCTCCGGGTCCGGCACATCCCCGCCGAGGCCGGCCACGGCCTCGTCCGCCCACTCGACCAGGCATGGGTCTGGATCAAGAGGCGCAACCTCCTCCGGGTCGAGCCGCAGAACGGCGCACAGCGCGTATAATGTGTCGCTGTAGTCGACCTTGGTACTTCCGCCAGGGTGCAGATCACCGATGATAAACTTGCCAGCCGATGTAAGCGCAACGCCGGCCATGTTGGCGAGCTGGGAGGTTGTGGAAATCCCGGCCCTCGCCATGCGATCCATGATGACCGGATCGCGGCGCCTCTTATTGGCTTCGATTGCGCGCTGCCTCGGGGTCATCCTCTCACCAGTCTTTCGAGCACACATAGCCCCGCGTAGCGCAGGCTTTGCACAGGCGATGGCCTATACCGGAGCTCATGAACAGCGTGCTGCACCCCATGCAGCGCCGCTCTTTCTTCGGATTCTTCGCCTTGGCGCGCAGCGCGTTCAATCGATCCTCGGCCTGGCCGCGGTCACCAATGACGCCGGAACACTTGATGTTGGTGCCGACCTGATAGACGCCGTAGGTGACTAAGCCGTTTTTGGTCAAGCACCGGACCTCGTAGTCGTGCTGACTTGTGGTGCGAATCTTCTTGTAGTGGTTGGCCCCCCTACTCATCCCTCGCCCCTCTTTTCGTTGAGCGCCACGCGCAGCGCATCATTGTCAGCGTACAGCCGCTTGCAGGCTTCGCGCATCGCCGCATATGCCCGCAGCAAGCCTCGAATCCCCTCGACCGTGTTGGAGTTGGCGCAGTTTGCCTCGATGGCGGGGATGTGGTGGTCCCGCATCTGCTTGATCCGCGTGGCGCTGTTCATGCTGGGGCCCCGTCGTTCGCCGGGTCAGGCGCCGGCGCGGTCGCCGCTGCCATTGCGGCCAGGCTCTCGGTGTGCTTGATCGGAGGGTGCGGCCACGGGCACGGATAGGCGAAATGCAGCGTCCCAATCTCGGGCGGGCTGGTGCCTCCCCACTTGCCGATGTTGTAGCTGTTGGCCAGAACCACAGCGGCAGCGTGGTCTTGGGCGGCTATGATGGAGCCCTCGTCACCAAACCCGGTGATGATGTGAACGCCCCAGAAGACCATATCAGCCGAGGTCTCGATCATCTCGTGGATGAAGTCGCTGCGCGCACGGTCCCTCCGCGCGGCCTCGGCCTTGTGCCGCTTCTTCGTCTGGGCCTTGCTCATCCCACCTCCCCCGTCCGGCGCGACCCCTCGACGTTTGAGAGCAGGTACATGATGTTCACGGGCCCGCGCCAAAGCCTGCCATATTTGCATCCAGCGTCAATGTTGTCCGTTTCGCGGTGGAACTGCACATCCAGTGTCTCACGATCCGCAAGCCCGGCCTCGTCGGCCAGGGACCGTAGCCACTCGGTGATGTCCTCGTTGCTCACCAGAAGCCGCGTCGTCCTGCCGTCCTTGATCACCTCAACCATCATTGTCCTCCGCTTGGGTCTGCGCCCTCACGATTTCATACACAGCCGCCGATCTACCACTGTGGTTCCGCCGGCGCTTGCCGGTGTCCCTGATCTTACCAGCAATCTTCAGCTCTGTGAAGCGCGGCCTGATCGCCAATGGAGAGCGATAAAGCCGGTCGGCGGCCTGGTCGGCGGTCATGGCCGACTCAGCCAGCACCATCAGAACCCGTCGTTGCAGGTTTCTCACCTCGCTCTCGCCCGGCTTGGCCGCGGCGCTGGTATCGGTGTTATTGACCATAACCATCGTCTCCTTCTCTGGGCTCGCGCGCATCTGCCCGCGCGTTGCAATCCAGCCTCGGCGCCCCCTCATTCCTCAACGCGAACCTGAACTGGACTTGCATCCACGCCCACGTAGTACCTGAAGCTAGACGCCAGCGCATACCTGCCGGAGTTTGCCGATCGCGTGTACGATCATCCCTGAACGCTTGAGTGGCCCACTATTAGGGGTGGTGAAGATGCGGGTGTAGCCGATCCTGCGGGGATAGCCTCGTACCTCCATGATGCCGAGAATGTCGATCTGGACCTTGCCCATATCGTGGGCGACGGGCTGGCTGTCGTCGATGTCGATGTTCCACACTCCTGGGCGCCAGTAGCTATGCGGGGGGCCTACATCGTAGTGCTGCTCCATGCGGGTGAACGGGTGTGGCCTGATGATGCGATCGCCTATCTTTGGCTCGTAGTTCATCCAGATGTATCGCGGGATGGTCCAGGAACCGGCGAAGTCCTTGGGGTCAACCAGCTTCATGTCTTGTCCTCCCTATGGTGCTTCCGGCGCGAAGGGTTCCTGCTGTAGATGCTCATCACGCGGTCGCTGATTTCCTTGCGCTGCTCTTGTGACAGCGTGGTCGGCTCCGGCAGTGGCGGCGGCTGAACTTGCTCCATCGATATCCTCTTGCGTGCGGAGGTCATGTTGGCGATCGCGCGCTCAATGATGTTCACAGGTACGGGCGGCACGTCCTTACCGTGCTTGATCCAATGGCGGAATGCCTCGCCGGTAAATGGCTGTGGGACACCTTCGAGCGCGTCCACCCACATGGAGACCGCCAGTTTCATCTCTGCGGCGGTTGGGGACTTCGCGTAAGGATATATGATCCGGCACCCGTGCAGCAACGCTGCCAACTCTGTGGCCCCCATCTCCGGCTGCCTGAGCAGTTCAGTTACCTCTTTGACGCTTTTGATCCAGAGATCTGGCGTACTCAAGAGTTTCTTTGAGCTTGGCATCTCGTTCCCGGTCGCGGGGAGATTGTCCGACATGGTTTGATCCTCCTGATGTGGTTGGCGTCAGTGCTGGTTCGAGTTTCCGGCCGGCGCGCTCTCGCATCGCTGGCGTGAAATATTCGAGGCTCTTGGGTGGGTCCGTCCTTTTCGCCATGACCTCTGTCACGGTCTCGACGATCTCGTCCTCGGTCAGGTCGAGGCCCCCCCACTGGCTGATGGTGTGTGCGGTCTCAGAACCCAGCCATCTGGTTGGCCACGATGATTTTGAGATGTCTATTCCCGCTGCTTCGAGCACACGTTCTCTGGTCTCAGATGTTTTGAAAATATTTGGTTCAATGATTGGTAATGAATCGGGCGCACGCGCATTAGGAAGAGGAGCATCTTTCTTCTCTATGGATTCTGGATTCTGGATTGCATTGCCCCGGCCATGCTCCGGCTGTGCGTTCGCATTATCCAAGTCGTTTGTTTTCAACGGCTTATCATCAGTGTTGGTGTGTTCTGCTGGTATGTCTTGCTGGTATGTCTTACTGGTACTACCAGCAGCACCACCTTCCCAACGGGAATTTGCCGATTTTGCGGCCTTTTCAGACCTCCCGATCGCAAGCTCCCACTCCTCTGTAACCTTGTTCTGGGTGACGCGATCTCCCTCGAACGTGAGGAACGCGCAGATGACTGTGCGGGACCGCTTCCAGTGGGTGGCATGGAGCGTCGAGTATTTACGCAGCAGGCGGTCGTCGCTGGGGAGCCAGGCGCCATTCCGCCACATGGCGATGATGATCCTGAGATAGCCGCCGAACTCGGTGGCAGTCAGGTGGCCGGTGTCGCCGAGGAGCGCGTCAGTGCGTAGGGGCATGGTCGGGAAGCGCGCCATCAGGAAGATGCCTTTCTGGCCTCAATTCGACGTGCGATTTCACAGTCGTAGGTGGAATTTTTATAGACCGATAGCGTTTTGGATTTGGCCCTCGGCTCACTGAGTTTTCCAGGATCGTAAGCGCCCGATATTTCAAGCTGCCTGATCAGCGCGAGCAAGGATGGCGACATGATCCCGCGCCACGGATGATGGCCCACCGCGGCCAGCTCGGCCCGCTGAAATTCGCTCATCAGATGGTAAAATTCAGCGTGTGCCCACTGCTCCTGTTGCCAGCAATGATGCGCGGCGGCCTTTATGATGTGTACTGAGCCACCCATCCTACTTGCCCCTGGATGAGCGCCACCGCCCCGGCCAGGCGATGCCGTTCCTGCGCGAAAAATGATAGATCGAGGGGGCCGTCATGCCAAACTTGGCCGCGATCTGGTAGACGGTCTCGCCCGCCTCGATGCCTGTGCGGATCGCCTCTATTTTGCCTGCGCGCGAGGCCGCCTTCCGCTCCCTGTTTTTGGCCTGCATCATCTTGTTCAGGCCGAGCCTCCAGAGGAGGTTTAATGCCCCGTGATCGGTGATTCCGAACTCCGCGGCTATATCTGCGGTCGTGTAACCGTCCTCGATGAGGCCCTTTATTTTGATGAGCCGAAGATCTCGCCTCTCTCTCGGGCCAGCGTAGCCTGCCGGCTTGTCGTCGGTGGCCACATCCTCTGGCTTAATCCTGCCGAACCTAACGGCCATGTCGTACTCTGCCCGCTCCGCTTCCGCCCGGCGCCCGGCCTCGCTGAATCTGGCTTCTTCGCTCCCTTGCGCATTGAAGTCGTTCATCTTCTGCTTACCTCCCTGATTAAGATACCATATACCGCGAGGACCAGCTTCCGCTTCAGGATGTAATCTGGGGTCGCGTATCCCTTGAAATCCTCGACCACGCGTACCGGGGTCTGATCCCGGCCCCGCTCGTCTATCTCCTCCATGTAGCAGAAATCGCCGATGTAGGTGGTGATGAGGACGCCGTTGACCACGCATGGATAGCTGGGCTGGAGGCGGAGATTGCTGATCTCGCGCCGCCTCTCGCGGATTTTGAGGGTGCAGTATCTATCCGCCTCGCCCTTGCTGTCAAAGGTGATGCCGTCCACGGTGGTTTTCACCGCGCCGTACTTGTGCCGCCTGGGCGGCGGCTTCGCCATCTCGGCCCGCGCCTGCTTGGCGCTCATTCTGATGATCTCGCCCACAGTGCCAACCCTCGCCCAACCCCACCGAACAGAACCCCCGCAGGGGGGTGTCCTACGCGAGGGAGGCCGAGGCGGCGATCGGGGCTGTGGCGTCCGATTTTTGCTCGACGAACAGGTCGGCGTGCCTCGCCATGTCCACGCCCCGGTCGCGCCCGAGCTCGGCGAGCGTCAGATATCGCGCCGGCGGGATAGCCCCGTCTCTGATCCATGGCGATATGGCCTGGGTGGTGATCCCACACACTCTGGCTACATCGAGCCGCCCGAGGATGTGGATAAGGGCTTGCACCCTCTGTTTTGGGTTTCTGCTCATGTTCTACTTAAACCTCTCCTTTTGCTGGTAAGTCAAGCCCACATATCGCCCTATGCGGGAATTGTTTGGAAAAAGAGTAAAGCTGGGCGCACATTTCCTATTGCTTCCAAAGCTGACCTCTCATAGTGTGGTGGCGGGCCAATCTCGGCCAGGAGGACAATCTATGTCTGACACCACACCCCCGGCACCGCTCAAACCCGAGGAAGTGCTGGCGCTGCTCGCCCGTCGCCCCGACGAACCGGAGGATGACTGGATCAAGCGGTGCCGCGATCTCGGCTTCACCGTCGAGGATGCGCAGGCCCCCATGTGGCGCGCAACCATCGACGACATGCGCGACCCGACCCTGAAGGATTACCAATGAGCGTGATCTTCATCGTCGCCGTTACCCTCATCGCCTACGGACTAGGAGTAATCGGATGAACTACCAGAACATTTTGCACGAAGTCGCCCCCGACGTGAACCCCGCCGGCGCCGAAGCGGTCATGCGCCTCGCCCACGGCACCCTCAACCATCTCCCGCGCGAGGTCTTCGCCGATGAAGCCGAGATGGCGCGGAGGATTGCCGCCGAGCACCCCGGCATGTTGCGCAAGGTGGCCGACACCTTCGGGATGGCGCAGGACTACGACGACTGGTCGGCCAAGATGAGGGCGAGCCTATGACCTTCAAGTGCGGCGGCACATTCACCCGCATCAACGCCCCGCGCGTCGATGCTCTTCTCGCAAAACTCGACCAGATCGAAAAGAGCGCGGGCAGCAACAAGCCCACCGCCGAGGAATATACCGCCCTAGTCGCTCCGGTGCTGGATCGTCTCAGCGCACTCATGCCTCCGCCCGTGATGGTGAAGTCGGGGCTGGTCCAAGGCGATATCAAGCCGGGCCGCGTCGTGATGGTAGCGCCCATCATGGAGAGTCCCAACCACCTCCAAATGGCGCAATTCGTGGCGGACCTTCCGAGAGACAGGATCGCCGGCATGATCACCCATCTCGTTCACCGCGCTTTAGAGGAGGCGAACCTATGAACCGAGTCGTTCAGCTGATCCCGAGAAACCGGGCGCCGCTCCCCGCCGGATGGTGGCGGGAGCGCATCCAGGCGCTTGAGAACGCGCGGCTGACGTGCCGCGTCAATGAGCGGTGGTTCGTCGAGGCCGACCGCCGCCTCGTCTGCTACGCGGGCTGGTTCTGGGGCCACGAGATACCGGCGTGGGTCGGCGAGGGGTGGATCAACTTCGTGCGCGGCGCGCAGGCCATGCTCGGCCCGATCGCCGAGCCCGACGCGGTTGACTGGCAAGACCTCTGGATGCTCTACGTCGAGAACGGGATGGCTCACCAGCACGACTACCGCCAGCGGCTTCGCATGGTAATGACGGCAGATGATGCTGTGAACGCAGAGAGGGCAATCCGATGGATCTGAAAGCGAAAGACCACTGCTGCGAGGAGGCGTCAACCGCGTCTCGCGATTTCTACATCCCCTGCAACCGCCCTGCCACGCAGGTGGTTCGGCACCGGGACGACGCGGACTACCGCATGTGCGATATGTGCGCCAACCACAACATCAAAAACCGGGGCGCCGTCTTTGCTGGGGTCTATGTGCGGGAGAGCGGGGGGCTGGAGGAAGCGCGCGCCACATTCGAGATGGCGCTGCGCAACTTGCTCGTCCACATGACCCTCACCGAAGCAATGTCTATCGTCGCCGCCTATGCCGATCCAGACGAGGTGGAGGACGACGACGCGCCGGAGCCAGCGCCGATGACCGAGGCTGATCTTTGGGGCGCGCCTGATAGCGGGCGGATCAATTTCGGCCTGCTCGCCGCGATTGCTGCAAACATCGTGATTTGGGGGCTGGTCGCGAAGTGGGTGATCTCATGACCATCCGCCGAATCATGATCTTCGCTCTGATCTGGGGCGTGGCCACGGTTGGAATCAACTTCGCGGTCTCCGCCGTACTCCTGAGCGGGGACCGCGCACTGAACGATCGAGGGCTGGTCGCTACCACGCGGCTGGTCTACAACATCATCGAAGGAATTGGAGAGTTACCCTGATGGCAAGACCCGACCTGATCACGCACGACGTAGCCGAGGAGGCCAAGGCCGCCGCCGCGATGCTGTCTGCCCTGGAGACACTGAACCCCAACGCCGTGGAAGACGAGGAGTTGGTCATTGATATGGTCGAGGGCGAGACCGGCTTTCTCGAAACCCTGGACAAGGCCGCCGCCGCGATCCGCGACTGCGAGGTCATCATCGATGGGGTCAAGTCCGTGGTGGACGGCCTCGCGAAGCGCAAGGCCAGGGCGACAGCGACGAAGAATGCAATCCGCTCTGCCATCGAGCAGGGCCTGGTTCTCGCCGGGTTCCGGTCGAAGATCGTGCGACCGACCGAGACGTTCAGCCTGTCCAAGCGGGCGCCCGGGCTGGTGATCGACGACGAGTCCTTGATCCCGGCGCGGTATTTCAAGCCAGCGGCGCCGTTGCTGGACAAGGTGGCGCTGAAGGCCGCCGTCGAGGAGTCGAGCGAGCCAATCCCCGGATGCCACATGAACAATGGCGGCGTCTCCCTCCTTCTGAGGAGGAGCTGAGATGGTAGAGACCGCAACGGCGCAGGATCTGAAGCCGGCAGAGTTGAGCGCCAGCCAGGTGTCCTTGGTCATGCGGACGGTGGCGTCCGACTGCGACCCGGCCAACTATCAAGACCCGGCGCTCAAGAAGATGGCGACGGGGGACTTCAACCTGTTCATGGAGGCGTGCAAGAACTACCGGCTCGACCCGTTCCGTAAGCAAATCCTCCCGCTCGTGTTCAGCAAAAACAAGGTGACGAAGCGGAAGATGTCGATCGTCGTCACCCGCGATGGCCTGCGGGTGGTCGCACAGCGGTGCGGCGACTACCGCCCGGCCAGCCAGAAGGCCGAGATCGATTATTGCTCTGATGGGGCCGGGCCGCTCAACCCCAAGGGCATCGTCTCTATCACGGTATACCTGTGGAAGCAGGACAACCGGGGCGAGTGGTTCCCCGTCGTTGGTGAAGCGCATTGGGACGAGTTCGCGCCCATCACCGAAAAGTGGGCCGAGAACGAGCACAAGAAGTGGGCGCCAACCGGGGAGAAGGCCCTGGACAGCGGCGGCAATTGGGCGAAGATGCCAATCGTCATGTTGACCAAGTGTGCCGAGGCTCAGGCGCTGCGCGCAGGATGGCCCGACCACTTCTCCGGCCTCTATGTCGAGGAGGAGATGGATCGCGCGTCAGCCATCGACGCAACCGAGGTGGTGGCGCAGGCGGAGGAGGCGGAGCGCTTGGCCAAGGTTGGCGGTGCCGCCGTTATTACCATCACCTTTGGCGATGGCTGGGCTCTCGAAACTATTCCCATCGGCGAGATGGCCGATCGCTGCATGGAGTTCATCGAGAAAAGCACCCCCGAGACGGTCGAGCGCTGGATGAAGGCCAACCGGGAACCGCTGCTCCAGTTTTGGGCGCGGGCGAAGGGCGATGCTCTGGCTGTAAAGGCGGCAGTAGAGAAGAAGATGGCCGAGAAGCCGAAGCAGGTGGAAAAGCCGGTGGAGGCGTCCACCGCGCCGGATGCACAAGATGCAGCCACAAGGCCGCTGAACCAGCGCGACGATCCGACCGGTGAGTTTCGCCGTGACCTCGGTCTTGACCAGGAGCGTGACTGGAACGATTCCAGAGACGGCCAGCGCTGATGTCTGTTCTCGCCGTCTTCATGTGGACAAGTGACCTTTGCATGGTCCCGCTCGGGCGCCACCGCAAGAAGTGCGCGGAGGCGTTTGAGATCGGTGAGACCTATCGCCTGGAGGCGGTGTCGGATCGTTCATGGAAAAGCCACCGGCACTACTTCGCCTGCGTCTACGAGGGCTGGATGAATCTGGGCGAAGCCTACGGCATGGAACCGTGGGCCGCGACGAGTGAGCACCTGAGAAAGTATGCACTCATCAAGACCGGGTGGTACAACTCCCAAACCTGGACCTGCGGAAGCCGCGCCGAGGCCGGGCGAACGTCGGTGGCCATCAGATCCGCGGTGTCGGAATACAGCATCATCGTCCCCATCGGGACTACGGTGGTGCGCTACACGGCCAAGAGCCAGGCTGGGCCAGCGATGAAGGCCAAGGACTTCCAGAAGTCCAAGGACGACGTGCTCACGTTCATCGAGGGGCTGATTGGCCTGGAGGCCGGCGAGCTAGCAAGACAGGTGCCGAAGGATGCGCCAACAGGAGAAGGCAAATGAGACGACGGGCGCGGAAATCCATCCTGAAGCGGGAAATCATTTGTGCGATCTCGGATCGACTGAGACGATCATACCCGTTTTCAAAACTCAGCCACGAGGAGCTAGAGCACGAGGCCAAACTTTTCTACAGCAGCATGCGCAAGCGCGGGTGGGCGATAGTGCCTAGCCGTCCACGATGGTGGCAGGTGCCGAAAGACGCGCCGGCGGGGGGTGGAGAATGACGCGGATGCGGTTGGCTATAGGCGATGTCTATAAGGTTTCGGGGAAAGAAGACCTCGGAGCCCGACTTGACTACACGTTCGAAATCATCGGGGAGGCATTTATCGACGGCCAGCGGTTTGTGGTCGGGGCGAAGCATAGAATGCACCCATCAGATGAAGGCGCGATCGTTGTTTTTGACGAACGCGGACGGGGCGAGACACTCGACGGCGGCTGTAGGTGGGTTGCTTGGGAGGTGTCTCGCGCCAATCCGCGATACCGAGCACCGACAGGGCGGGTGCAAAAATGACAGGCCGCAAGATCCCGGAGTGGATCGGGAAGACCGACGACAGTATGCCGCCGCCGCTGGTCCGACTCAGGATCTTCGAGCGCTACGGGGGCGTGTGCCAGCTCTCAACGCGCAAGATCGAAGTGGGCGACGAGTGGCACCTGGATCACAAGAAGCCCCTCTGGGACGGCGGAGAGAACCGGGAATCGAACCTTTGGCCGGTATTGGGGCCGCCGCACCGCGAGAAGACCGCCCTCGAAGCCAGCCAACGCGCCGAAGGAAGGCACCATCGAGCCAAGCAGGCCGGGATCAAGACGAAGAAGTGGAGATCGTTCGAGACCAACAGAGATGGCCCGTACAAAGCGAAGGTAGGAGGCGGTGTTGTGCCGCGAAACAAGCGAGGATAGGAGCCCGCGATGATCGAAAACACTGAAACCACCACCGTAGTCGTCCCTGACCAGGGCGAGGGCGCCAGCACGGCGCTGATCTTGCCCGAAGGGGTCAACCTGGCAGCGGTCTACACCAAGGAGGGCGAGGCCGAGCGGGTTATCTGCTATGTCGAGCAAACCGCGCGCACCCTGGCCTCATCTTTGGACCCGGACTCGACGAAGGGAAGGAAGGAGATTCGGTCGGTGAAGCACAAGGCCGCGCGCAGCAAGACCGCAATCCAGGATGCGGGCGTGAAGATCAAGGCTGACGCCCAGGCGATTGTCGACGCGGTGAACGCTGTGCGAAGGACCGTCACCACGCGCATTGACAACCTTGGCGTTGAGATCATGGAGCCGGTGGTAAAATCGGAGGCGGCGGAGGCCGAGCGCGCCGAGAAGATCAAGCGCATGATCGACGTGCTGGAAGATTTGTCGAAGCCGCGCCCGAATAAGACGGCGAGCGAGATCTACGAATCTATCGCCGCCCTCAACGCTGTGGACATGGAGGGGTTTGCTGAATACATCACCATCGCCCAGCCCATATACGATCGGGCGAAGGTCGCGCTCGACGAGGCCCTAGAGGCGGCTATCGAGCGCGAGGAAGCGGCAAAGGCAGCGGATGCGGCGCGGGTGAAGATGGAGGCGGAGTTGGCCGAGCTGCGCCGGGAGAAGGCCGAGCGTGAGGCAGCGGACAAGCGGGCCGCCGCGCTGGCGGCACCCGCCCCCGAGCCGGTTCCAGAGCCGGAACCCGTGACTGATTGGGCGACGATCGCCGCCAGCGAGGAAGCCACCACCGAGCCGGAGGCAGAGCCGGAGACGCAGACCGACGATCCCAGGGCCGAGCTGCTGGCCTCGATTCGCTTCGAGGCGGCGAACGCCATCAGCGACGCGGTAATCATCTCGCCATCACATGCCATGGGTGTGATAGATGCGATCGAGCGGGGGGATATCCCCCACGTGACCATCAGCCTCGACTTAACCGAACAGGAAAGCCCGAAATGAGCAATGTGCGGCCCTATGAGGTCACGGTCCAATATTTCTATGAGCGGGTAATGAGAATCACTGCCAGAGACGCGGAGGCCGCCGAGGAGAGGGCGGTTGAGATTGTCGAGGGGTGGAGCGGCGTGAAGCACGTCGAAGCCATCAGCGTCGAAGAAGAATGACCGAACAGCCCAGCAGGCGGTGGCATGGTAACACCTGCGGCGCGGGCAGGGGCGGGCTGCTTTCATGCCCCCGTGCAGAGGTCTCGGCGGGCGATGTTGTGGCTGCGCACCGGAATGAGCCGGCGCAGGCTGTGACTGCCGCTACGATAGATCACCCTGAGACCGCGCACCACATTAACCAGAGGGGACGATCACATGGCCAGCACCAATGATCTTGACTGCGAGGCGCGTCGGCAGAATCGCGAGCGCTGGTTGGCGTGGATCGCCTATGCGGTCGGCGGCGTGCTCGGACTGATTGCCAGCGTCTTTGGACCGCCCGCATACTTTCTCCTGGAGTGGCGCTGATGACCCGTCGCTACGGGGCCATTATATTTTCGGTTGCATGTATTCAAAGTGAAGCATCGGGTCCACAGAAAAAACTTCAGACCAAACCTTCGCGCCCATGCGCTCGCCGTGTGTGATCGGCCCGACCATAGGGACATACTCCTCGCGAAAACCATCGGGCATCGGGACCGGCGTAGCGCCAAGCGCCAAGAGCGCAGCCCCATATGGTGAACCAGTGCGAAAAAATGGCGGGCGGTTAGAGCCAGGAAATTTGACACCTGCCGCTGCTGTCTTTTCATCGACGCGCGAAATCAGATCGTTCAATAGAAATGCAACGCCGCCGACAATCATGTACGGTCCACCGCGTAAAACCTCGATTCTCTCCTGTGTCATCTACCAGGCTCCCTTCAGATTGCTATCGCAGCGCGAGCGGCGCGAATTGCAAGGTCGTATCCGGTTTCATAGTCCGGGTCCGTTTCATCGCTGATTTCTTCCGGCAATCGCTGACTGGATATCTCAACGAGGGCCATTCGGAATTTGTCGATCACTCCTGACCACGCCATCTTAACCACTCCTCACTCGATCCTTACTCGGCGTCCCGGAGGTATGATGCGCCGGGGTTTTTTACGTTGTTCCATCGGGACCGCCCGAAGATGAGCCGTCGCCCCATGGCGATTAGCCGATGTCCGATCCAACGCCTAAGTGACAACATGATCGGCCCCCTTCATTTCGCCCGTTTCTAGACGCCTCGGCCGAGACTTCACCCGTCGCTCTATCCAAGGCCGCGCTCATTCTAGGCTCCCTTCAGTCGGCGTGTTCGACTTTGTACAGCCGCCCACGCCATTCAATTCGCTGGATCTGATCAGCGTTGTCACGCCAGCGCCGCTGGGACACCTCACAACCAGCAAGCAGTCCGACGAGAAATCCAAGCAACCCGGCTAAGATAATCCAATCAACCATTCCAGCGCTCCCTTCAGATGTTGGTGGAGAAGACGGGATTCGAACCCGCTGTCCCAAGCCTCACACACCGGCATCCCCATGCAGTGGAGATTGGGAGAGTTGAACTCCCGGAGCCTAGGCTGTTTCTGATCGCCTTTACCATTTAGCGAATCTCTTCCCCATAACCGCTCCTCACGTTTCTTCTGACAGGGCAGCGATGCTCGCCAGAAACGCCTCGACGCAATCGTTAGCGTTCCCAACATCACCCTCCATGTGCTTCTCCGCAGCAGCATCTAAGCCCTGGTCGATGACTGACACCGAAGGCGGGTCGCGAAGCTCATCCAGAAGTAGAGCGGCTGCTGCAACTAGCGCATTGTCGTGTTCTGCATCGGTCATAACCGCTCCCTTCTGACTCTCACATTTCCGCCAACAGCGGCGCATCGTCATAAATCCGTGCGTCGGCCATCTCAGCATATTCCGGATTTAGCTCGATCAGCGTGGCGTTGCGCTGCAAGCGATCAGCCACAAGGCCAGTGGTGCCAGCGCCGCCGAACGGATCCAGCACATTGCCGCCAGCAGGACAGCCGGCGAGAATGCACGGCTCTATGAGCGCGGGCGGGAATGTTGCAAAGTGTGCTTGGGAAAAGGGTTGCGTGGCTACCGTCCAGACTGAGCGGCGGTTGCGGGTTTCCTTGCCTGCCGTCCGACTGTCCACGCCAGCCGCCTGCCACGCAACGCCGTCTTTTTCACCGACGCCAGAGACGCCGCGCAGGATGCCCAAGTCACCGGGATACGCAGCAGGCTCCGCTATCGCCTTGGCGTCGAAATAATAGCGCTGCGATTTCGACAGCAGGAAAATATACTCATGCGCCTTGGTGCAGCGGTCGGTCACGCTTTCCGGCATCGGGTTGGGCTTGGCCCAAATGATGTCCTGGCGGAGATACCAGCCGTCGGCCTGTAGGGCGAAGGCGACGCGCCAAGGGATGCCGATCAGGTCTTTGGGCTTCACCACGCCGCCAGGTTTGATGGTGCCGCGAATTGAGCCCTTGTGTGTGGTCTGCTTTGCTCCCGCTTTGTTGCTTGGCGCATCCGGGGAAAAACCACCGCCGCCCGCGTAGCTATCCCCCAAGTTCAGCCACACCGTCCCATCATCCCGCAGCGCCCGGCGAACCTCGCGGAACACCTTGACAAGCTCGGCCACGAACTCGTCGGGGGTGGGCTCTAGGCCGATCTGTCCGTCAACGCCGTAATCCCGCAGCCCAAAGTAGGGCGGGCTGGTAACGCATGTGTGGAAGTGGCCAGCCGGAAGCGTCGGCAGCACGTCGCGGCAGTCGCCTATGATGATGTTGCGTGAGATTTTAACGCTCCGTTCAGGTTGAATAAATTGCATCGGTCAGGCACCACCAAGCCAGCGGGTCTAGATCGGCGTGCCACGCTGGAGGATGGCCTCGCGCACCGCCGCTCTTGCCCATAGCCAAGCGGGCTAGG
>Ga0255048_10000806_pt1 | contig 23029 bp, 53 predicted proteins | sample JV7_2_2_MG_FD_183619 | JGI IMG/M metagenome (GOLD analysis project Ga0255048, IMG submission 183619) | Seawater microbial communities from Jervis Inlet, British Columbia, Canada - JV7_2_2 | ecosystem: Environmental > Aquatic > Marine > Inlet | place: Canada: British Columbia | collected 2016-10-06
GCTATCGTCTGCGGTAGCTAGGAGGTGAACCGGCCCGCTTGACGGGCCAGCGGTGGGCGCTCGCTGAGCGCTCAGCGCTGAACCGTCAAACAGGAGGCTATTGTGCCCAGCAAGAGAACGGTATGGATCTATCAGGCGTACGTGTCTGATGGGGTCGCCGGGTACAGGCGCTGCGATCTGACGTTCCGGCCCGCTTACAAGTGGGGCGTGGATGAGGTCGACAGCTGGCGCCACGCCAGCGACGCCGTGAAAGCGGCGGGAGGCGCTGTGTACTACGACGCCAGCAAGTCGCTGTGCGTAACGTGGCAGGCAAACACCGGGGAGCGCTGTGGATTCGGGGAGACGTACGACGCCACGGGCTGGTATGGCCCGCACTTGGTGCGCTCCGAACTCGACCAGCGCTGCGCCCGAGGTTTCATGCGGCTGGCGAAAGCGCTGCGCCACAACGCCACGCCCGAGGACGCAATCCGAGCGCTGCGGGCGGTGCCCGTGGAGTACTTCGATGGTGTCTACGTGCCCGTGGAGGCGCCAGACATGACGTCACCATTGGAGGCGCGCTGTGAGTAAACTCGCTTACGCCGCTGTGCGTGAAGCGCTCCAGTCGCTGCGCCAGACCGCGAGGTCGCGCGCGGCGCTGTACTGGGGCTACTTCAAGGACACCGAGGCAGAGGACGACAGGGATCGGGCGCTGCGCTTCGACGCCGAGGTGGCGCTGTACGACCAGCTGCTCGTCTCGTTGGAGGGAATGTGAAGCGACCGCACACCTATCTGTGCCCGACGACTCGCCGAGTCCTTTGGACCGACGAGCACCCGCGCCCAGCGCTGGCAGTCGTGAACCGACTAGGCCCGCTAAAGGAGAAGGCCTTGACTACCATTCTCGTATGCGACTCGTGCGCCGCTGGCATTGCCAACGACGACTGGACACATCTTGACGCCGAGCACGGCGACCGAGAGGCCGCCGATGAAGCGCACGCCGGAATCGCTGGATGGCTCGAGATCGTGGGCTACCTGACGATCGGCGACGCCTACTCGGCGGGCTACTTCCGCTGCGCTTGCTGCGGATACGACGAGATCGGCGGGGTGTACGCTCACACCGCCTGAGCCTTTCGAGCCGCTCCTCGGCTCGCCAGTGCGCGCCATCTTGGCGCCCGCTGTCGAACAGAGGAGGTGCTATGCCTGTCATCAGGCCGCCGCTCGACGCGCACGTGGTAATCACGGCGTATGAGAGTCGACCAGGACACGGGTACGTGTGCTACAGCTTTCGGCTGGAGTACGCGCCCGGTCGCTACTACTCGCCCGATCCGTCCGGGTCGGACCCGCTGCTCGGGCGCCCGGTCGCCGAGGTCATCGATGACCTGCTGCGCCGCTTGCGTAAAGTGGCGCCCGAGCTTACCTACGAGGTGCTCTGATGCCTAGGTTCACGCCTAGCTACGTGCAGAAGCGCCTGGAGTGCGATGACGAGCAGGCGCTGAAGGTGTCTGGCTTGCTGCTGGGCACCATCGAGCCGCTGTCTTTCGAGAGCGCTGAGCGCTACGAGCGCCAGTGCTGTCACTCGCCAGGGCGCGATCTGCTTGTGCTGTACGCCATCGATGAGGTGCTGGGGACTTGCGGCGTGGAGAGCTGGGCGACCAGCCAGCACGGCGGCGTCTCGTACTGCAACACTGGCGACGCCTACGCCATGACCGTCTGCTTGGTTGTGTCGAGGCGGGACGCTAAGTTTCGCCTGGCTTGCTGGGCGAACTTCACACGCTAGAGGAGCGCCATGAGCCATTTCAAGGACTACGACTCAGCCAAGACGGACGCCCAGAAGAGGGCCGACGCGCTGAAGAACTACGACTTCGGGCTTGAGAAGATCGGCGGAGGCTACAGCGTGTTCATGCTGCCGAGCCCCGAGCGCCGCTGTGGCCACGAGCTACGATGCGAGGTTGTGCGCCCGACGGTCCCCGGCGACCGCTACAAGTGGTGAAACCCGAGCCCTTAGCGGCTCGATAGTGGGCGCCACGCATGGTGCGAGGCGCTCGCTACAGAACCGCTAACCGAGGAGGGACGCTGTGTCTGTACACGCGCAGATCCATCTGAGCGAGCGCGATTGGGCGCTCGCCAAGCAGTCAGGCAGCGCGCACAGCACTGTCTGGGTGAAGCTGGGCGAAGACGCCACCGTCTTCCCAGACAGCGCCGAGCAGTGCGAATTGGTGGCAGCTCAGTTTCTGAGCGCCGCCGAGTTGCTGCGCGAGCGTGACAAGCGCTGGGCCGCCGAGCGGGCGCTCAGCTCATGAGCACAACGATCACGAGCCAGTCAGAGATCCCGAGCGCTCCGTTCTACGTGACCGCGACGGACAGCTTCATGTCCGGTTGGGGACCAGCGGCTGGAAAGACGAATCGCGTCATCCTGCCGTGCGAGTCGCTCGCCGAGGCGGAGGTCGTCGAGGCCAACGCTCGCCAACGCTCTGACATGAAGAGCGTTCACATCTGCGCCGCCAAGCCGAAGCTCAACCGCTGGACGCTCTACTCGCTGATGGACCGCGAGGCCGCCAGCCGCTGGTATGAACCGAGGAGCTGGCCATGACCGACCGCCGAGAATTCCCCAACTACGATTGGGTGACGCAAGCCATGTTCGACGAGAAGCTCGCCGAACTGATGAACGAGTCGCCACCCGAAGACCTGCTCTCGGTTCCCGGCGTCTACGAGGCGCTGGTCGAGCACTTCAACAACGACGTGCTGGAGGCGCTCGGCAGCGAGCGCGAGGAGGACGAGTCATGATGACCCGAGAAGAGAAGATCGCCGATCGCAAGCGCTGGCTGGCCTGGGCCGAAGAACAGCTCGCGATGACCGAGCGCGAGCTGGCCGACATGGATCGAGACGTCTGGCCGCCCGGCGTCTACCGCAACGAAGGGTACAGGCAGACCATGCAAGTGCAGCGCAAGCGCCTGAACCGCGAGATCGCCGGCGTCCGCCGCCTGCCTGCCCTGTAAGCCGCAGTCACTCCACCCGCTATCCGGTGCGCTGCCCGTTCAAGTCGGGCGTGGAGCATTCAACAACAGAGGAGGGCCGCATGGACCATGCGACGTTCGCCGGCCTCTGCGAGGCCATGGAGCGACGCTGGCGCACGACACGCGCCAAGGATCCGGTCGCTGCCGCCATCGCGGCGGGGCGCGCCTACTTCAAGAAGCTGGGGCGCCCGTGCGCCCCGGTGGGCAATGGCGACGCCAAGACCGCCAGCGCTGGGACCTATGGGCCGATCGGGCTGACCTGCCCGCCGGCCTGTCCCTACATGGACAACGGCTGCTATGCCCAGCAGGGGAACTGCGCGCTGCACGAAGCCCGCGCCAACGCTCTTGCGGAGGCGCGCATCAATGCAGCGGGCGTGGCCATGGTGGCGGGGGCGCTCGAGTTGAAGCGGGCACGCCTGCATGTGACGGGGGACGGGGCGCTCCCCGATGGGCGACCAGACATCGCCTATTGGGACGGGCTCGCCCGAGTCGCCCGCTGGGTGCGCGTCCGCTATGGCGGGGGCGGCGCCTGGACCTACACCCACATCGATCGGGCGCTGTTCGCGCCCCTGCACGGCTGGCTCGATGAGGCGGGCGTCTTCGTCCGCTTCTCGGACAGCTGGGAGTGGGGCGGCGCCATCGCGCTGCCTTTCGAGATGTTTCGAGACTTCAAGCGCGAAACTGGCACGCGCGCTGCAAAGTGTCCTGCCCAGTTGCGGGATACCAACTGCGCCGAGTGCAAGCTCTGCTGGGAGCGCCCCGACCTGGTGATCGTGTTCGACCCACATGGACCGCAGGCGCGTCTGATCACCGACGCTTCGCCCGCCGTACGCTGGCTACGACAGAGAGGCTCGCCGCATGACCGAAACCTACGAGATGTGGCTACAGCTCATGCACGCTGGCTACGCCTTCGCCGAGTCCAATGGCGATCACTTTTGGGTGACGCCGACCGGTGACGCGCGCTTCGCTGGCGACATGGACCAGCCGAACACCGAGGAGGGCGCCATAGACGCCGCCTTCCTTCACTGGAGTCACGAGACATGAGCCGCTACGGCTGGATGATCACGCGGGACGCCATCGGCGACCCCGACCACGACGACCGGGGCGCCTGTGGCCCGGGCGGTCTGGACGACGCAACCGAGCGCCGGCTGAACGCTGGCGAGGGGGAGCGCTTCCGAATGTTCGATGACGATGGCCACCTCTACTACGAGGGCCTGCTCATCGGCGCCAACGCCAGCGGCTTCGAGCCGCTGGACGACTTCGGCACGCCCAACGCCGGGTGTACCGAGATCCGCTACCCCAACCCCAAGACCGGGGCGTGGGACACGCTGTGAGGAAGACATGAAGATCAAGAGCAAGCGCCGCCGGGTCGAGGTGGTTACCTACCACCGCACGTTCGACCGTGGCGACGGTTCCGGGGCCTCGTTCGACTGCGACGCCGAGGGCGTCGTGGACGTCGCGGGCCTCTGGCCCGCCGGCCGCGCCAACTTCGAGCAGTGCCTGACGGGCGCCGACGAGGACGGGCGCCCGCTGAAGGACCGGGGCGCCGTCGCCTACCGCAACAGCTACATCGAGCCCGCCATCGGCGTGTGCGACCGCTGTGGCAGACCGGACGTCGTCCTGAGCGATGCGCTCGCCAACACGTGCGCCGGCTGCGGCGCCGACTACAACCTGAGCGGGCAGCGGCTCGCTCCCCGCTCGCAATGGGGCGAGGAGACGGGCGAGTCGCTGGCCGACATGGACCAGCCCAACACCGAGGAGGGCGCCATAGACGCCGCCTTCCTCCACTGGAGTCACGATGAAGAAATGTAAGCCGCTGACAAATCTGACGCACGTAGCCCCAGGCTGGGGGTGCTGCCGATGCCGGACATACAACGGACTCCAGCGCACTCACTGCAAGAGCTGCGAGCACGGCTACTGCGGTCCTCCGATCGTTATGGGCCCAGAGGGCGCCATCGCTAAGGAGTCACAGGGCGCCCAAAAGGAGAACTGATGACCCACCAACCCATCCACATCCGCCCCGACGACCGCAGGCTCCGCCTGTGGCTGTGCCCGGGGTGTGAGTGCGCCTCGGTCGCCGAGGCCGAAGAGGACGGCAACGCCTACCCGCCCTGCAACTGCAGCTGCGTGGAGGTCGAGGTCTTCGACCCGGGCGCTGCCGGCCAGGCCGAGGCCGACCAGTACGTGGAGGACTGGAGCGCCGAGCACGGCATCCACTCTGAGGAGTGGCACGAGCAGTACTGCTGCCACTGCAGGACGTCGCCCTGCCGCTGCGACGACGCCTACGACGACTGGAAGGACCGCCTGATGGACCCACCGCCTGTGTGGGAGGAGGAGACGTGAAGGCAACGAGAGCGCAACGCACGGCCCTGGCTTACGTGGCCATCACGGGCTGGCAGGCCAAGGGCATCCACATGTCGACCTGGAGCTTCTGCTCCGAGCGCAACGCGCTGAACACGGAACGGGGGAGCGACCTGCCCATGTACATCGTCCCCGACGAGCACGCCGCGCTGTACCAGGGCACGGCTCTGTGGAAGGCCCACAAGGCCCTGACGGACGCCGGCTTCCGCTGCGTGGGCAAAGCCGGCCGCCGGGACTGGGGGCTGGAGTACGTGGACGGCGAGGGCTGCGACGCCACCCTGTGGCGCGACGGCAGCAGCTGCAGCCTGGCCATCGACAACGACCCGGTCTTTGGCGACACGGCCCTGCTGCGCTGCGAGTGGCACGGTCGGACCAAGGGCCTGGCCGAGACGATCGCGACCTTCCGCGACTGGCAGCCGCCCTGGCCCGATCCGACCATCGAGGCCTCGCTGCAAACCAAAAACGAGATGACGCGAGCCCACGGGGCTTGGAAGCTTATGGCCCGCCTTACCCTGTTCGTCCGCGACTCCGGGGACGGCCTCAAGGCCTTCTGGTGGGGCGCCTGGTGCCGGGTCGGGTTCGCGGACACCCTCGCTGGCCTGGCCTTCGTCCGCCATGCATTCAAGGCCGCCCCCAAGCAGGCCGACGAGCATGCCAAACTGAAGCAACAGATGAGGACGCTGCAGGAGATGCACGCTCACATACCCACAGAGGAGGAGACGTGAAAGTTCTATTCTGCACCGAGTTTTTGGGCTCGGAGGAGTGCGAGCTGTTCACCGCTGAGATCGAGGAGGCGAGAGCCGCTCGACTTCTGCAAGCGTTCGACGGGTGCGAGGACGCGACGTCCATTCTCGGCCGGCTCGACGCGCTGACCAAGGAGAAGAAATGACCGTCAGCATCTACCAGAACGACTTCGACGCCAACGTCATAGACATTAAAACCCCTTTCTATCCAGCCTGGCGAGACTTCGCCCGCCGGATCGGGGGCCGCTGGCAGTGGAAGCACAAGCGCTGGGAGTTCGACGTGAAGGACGAGCACACGGTGCGCGAGGCGCTCCGCCTGGTCTTCGGGACCGACGGCGAGGAGGGACTCGCCAGCGTGGACGTCCGCGTCGCCCTGTCCGAGCCGCTCACGTCCAAGGTCTACGACCTGGGCCGCCGGCTGGGCCGCCCGTCCAAGTCCGAGCCCGGCGTTGTCCGCTGGGACACGGGCGTCGACCCCCAGGACGACGAGGGTCTGCTCCTGCTCGTGCATGGCGTGCCAGAGAGCCTGGCCCGCGCCGCCGTGGAGCGCGACCCCGACCGCTACACCATCCTCGAGGTAACCCGAGGAGAGCGGCGCCGTGCGCTGCGGAAAGAGATCAAGCGCCTTCAGGCGCGCATCGCTGAGCTACAGGAGGAACTGACATGACCGTACCCAAGGACTTCAGCCGCTACGCCCACCTACGGAGTACCTGCGAGGCCGCCTACAAGGCCGCCTGGGAGGCCGCCGAGCAGGGGGACGACGGCGGCACGTGCAACCTGGACGCCGTGCTGGTCTGCCTGCCGCGCTGGCAGTCGCGACCCCTGCTCGATGAGTTGGAGCGCCTGCCGTACCTGAACGTGAGCGCCTACAGGGCTCACCACGCAGGCGCCGGCTGCTGGATCTTCAACTTCCGCTGCGGAGGCCAGGCCGCCCGGCGAACGCGCGCCCAAGAGGCGGCGACCACCGTCCTGATCGAGGCGGGCTACGCCTGCCGCACCTGGTACGTGATCGACTGAAAGGAGGAGACATGAGCGTTCGACAGCAGACCTTGCGACGCGCTGCAGATCTGAGCGTCCGCATCATCGATGCCGACGGAGAGCTCCTGCTTGAAGCGCCGGGCTATCTGGTTCTGCGCGCCACAGGCACACACGGCACGGTTCACGAGTACCTGGCCGACGGCCACGGCTGGCGGCGCTGCAGCAAGGCGACCGCCTGGCGCTCCGCGCTCAACGACATGCGCCTGGGCCTGGAGCCCTGCGGCCAGGACGACTGCGACATCTGCACAGAGGAGGAGCCATGACCTACACCGACCAAGACATCCGAGACGCCGCTAACGATCTGGACTCGCTGATCGACGGGCAACCGGATGACGGCGCCCTCGGGGAGGCGCTCACCCCGGCGCTGGAGATCCTCACGACGCTGCTCGGTGAGCGCACCCGGGCCGGCGCCCGAACCGTCAAGGAGGTAGCCGAGGACGGCTCGCTTGCCTTCTGGAAGGTCGTCGCCGACAGCTTCCCCGAGGCCACGAGCGGTGACTTTCCGCCCGAGGCAGACCTCGCGTTCCGCCGCGCGATCGAGCACGCGATGAGCTGCTGGCTGCGCTACAACCATCCCGCCCTGCAGGAAGGCGCTCGCGTCCACCTCGTGGAGGAGGTCGACCGCTTCCCCGACTTCTTGGCCCCCAAGGGCAACACGGGGACCGTCGTCAAAGTCCTCGGGGATGAGGTCGTCGTCGAGTGTGACGAGACGATCGAGGGTGCCGAGCAGTGGGCGAACCACATCGAGTGGCGTAGCTTCACCCTGGAGGCGCTCGAGCACATCAACGAGTACCTGCGAGAGGTCGCGTACCTCAAGGAGGCCGAGTGAGGCGCGCTCTCGACCTGTTCTGCGGCGCTGGCGGCGCTTCGATGGGTCTGCACCGGGCCGGCTTCGAGGTGGTCGGCGTCGACCACAAGCCTCAGCCCCACTACCCATTCGAGTTTCACCAGGGCGACGCCACGGCATTCCCGCTCGACGGCTTCGACCTCATCTGGGCTTCGCCGCCCTGTCAGGCATTCACTGCCTACAAGCGCCGACCTCGTCACGTCGCGCCCAGCCCCAACCTGATCCCGCTGATGCGGATGCGGTTGTGGGCTTCCGGCATCCCTCACGTCATCGAGAACGTGCCCGGGGCGCCGCTCGAGTCGCCCGTGCAGCTCTGCGGGTCCTCTTTCGGTCTGGACGTGCGACGCCATCGCATCTTCGAGTGCAGCTTCGCTGTGCTCGCGCCGGCCTGCGACCACAGCTGGCAGACGCCGCGCTTCCCGCCCGCCACCAACCGGACCAACCTCCGCAGCACCGTGGAGGTCGGCGTCTGGCGCATCCCGCTGGACGTTCAACAGCGCGCCATGGGCATCGACTGGATGACCCGCAAAGAGCTTTCGCAGGCTATCCCGCCTGCATACAGCGAGCACTTAGCTCGCTACGCCAAAGAGGAGGAGACATGAAGCTTTGGAGAGTAACGATCATCGGCCACCTGTACGCCGATGAGGACCCGCAACAGTCGCTGATCACAGGAGAGCTGACCTGGCAGGAAGGCGACGGCGCCAAGACCCACTTCGTGGGCGGAGAGTTTGCTGGCCCCACGGCAGTCCGCACGAAGCTGCTGGACGACACCGAGCAGTCGGATCGGCTGGCCTTCGTCCGCGACACCTACGGCACCGCGCTCGAGATGGACAGCCAGCTCGACCGCCACGGCGACATCGACGTCTGCCTGGGTGAGAACTGGCGAATCACGCGCGCCAAACGATAGGAGGAGCTATGAAGTACAGCACCGCTTTGTCCCCCAGCGACGAGGCGACGCCCGCCCCCACGCTGCTGGCCAACTGGATGGATGGCTACGCCATCGTCGAGGTCGGGGACCGGTGGTGGGCCAGAGCTCGCTGGCGCGACACCCACAAGCTCTGGTTCTGCGAGTCCTACGAGCCGGGCCGCGGGCCCGTGAACGCCGAGCACCTCCACAGCGAACAGGACGCTCGGGCCTGGTGCGAGGAGCAAGCCGGCACCGAGGCGCCCCCGCAGCCGCTCCCCTCGCACCCCGAGGTGCTGGACGGGAGTCACCTGGGCCGCCATGGGCTGAAGAAGAAGCTGGGCAAGCTGATCGCGGCCCTGGCCGAGTACAGCGTCACCGTCCACCGGGACCACTCGCGCAAGCCCATCGTCGAGGGTCCGGGCTTCTACGTCTGCCGGGTGGTGCCCGCCAAGGGCGTCAAGCCAGGCGCCATCGAGAAGGCCAAGGACGCCGTGAAGTTGCGCCTCGGGCTCGAGGCCGACCAGAACATCCGGGCCTACGTCGACCGCGGGGCCGTTGTGCTTGAGATCCCCAAGCTCGACCACGAGAGATATATCGTGGACGCCGAGCGCCTGTGGGCCCGCACCGACTGGCCCGCCGACGAGCTGTACGCCCCCATCGGCGAGGACGTGACGGGCGACATCGTCGGCCTGTCGTTCTCGTCCGCCTCGTCACCCCACTTGCTGCTCGGGGGGACGACGGGATCAGGGAAGTCGGTCGCGCTCGAAACCATCCTGTTGGGCCTTGCCCGGTCCAGAGAGCCGTCCGAGCTGACGCTGCGCCTGGTTGACCCCAAGGGGACCGAGTTGGTCGCCCTCGAGGCGCTCAGCCACGTCGCCGGGCGCTCTGGCATCGACGCCTACGACACCAAGCAGATCCTCGAGACGGCCATCGCCGAGATGCAGGACCGCTACCGGCTGTTCCGCTCCGCGCGGGTGCGCTCACTGAGCGAGTACAACCGCCGCACCCGGGCCTCGCTGCCCTGGGAGGTCATCGTGCTTGATGAGTACGCCGACCTCACGGCCGACCACGAGGACCGCAAGGCGCTCGAGCCTCTGGTGCAGCGCCTGGCCCAGAAGGCCAGAGCCGCCGGCATCCACCTGATCGTCTGCACCCAGAAGCCGAGCGCGAAGGTGCTCAGCACCACCATCCGCAGCAACCTGCCGGCCCAGCTGGCGCTGCGGGTCAAGACCTGGCAGGACAGCCAGGTCATCTTGGATTGCAACGGCGCCGAGGCCTTGGCCGGCAAGGGCGACGCGCTGCTCAACACCGCGGCTGGGCTCGTGAGACTCCAGTGCGCCATTCACAGAGGAGGAGCATGAGCAGAACGCAATACGCAGGCTGTCAATACGACAGCGAATTCGAGGCCATGTGCGCCGCCATCTTCGACTGGGCGACGGCAGGCGGCATCAACGACAAGGCCGTCGCGGTCGAGGGCCTGACGACCGAGGACGGACTCGCTGAGCTGAACGAGTCCGACTGGCTGGCCCGTTGGGACGAGGCGGACGCCAAAGCGCTCGTGCTGCTTGACGACCCGGTCGTCGTCGAGGCGGTCCAGCGCATCATGGGGGAGCTAACATGAGAAAGCCCTGGACAGGCGCCACGAAGCGCTTTCCAAAAGGAATGCTTGACGCGGACGATGAAGGCGAACTGCAGTTTGCAGTCGGGGATCGAGACGGCGTCGTTGTGCTGGACTTCGGCAAGCCCATCGCCTGGCTGGGCCTGCCTCCAGTTAACGCTCGCGCGCTCGCGGCGCTGCTGGTTAAGCGCGCCGATCACATCGACCGCGGCGACGACAAGGAGGAAGCATGAGCCGCACCTACACGACCGACGAGATCCGCCAGGCTCTTCTGATGAGCTGGGACATGTACGACGACGTGGCGCAGGCGATCGCCGATGACCTGGGCATCGAGCTGTTCCTGACGGCAACGGCACCGCCACCCCAGCGCACCATTCCGGCACGCAATGTGCAGGTAGTGCAACCCGAGCCGAAGGCGCCTCGAGGGGCGCTCTCGCTGTACGAAACCCAAGGCGGCCACCTGTCTCTCGCTGAGGGCGGGGGCGGCCTTTCGCTCTACGACAGGGAGGAGTAAATGGCACTGAAAGGAACCAACGAGGTCGGCCGACGGCTGCGCTACGAGCGCCACAAGGCCGGCTACATCAATCGCGATCAGTTCGCCGAGGCGTCGGGCCTCGGTCCCTACACGATTCAACGCTTCGAGACCGGTCGATCGCAGATGCGGCTGACTCGGCTGCTCGCAGCGCTGCAGACACTAGGCGCAGAGCTCCGGATTCGATGGAGCGACGGAAGCGACGACGTGGTGTCTCTTCACGAGTAGCGCGGCCCCACGCCACCCCCAACTCCACGCCACCCCGATAGGCGGTGACGGCAACCTCCCCGAGGATCAGGCGGACCTCGGGGCTCTCGCTGCCCCAGGCCTCCTCAATGCTGCTGCGGACGTTCATCTCGCCGCAGTCCATCACATCCTCGAGCGTCGGCGCGGCGCTCACATCATCCCACTCGTTCATCGTTCCAGTATCTCCATGGCCCGGGTGCCCTCGCTGCTCTCAGCGTCCCAGTCCTCGGTCAGGCAGCGGGTGAACTGCTCCTTGAGGAACTGGCTGTCCTGGGCGCAGCGCTCCTGCTCGAAGACGTGGACCTCCTGGACCGTGTCGTTGTGGTACTTGACCGCGCCACCCAGCAGCAGCAGGGGCGGCAGGATGACCGCCGTCCAGAAGGCCTTGGCGTTGGTGGCCAGCTTCATGGCGATGGTCGGGGCCGACCGGACGGGCCGGTGCTCCGCCGTCGCCTCTCGGACGCCGCTCGCGACCGCCTGCTTGATCTGGTTGTGCAGAGACGCCATCACGTCCTGCGTCGAGAAGAGCCCGCCGGGCTGGCGGGGTTCGTCGTCACTCACGGTTCCCTCCTAGCGGCTCGCCGCGCGCGGAACACGGCGCCCTCGACGGCCGCGTGGGCCACCCGACAGCAGATCCGCTGGGCTGTGCGCTGGTAGTCGATTGCTCCCGGGTCCACGGTCGGGGGCGCTGAGGGCGCGGCCAGAGCGATGACGCCGACAGCGAAGCAGATCGCCCCGAGCGGAGCCAGCCCCGCCAGCACCCAGACGACGGGGTCGCGCTTCACAGCTCCTCCAAGGTGATGCCTAGCTCCTCGAGGATGCTGCCGACTACACCGTGACACATATCGCGGTCGCCCTCAGAGAAGCCGATCTCTGCTTCATGCGCCTCCTGGGCGCCTGTTACTTCCTTCCGCAGCACCGCCCGTATCTCCTCGACGGTCCTCACGCTGGGCTCGTTGAGCCGCCTTTCTCCGTCGGAGTAGCTCCATCGCATCCCGCATCCGTCGCACACCCAGCCTGTGTGCGACGGATCGCCCTGATATGGGCCTGGACCGTAGCGTTGGTCACTCATTGCTCGTCTCCGGGCGCACCGGGAAAGCCAGCGCTTCGCGGACCACGCTCCGAGGCGGCGTGCTGTCCGTCGTGTAGGAGTGCGCCAGCACGCGAGCGATAGCTCGGGCGTTGTCGCGCTCAGCACGGGGCACGAGGTCGCCGCGTGCGGCAGCGCGTAGCACCTCAGCCGCCCATTTCGAGTCCGTCCAGCCGGCGACAAGCTCTTGGACGGATGGCGTATGGTCGCGCCACTGCCTCAGCGCCTCTGCGACGTCGTCAGTCATGGCTCCCTCATGGCCAGCTTGAGCATCTGCAGGTCGTCCAGGGTCCGGTCGACCCCCTTCTCGGTGAGGCGCCAGACTCTCCCCTTGCCGCAGGCCTCGCCCTGCTTGATGAGCTGCTCCCGCAGGGTCTTCTTGATGGACAGCTCCACCGGGGCCCGCTCGCCGAAGCGTATCTGGACCGCCTCGATAACCTCGTTCATGGGCGCCATCCCCTCGTCCAACAGGGCGATCCGCACCGCCAGCGAGACGCTGAAGGGGAGCGGGGGCTTGTCGACAGTGTAGCTCACGACGCCTCCAGCCAGTCGAGGACCGCGGGGCCCCTGTAGTCGCGCTCCCAGTGAAACCAGGCGTACTCGCAGGCGTCGTTCCCGCCGCCCGTGAAGCTCGGCCGGCGCGGGAGCACGTAGACGGCGCGGAGCTGGCCGAGGCCCCACAGCGGGATGTCGTAATCAGACCACTCGGCCTCGTTGCGACACCTCGCCCCCAGGAAGTTGAGCCGCAGCAGCATGATGACGTCGCCACCGGGCGCCACGAACTCCAGCGCCCGCCGGATGAACGGCTCGGCCAGCGAGAAGGGGGGATTGGTCACGATGGCATTGGCCGTCCAGGTGTGGTCGAAGGTCGCCGTCAGATAGTCCCCGACCGCGATCGAGGCGACGTCGTAGGCCTTCGCGGCCCGCTCCTCGCTGATCTCGACGCCGCCGAGCAGCCCGACCCCCCAGTTGTCGAGGACGCGCAGAATGGCGCCCTCGCCGCAGCACGGGTCGAGCACGGGTCCGTGCAGCGGCACCCGCTCGAGCAGGGCCTCGACGCACCAGTCGGGCGTTTGGTAGTGGTCGTCCGCGCGGCGGACATCGCTTCTCCCGGTGGCGCTCATTCGCGAGGCCGGCGCATGCAGGGCTCGATCTTCTCGTCGACCGTGCCCAGCTCACGCATCCTCTCGATGACCTCCTTGAGGTGGGTCAGGCCCTCGAGGTCGGTGACCCACTCGATGGTCACCTTGTGGCAACGCTCGGTCTTGGGCGGGTCGATCTTGGGGGGAGGCAGGTCGTCATCGCCGAGGACCACCTCTTCGGCGTCCTCGCCCTGCGGCCCCGCGACAGAGCGCGGGCGCTTCATCTCTGCATGCGGACCTCTCCCAAAGAGATCGCGCGCTGGCGTCCTGCCTGCGATTTTTCGGCTCATAGCGCCTTCCCGTGTCTGTGTTCGCGTGTCTCGTTGAATGCCATCTTGTGCTCCAGCATGGGCTCGAGGTTGAGGTCGAGGCCTTCGGCCAGGTCGAGGACGCGGATGATGATGTCGGCGAGCTCGGAGGCGAAGCCCTCGGGCTTGCCATCCTCGCGGATGGCGCCGGCGACCAAGTCCCCGGGCCAGATTGCGCGTCTCACCTCCTCCAGCGCCTCGGAGACCTCGGCGTGAACAAGCGCCAGCTTCGAGGCCACGAAGTGGTGCCACGTCGAATCGTATGGGAAGTTCTCCCAGAAGCCGTGCTCCTTGGCGGTGCGGTGAGCCTTTTGCTGCAGCTCCGTGATCGTCATGCGTTCCCTCTGTGTATTCCGTATCCAAGCGCCTTGAGCTGGCGGAAGGCGTCCGCCGCCCCGTAGGCAACCATCGAAACCCAGCCGCGCTCCTGCAGCTGGCTCAACATCCGCTTCTGGGCCGGCGACACCCGGCCCCCGTCGGGCGCCTTCATCTCGAGCGCCACACCCTTCTTCTCGGCGTCGCCCGGGGGCGAGTCGAAGATGAGCAGGTCGGGCATCCCCGCCACCACCCCCATGCCCTTGAGGATGGCCGCCTCGACCCGGCGCCGCTTGCCCCCGTTGGGGACGTGGCAGTGCAGGATGCCGTACAGGCGCAGCCACTGGACGACCGTGTTCTGGGCGACGGCTTCGCTCACGAGCTACCGAGCAGGTTCTGCATCGTCGTATCCCTCCGGTGTGACTCGTTCCGGGTCAAGGCCGAGGAGCCCTAACTCCGCTGCTGCCATCTCCAACGCATAGCGTCTGCCGGCTTTCTCGGTTCCGGGCTTGGCCACAATGTAGGCAAAGGCACAGCGCCGAAATTCCGCCAACGCGGCGGCGCGGTCGTCATCACCCATCGTCGGAGCCCTCCCCGCCATCCAGGTCGATGTTGAGCAGCTCAGCAACCCGGTCGGCCGCATCTCGCATTCCTTCACCGATTAGCTCATAACCCGGCCGAACCCGCGCACTCAGAAGGCGCACCATGCTCAACGCCGCCCGTATCTCCTCCACGCTCCTGCACTGGGCGCGGGGCACGAGGTCGCCGCGATACGCCGCCTCGATGATCTCCTCACACGCGAGCGACTCAGCCTCTTTGGTGGCGAGCGACGACCGAGAGCCGACGCCCTGCACTAGACGCAAAGAGAGGAGCAGCTCGGCGGCGCGGTCGTCACTCATCGTCGCCCTCCCCGCCGTCGGCCAGCAAACCCCGCGTGTGCTCGTCGATGCAGGCTTCGTGGTAAAGAGTGTTCCGATGTCCGCGCCTGAACCCAGCGATGAAATAGGCGTCCTCGATCGGCTTCCGGCATCGATCGCACGTCGTTTTCATGCCCACGCTCTTTCGTGCGTCTGTCGGCAGTCGGAGGGCTGACTGTAGCGTTCCGATCTCCGTCAGCCTCATTGTCCGTCGGTAGGCTTTCACTCCTTCCCCTCTGCCGGTGTCGGCGGTGTCGGCTCGGGCAGCGTGCCCCCGAGCTGGTCGAGCTTGCGGTCGATGGCCATCTCAAACTCCACGCCCCAACCCTTCACGCTCAGCGAGGTCGTGCGCGCCCCGCTGCAGCAGGCGGCCCAGCCCAGCGAGGCGACGATGGCCCAGGCCAGGACAAAGGCGGTGATGCGGTAGATGGTCATGGCTTGGCGTCCAGGTCGATGCCGACATCGAAGGCCAATTGCAGCGCCATCGCGTTGACGCCTCGCGCCTGCTCTGGGCTGAGCGGGGCGTGAGGACGGTCGAGCAGATCGCCTCGAGTCTCGTTGATCTGGGCGCGCAGATCGGCGCGCGTCATCGCGTCGGCCTCGGTGTCGTCCTCGCCGTGCCCGCAGTTGGGGCAGGAATAGGTATCGTCCAGGTCTGCGTGGATCTCGTCGAAGGCGAACGCGCACTCGGGACACACGACGTTCACGGCGCCCTGGTCGTCGCGCGTCCAGTCCTTGCACCCGCAGCAGCATTGTGGCTCGCTCACCCCACCCCCATCGCGACGGCCCGCACCGCACGCAGCAGCAGGGCGAGGAGTAGCCAGCCGAAGGCGTTGAGGTATCTCATGGCGGCCCCCAGATGACGCCCGAGGCGCTGCACGCTTGGCAGTCGTAGGAGCACACATCCACGCCATCCCAGCTAGCCACATCGCCCGCGACATACGGCGGTCGGGACACTTTGCCGGCGCCGTCGCAGACGGGGCAGCAGAAAGGCTGTTTCGGGCCGGGGCAACAGCAGGGGACCGTAAGGCAGCGATCGCAGACGTCTACCAGGGCTGTGTTCTCAATCTCGAAGGGGCTTGTCACGGCTCTAACGCCCTCAGCTTTGCGGCCAGCGCCTCGAGCGCATCGGCCTGGGTTGCTCCAACGCCCTGGACCATTCGCCCGACGTCGATCGCGATGCGGCGTAGCCCGCTACAGCCCTTCACAGCGCCTCGATGTGGGCCGCCTCGTAGACGACCGCCACGCGTTTGGTGTAGGCGATCTGGCGCTTGGCCCGCCCGACCGCACGCTCCGACCGCTTGGACTTGTACTTCAGGTAGGCCGCCTCGACCTCCGCCGCCGGAAGGCCGCGGGCCTTCTTCGCCGCCCCCTTGGCGCTGTTCGCGAACCGGGCGTTCATCGAGGCGCTGGCGACGATCTCGGGCCATGTGACGCTGCCCCCGATGGCCGCCGCTGTCTCCCGCCAGATGGGCTCCCAGAACTTGGCCAGCCAGTAGCTGAAGGTCCAGCGGTGGAAGTCCACCCGCCGCAACAGCGCTGTGCTCCAGCGCAGCCACTCGTCGCGAAAGCCCGAGCGCAGCACCGAGTTGAAGTCGACCGCCCGCAGCCGGCCCCGGTCGTCCCGATAACTGGCGTCCGACTTCGAGCCTCCCGGCCAGCCCCAGGAGTCGTACACGGCAAGGAGGGCGCTCGAGTCGAAGTGAGGGAGCGCCAGCCCGCCCCACGGGAAGTCCGCCGACCCGTCCATCAGATGCTTTCCAGAGCGCTCCGGGCGCCCCCTCCAGTCATCCCCGGCCGGGTCGGCGAGGACCCCGCATTGCGTCCCCCGTCCGTTAGAAGCGATCACCGGCCCCGGATACACGCCCCAATTGGCGCAGCCCAGGACGAGCGTCAAAAGACCAAGCCCGAACGCGCCCTCGGTATGCGTCCCGTAGCGCACCAAATCGGCACACAGAGGAGCTGGCAGGCGCTCCCGCTGGTGAGGCGCGCCTGTCTTCATGAGCGCGCCTCTGTACGCCTTGGGGGCCATCTCGGGGTCGTCGAAGCCGACCGCAATGACGGTGTCGAATGCCTCTTGCTTGGTGATCATCAGTTGGCCTCCTCTGGCTTCTCGTGCCCCGCGAACAGAAGCCAGGCTCGCTTTTTGATGTACTCGAGGGCGAAGGGCGTCCAGTGGGTGGTGATGGCGCCGTTGATGCGCCGCCAGTCGTAGTCGTGTAGCTTGCTCTGCCGAAGCAGGATGGCGTAGGTCACCGCCACCTGATCGCGAGTGAATCGCCCGCTCTCGATCTCGTGCAGGATGACGCTCTCGCCGGCCATCAACTCAAGCCACATCGCTCTCCTCCGTTCGATGGTCAGGGCCGGTCACGACGACCACACGGTTGAGGTGCAGAAGCCGCGAGATGACCCGACCTCCCCGTTGGCCAAAGATCTGATCCAGGTCATCGGGTGTTTTGTTCGCCGAGGCGATCAAGGACTTGCAGGCGTTATAGCGCGCTTCGACGAGATCGCCGATGGTCTGGCGCTCCCAGTCGGTGCGAAGCTCTGGGAGCTCGTCCACCACCAACAGCGGCACCGACAAAAGCCGGCGGCGGTAGTCCTGTGAATCGCGCTTGCTGTACCCCTCCTTGAAACGGTGGAGCAGCGACTCCGCGCGAGTAAACAAGCAGGGGACGCCGGCCCAGATGAGCTTCTTGCAGGTCCCGACGATGAGGTGCGTCTTGCCCACCCCGGTCGGGCCGCACAGCAATAGGCCTCGCCCGCCCTCGGAGTCGTAGTCGCGGACAAACTCGCGGCACGCCTCGAGTGAGTACTTCTGCTGCTTGGTTTTCGGGTCGTACTCGTCGAGGTCCATCCCCGCTAAGCGCCAGGGGAGCTCGAAGCGGGTGACCCTGCGAACCAGTAGCCGTGCCCCGCTGCAGTCCGGGCAGGGAGCGGCGACCTCGTAATTGCGGTCGTCGATGTAGAAGACTTGGCCATCGCCATCGCAGCGCCTGCACCCGCGCTGCTCCGGTGTCAGGTGCCCAGTCGCGAGGTCGCCCGTTCTTCGGATGTCGATGGTGGTCACTTAACGTGCTCCGTACTTGGCGTCGACCGCCTCCCAGTCCTTGTCTCGGTAGCCATTCGTCGACCCGATCTTCTTGGCTCGCTTGGCCGCCTCTTTGGTGCAGTGCTCCGCCCAGTCCTTGGCCGCCCACTCGTCGGGGTAGCGGCCGTTCTTGTCGCTGCAGTGCTGAACGGTGGCCACCAGGGCGGCCTGTTGGACCTCAGGCTTGTGTCGAAGGGCTCGCTGAATGTGAGGCCAGGAGGCCTCGTTGCTGCGCCAGCCGGCGAGCCAGTCCGTCACCACCTCGAGAATGCCGGCCTTCATGGCCAGCTGGAGGACCGGCCCAAGCTCGAAGGGACAGGAGGGCAAGTTGGTCTCGCGCGGCGCGCGCTCCCCCTCCCCCTCTATCTCTACTCTATCTCCTATAGTAGATACAACGCCGGATCTGGCCGTAATTAACGCCGGATCTGGCCGTTGCCAATGGCCAGATCTGGCCATTGGCTCCGCCGGATCTGGCCGTAAGTCTGCGACTTCCGCCGGATCTGGCCGTTGATCGTTCGTTTTATCAATTAATCCGCGCTTCTTCGGATTCAGTACCTTGATGCGAACCCCCGATCCGCGCCGCCCGTCGATGCTGATGTAGCCGTCCTTGACGAGCACCCCCAGCCAGCGCCTCACCGACCGCTCCGGGGCGCCCATCTCTTCGGCGATGGCTGCGTATGTCATACGCTTTCCTCTCAAGACGTGCCCCTCGCAATCCAACTGTCGCCTCACACACCAGCCAAAGGCGTACAGAGGACCACCGAAACAAGCCGCGTGCTTGCTGTCGTAGATCCCACACGTGAGCCCGATCTTCATCGAGCGGTGGGTCTCTTGCCGACCCAGCGGCTTTGGCATCGTGTCCTCTCCCTCATCTGTGAGGTCCGCTGGTCCATGCGGCTATGTCCGCTCCGAGCCTTCATTTGGTTAGTTCGATGCCGAGGGCTTCAGCGATAACCTCAACCGTCTCGACAGCGCCAGCATAGAAGCGATCGCTTTCCCGGTCGGCGTGTTGAATAGCGTTGTCAGCTGCCACACGGAAGTCCTGCGCCTTTGCGCCAAGGGCTTCGCGCAGCCGCTTCACCTCAGCGATCAACCAGTTGACGTCTTCAGGCTCTATGACGCACGGCAGATCCTCGAAGTAGATGGCGGAGTCCCAGTGCGCCTCTATCATAGTGAGTCTATCGGTCACGGCCGCGATCTCTTCGAGTCGGTCAGCCACTTCCGCGCTCCCCGGCCACGAGCTCTTCTCGAAGCACCAGGATCGACCTGGGTGCGGTGATGCGTAGTCGCGCGTCGTGACCGCGCGTGGACTCCACGGTGACGATGATGTCGTCGCCGATGCGGATGCTCTCGCCTCGCTTGCGGGTGACGACGAGCGTCCCGATGCCCTGGGTGTTACTCTTCGGCCTCACGGTCTCCCTCCTTGGATTTCTCGAAGTACAGCCGCGACTGCAGCGGCTTGATCCAGTCGGTCCAGCCGTCTTCGCCGGCCGTCTCTTTCGCCTCGGCCACCATCGCCATGCGGGTGTGCAGCATGTCGAGCTGGTGGAGCAGCACCGCCTCGGGCGTCTGAGGCTTGACGGGCGAGCCGAACTCCAGCTCCCCGTGGTGGGACAGGATGAGGTGCTGCAGCTTGGGGACGAGCAGCGGGTAGCCGTCCGTCCACTGATCGAGCCACCCACAGGCCAGCGCGATGTGCCCCTGCAGCCGGCCCTCGGTGGTGTAGTCGATCCCCGGGCCCTGACTCAGCTCCCAGACCTTCCCCAGGTCGTGCAATATGACCCCCGATATGAGCCTGTCGTGGTCCACGAGATCGGGGTACTCCGCGTTCAAGGTGCCAACAATGTCGGCCCCCATTCGAGCCATGAAGAGGGTGTGTTCGAGGAGCCCGCCGACGTAGGCGTGATGGTTCCTCATCGCCGCCGGCGCATGGGTGAACGCCAGCCACTCGCCACCGGCGAAGCCGAGGACCTCCTGCATCAGCTGGCGCAGATCCGGGTCACTGAACTGGTCGACCATCCCCTTCAGCTCGGCCAGCATCAACACGGTGTCGTGGGGCGTTCGCTTCTGGTAGTCGGCGGGGTTGGCGTCGGCCCCGCGTATGGCCTTCACGTTCAGTTGAAGGGCACCGTTCCACTCGGAGATGTCGGCGGTCAAGGCCACCACCATGCCGGCCTCGATGTTCTGCCGGATCCGCTCGACGTAGTCCCAACAGCGACCCTCGATCTGCCCGCTCTGGTCCTGCAGCTGCAGGATGAGATAAGGGTTGCCGTTCTTGGCGCTCTTGCACTCGACCTTCGTGCAGAGCACCGTCAGGTCGTGACAGTGCTCCCCTGCCTTCAACGCGGCGATAGTCGTCATGCCCAGCGCCCCAGGTGGGGGTTGGGTATCTCCGACATCGACCAGGCGAGTCCCCGCAGGGTGAGGCTGAACTGGCAGTCCTTACCCTGCTTGCTGTTCTCTCGGCTGACGGCGCCCAGCGAGACCAGCTCCCGCAGCTCGGAGCGGAGCGACTCGGGTCGGATCCCGGCCCGCCTCCGTATGGCCTCGAATGAGGCCGGGTGAATGCCGGCCAGAGAGCGCAGGATGCCGCGCTGTGAGAAGGTGGGGGTCATGTTGCCTGCCCGTTGCGCTCCCAGGATAGGAGCTGGTCGAGACTCACGTCGCACAGGTGCGCCCAGTCGACGGCCACATCGACGGTGGGCACTCGCTCGCCTGAGAGGTAGTAGCGGATAGATCGCTCCGCAATACCCAACAGTGCCGCAGCGCGCTTGTGGGTGATGCCGGTCGCCTCGAAGGCAAGCCGTGCGCGTTCGTAATCCCAGCGTCGTCTGATCATGGTTTCTAACCTACGGCACTAAATTCAGGGCTGTCAAGATGTTTCTCTTGACAGCCGGCATCTAGGTGCCTCAGACTGAGGCCCCAAGAGGAGGAAAGTGATGGCTGAGCACGACCAAACGTACACCGTCGACAAGTCTGGCTGGGGTTTCGGGCCCTGGGGGTCCGAGCCCGACAAGGTCAACTGGGTGGACCCCGAGACCGACCTGGACTGCATGATCGTCCGCCAGGAGAACCACGGCGCCTGGTGCGGCTACGTAGGCGTCCCGCCAGAGCACCCGCTGCACGGCAAGTCCGACGGCGAGTGCTCCTGCGATAAGCAGCACAAGCACTGGGACTGCGATGCTCCGTTCTATTTCGACCTCGACGTCCACGGCGGCGTCACCTACGCCAACGGCTGCGATGGCCACGTCTGCCACGTTCCCGAGCCGGGGCGCCCGCACGACGTCTGGTGGATCGGCTTCGACTGCTGCCACGGCGGCGACTTCGCCCCGGGCATCGGGTCGCTATTCGGCCATGCCGTCTACCGCGACGCGGCCTACGTGCGAAGCCAGTGCCAGCAGCTCGCCCGCCAGATAGCCCTCGTCGACATGCGCCCGGCCATCCCCGAGCCCGAGCCCGAGCCCGCCGTGACGCCCGAGCGAGAGATCGAGATGCGTATCGAGCAACGCGGCGCCATGCTGGAGTTGGACTGATGAGTGCGCCGATCGCCCGAATCGCCTTGACGGGCTGCTCGCTGGAGTGCGTCCACGGCAGGCCACCCTGCCAGTTCTGTCTGCGCCACCAGTTCGCGTGGCGCTTCAAGAGGAAGACCGATGAAGGACGACCTCGAGCAGAAGCTGCGCCAGAGCCTGGCGCTAGGCCCCGAGCTGTGCAGGAGAGCCCGTATGAGTGAGCTGGAGATCATCGACGGCGGGAAGGCGGTGGAGACATGCCTGGGCTGCGGCGAGCCCCTCGGGGACGACGTCGAGGCCCACCTGAAGTGCGTGCGGCCGGCGCTCCCGGTCCCGCCAGAGCCACACCAGCGCATCGCAACGCACTGGGAGCAGTACTCCATCGGCCTACAGGAGGCCATCGCGGCAGCGCTCCGCCCCACCTTCAACGCCGAGGAGCTCGAGCAGCGCAAGCGCGAGAGCGGCTCGAGCGACGTCGCCGCGATGGCCGGCTTCAACCCCTACCAGTCCCGCATCGACCTGTACCTGGACAAGCGGGCCGACGGGCCGCCGCCCTTCGAGGACTCCCGGCCCGCCCAGATCGGCCGAGTGCAGGAGCATGTCGCCAGAACGGTCTTCATGATCCAGGAGCGACCCGGGATGACCTGTGAGTTTGGGCGAGAGATACCCAAGCTCCTGCACGCCGAGGACCCACGGCGCTCCTGTCACCTGGACTTCGTGGTCCACGCTGGGCAGACGTCGCTGCGAACGATGCTCCGTCAAGACGGCATCAACCTTCCCGTCGAGCCCATCGAGGTGGTCGAGGTCAAGTCGCCCCGCCAGGCCTACAAGAGCAAGTGGGGCCAGGTCGAGGACGAGGAGGACGGCGCCGACATCATGGCCCGCTGCCAGGTGCTCTGGGCCGCCGACATCCTCGAGTCCCAGGGTATCCTGGTGGGCCAGCGGACTGTGCTTTGTTGGGCCGCTGGCGGCCACGATCTGCGCCCCTACGACATCCCCCACGACCCCAAACTGCTGGGGCTGCTCGTCGAAGCCCACGACTCGTTCTGGTGGCACATGAAGCAAGGGGTCATGCCCGACCCGGAGGAGACGGCGGCGGCGGCGGCGGCGCTGAGGCGAGCCTACACGGGGAACGACGAGTCCGTCATCGTCGCCCGCGAGGAGTCGATCCTCAAGGACATCGCCTACGCCCGCAAGTGGAAGGCCCGGCGCTCCACCAGCTCCAAGGGCTACGACCGGCGCAAGCCCCGAATCCTCGCCTTCATGAAGGAGGCGGCGAGGCTCGTGGACGCTGACGGCAACCTGCTGGCACGGCGCGACAAGCGCGGCTCTCTGACGATCGTGCTGCCCAAGGAGAAGAAATGACCGACAC
>Ga0255048_10000807_pt1 | contig 23018 bp, 29 predicted proteins | sample JV7_2_2_MG_FD_183619 | JGI IMG/M metagenome (GOLD analysis project Ga0255048, IMG submission 183619) | Seawater microbial communities from Jervis Inlet, British Columbia, Canada - JV7_2_2 | ecosystem: Environmental > Aquatic > Marine > Inlet | place: Canada: British Columbia | collected 2016-10-06
CCGGCGAGGTCGCCCACGCCTTCATTGGCATCGGGGCTGGAACTGCTTTTGCCGAAGAGGAAGGTGCTCAGTATCCGGTCGGGGTTCTGGTGACAGAGTTACTCAACGACTCGGCATACGAGGCTGCCGGAGGACAGATCAACGACGTGATCACGGCGATGGACGGACAGACCATCGTCACCCGGGACCAGTTGCTCACCAACCTCCGTATGTACCGCGCCGATGAGGACGTGACTTTCGGAATCCTCAGATCGGACTCCGAGTTGAATCTAGTCGTGACATTGGGAAGACTCGACACGTGAGCGACGACCTTTTCTCCAAGCTCTTCGAGCTTTTCGACCAGCCGGGCCCGATCAACTGGAAGCTGGCTATGGAGGTTGCGAGACACCTTTCCGGAGAATCGCAGCCGATCGATCCGTGGGCGGCCGAGGAGTTCCGCGAGCTGGCACGTCTCGCCGAATACCGGGTCGAACAGGTCACGCCTTTTCGCATTTCTCCGGCGTTGGACGTGCTCCCTCTGGATGCGCGGGGCTGGGCAGAGAAGAACCTCGAGTCATACGGGTCACTTGTCGAGCCGTTCGCATCTTCGGTCGTGTCCGAGGGCCCGGCAGCCCCGCTCATGGCGCAACTCTCCCCTTCCATTGTCGGTCTTCAGGTCGGCTCATTGGCAGGTTCGCTTGCCGGGTGGGTCGTCGCCTCCTTCGATGCTGGTCTGCCCCAGGAACGGGTTGGAGCCCTTTCTGTGATCGTGCCCAACATCGACGCCCTCGCTCTTTCCACCGAAGCCGACGAGAACGAGGTGCGCCTGTGGGTGGTCGCCAACGAAGTCGCCTTCAGGGCGGTCTCCCAACTCCCCTGGATTCAGGACCACCTGCATCAACTCATAACCGCCTACGCGGACGCAGTCAGAATCGACCCGACCACGCTGAGCGGGCTGATGGGTGCCGGAGGCGATCCGACAGCCATCGAAAGTGCGATTGAGGAGGCAGGCGGCATCGAGGGTCTGGTAGGTGGCGAGGAGGCAGAGGGCCCCCGAACGGAGCTCGAGGCGTTCCTCGGGGCGATAACCGGCTGCGCTCGTCTCCTGGCTCGGAGGGGAATCGGGGAGCTGTCACCAAACTTCGACTTGATCAACGGGGTTCGCGATCTGGCAAGAGACGAAGCGGAAACCGGCGCGAGTCTCGGCGTCGGTCCTCTTCCCGCCGAGGCAACCCAACTCGGCGATGCCTTCAATCAGGAAGTCGAGCATCGCTATGGCGATGACGCCCTGGAAACGCTGTGGTCCGACCCGAGCCGGATGCCATCAGCCACCGAGCTACGCGATGTCACCGCCTGGGCCGCCAGGGTTCTGCTGGACGGCTGGACCTAATTTTCCTCCCGGCCGACTTTGCCCGACTACCTCCGGTCAACCGCTCTACTCGCGAACCTAGGACCACCTCATGAAGATTTCTGAATCCTGATGTAGGTCGGCAAACAGACGCCGGTCGGCCGGGCTGCCGCCGCGTCTTGAAGTCCACGAAAGCTCTACCTAGCCAAACAAGCTGCGCCACAGTCTCCTGAACAGACCCGGATTGTGGGGATCTGGCAGCCCATCCAGCACCGTCTGATGCATGTCAGGCGGCAGGTCGCCGATCAGAGCCATACCGCCGCTGCGACTCTCCCATGAGAAGGTGACCTGACCCGGAGTGAACGACCGGTCGTAAGACTCGCCATGGATCTCAAAGGTCGATGGTTCACTCAGTTGAACAACCGAAGGGGTCTCGAAGACGGCAAACGAGAAGAAGCCGTCCGAGTAATAGGCGAAAGTAAATCCGTCGTCGTCCGAGTAGAGGTCGAGGCGGGTGAACCCACCCAAAGCCTCGGGGAGGTCGGTGACGGCATTTGAAGATTGGATCGGCTCAATTTCCACCGGATCCGAAACGTCGACAGGAGCCGGTGAGGTGTCGAACGAGATGAAACGCCGTTCGCAGTAAACCTGGCCGTCGGCGTCGAAGGTCACGACGCGAAGCAACGCTCCAATTTCGAGATCGATCAGTAGTTCGGCCCGGACCAAGCCGTCGCCAACCATGCGATAGAGAGTCGCATCACGTCCGAGGAACATACGCGGTACTCCGTCATCGACCACGTAGCGGGGCACGACTTCATCGGTCGCTGCCTCTACTGCAGAGCTGCTGACCACGTCGCCGCCCCGCAGGAGGGTGTAGCCGCCATAGCCAGACGCAGCACTCAGATCGCTATCGACGGGCGCTCCGACTCGAATCTCGCCGGCATTCTGAGTAATTCGAACCACCGCATCCCGAACGCCGTCCGGAGTTGAGCAGGTGATGATCTGCTCTGCCGAGTAGGAAGCCTCACCGCTGCGTTCGAGCAATTCGTCGAGGTCGGCACCCAGTGCCACGGACGCAGGCAGCAGTACGAGGGCCGTGGTGAGAGCGATAACCCTTCTCATTCGGTGATCTCGATTATCGAGGGGACAACGACTTTGGCCGGGCCGAATGCCGGGTCTGCCGAAACCCGCGCCCCGAACCGGCTGTTGAGATCGTCGACGGAGAGCGCCACCGGAGAAGGGGTGAGAATGGCGGCCACGGCAATGACCATCGCGACCACTGCGGCGGCCGCCCCCACCAGGAAACCGCGATTGCGGGTGAGGGGCACCGCCTCAACGTCTGCCTCTGGAATCAAGCCCGGCGGAAGCTCCATCATCGGCAGGGATCGGACCGCAGAACGTACTACCTGCATTTCCTCCATCTCAACGGCGCAGGTCCCACAACTGGAGAGGTGGTCAAAGAGACGTTGACGCTCTCCCCCGCCGAGCTCGCCATCCAGGTAGGCGCTGATCAACTCCCCGGCATGAGTCACGTCAACAACTCCTTGAGAATCTTGCGGCCGCGATGAATTCGGCTACGAACAGTCCCAATCGGAACCGCGGCAGCCTGGGAGATCTCCTCGTAGGAGAGGCCGACGATGTCGCATAGGACCACGGCCTCCCGAAACTCGACGGGAAGCTCGAGCAGCGCCTTCTGAATGTCATCACCAAGGGATACGCGTGAGAACTCGACATCTGCCCCGGGAGACGAGGCGAGGTCCCATCTGTCGATGTCATCCGGCAGCGGTGATGTCGGTCTGCGTTTTCGCTTCCGGACATCGTCGAGAAAGGCGTTTCGGGTGATCCGCCAGAGCCAACCTTCGAAGCTTCCGGGTTGATAGGAGGCAAGACCGCGGCGAACTCGAAGCAGGACTTCCTGGACGAGATCAGCGGCGTCGTTCGAGTTACCGGTGAGCCGATAAGCGAAGTTGTAGATCTTCTTCCCGTAGACACGCGCAACCTCTTCCCACGTAAGTGGGATGGACTCCGTCATGGAGCGTTAGTCCAACAACGCCGGCTCATGTCGGCGGGTTCCCGGAGACTATGAGTCAGGGGGTTGGGTGTCGGTTGGCACAGAATCTGACGGGTCGGCGTCCGAAGCCTGTGCGTTTGCAGCCTGATCGTCTACCCCGTCCTCGGCTGATCCCTCTTCGATTCCCTTGCGGAACTCCTTAGCGGATGAACCGAGAGAACGTGCCAGATCAGGAAGCTTCTTCGCACCAAAGATGAGAAGAACGATGACGAGAATTATCAGTAACTCTTGTCCCTTTAGACCGAACAAAAAGATCCTCCTTGTGGACCCATCTTAGCCCCGACCCGGCAGTTGACCGTATCGTTCGGTCTAGCCGAGCGCCATAGAGTCGATGAACTGTTGACCGCGCTCCCTGGTTATGAACCTGATTCTTGGCTCGCGGCTCTCCACGTCATGGATCAAGTAGGGGCTGTACTTGTCGGATACCAACAGCCCCCACTGCGCCCCTGAAGTGGAGAACTCATAGACGAACCTCTTGATCACAGCCTCGTCGAGCTCGGGATGGTGCCCCGCGCCGTGGCTTTCGGTCCTGATAAAAAACTGGGCTCCGTCTTTGGTCGCCATGTACGCGTCCGGCTCAGGGAGCGGCTTCAGCTTGTAGTCGAACATCTCGAGCATCGCGAGGATGAACGCAGGGCCATCAATCGCCGCTGGGTCGATCCCCCGTGCCCTCATTCCACGAAGAAGACCTTCAGGAACCTCCAATTCGTCGCGCCACGGACCCAATTCGTCGCCTGGCACATCCACCTGGGTCACCGGCCTCAGCGTCTGTTCCGATTCGAACTGATGGGCGAACGGGTCCTTTGCAATGTGAGTCAGACTGAGCATCGCCGTCTGGATCGGTGGGGGTAGCTCGCCGGGGGAAGGAAGCTGGGCCCGCCCAACCTCGCGAACGTCATCGCGACCGGCGAACACCACGATCTCGCTGACATCGTCGACCGGAAGTTCCTTTCGCTTTTCCCTGACGACTTCAACGGCCTCATCCAGAAGGATCTCATTGAGAACCTGGTCGTCTTCCTCGGCCAGCGGCACATCGAAAGTAACCCTCGCCTCGGTGCCGTGGACGTGGAATTGGCTTACAGGAGCGCGAAGAGCGATCGACTCCGGCTCCTCTTCGGGCTCTGCAGACAGCCACGAGCCGTCGTCAAGGTCGAGATTGGCCGCCCGCGCGCGCTGCCTGCGCAGAGCAAAGGCGATAACCACCAGCGCCACAACCACTATGAGAACGAGACCGAAACTTTCCACCCGAAGCTCCTTGCTACAAAAAGGTTCATGACAATTCTATTCCGTCAGAACCTGGGTCAGAACCCGATTCCTCCGGCGCGATCTCATCGAGCATCACTTCGGCCGTGGGGGCATCGGCCCCGGCATTCAGCCGCTCGATCATTCGGTTTTTCGAAGTAGAGGTGCCGAAGGCGGTGACGACATCCCCGGACAGGAGCACTGTGTCCCCGGTCGGGACTACGATATCTCGCTCGCGACGGACCGAAACCAAGGTGGAGCCTTCCGGCCAGCCAACCTCCCTGATGGCGCGGCCGTCCGCCATCGACCCGGGTGGGATGCGAAAGTCGTAGTACCCCGCTCCGGGGCCGGTCCTCTGGGCGAGTGAGGCTCGGTGCATTTCGATGTCGGTGCTCGCGGTCAGCGCTTCGTGATACGCCTGAACGGCGTCCTCCCGTCGAAACATCCCCACGAGCCTCTCTGGATTGTCTTCATCGACGACCGGCAGCCTTCCCACCCCGAGAGCCGCCATTCGCTCCAATGCGCGAGAGACAGGTGTGCTCGGAACCACTGTCACCGGCCGGGGAGTCATGGTCTCCTCGACGGTGACCTCCCCGGACGCTCCCCCGGCCCGGGTGATGTCAGACACCGTGACAATCCCGACCAATTTGCCGTCCTTGACGACGGGGACACCGTGAGATCGAAAGCGGTGCAGCCTCGGCTCGACATCGGAGAGCGGGTCTGATGGTGCCGCCACAAATGACGATTCCGACATGACGGAACCGACGTCGATTGTGTCGAGCAGATCGATCTCACCGGTCTGCCTGATCCGAATCCCTTTGCGTTTGAGCGCCATCGAATAGACCGAGTCCGGAGAGAATCTCTCGGCGAGAAAGGTCGCGAGCGTGGCTGTGAGCATCAACGGGAGGATCAGCTGATAGTCGCGCGCTCCTGTGACCTCGAAAACGATCAGGATGGCGGTCAAGGGCGCTCGACCGACCACAGCAAACATCGCAGCCATCCCCACGATAGCGAAGGCGCCGGTATGCAACTCGGGACCCCAAGCAGGCTCGACGAGACGGGCGAACCCGGTGCCTACCGCCGCTCCCATGAAGAGAGAGGGCATGAAAGCACCGCCCGAGGCACCCGAAGACATGGTGAGGCCGGTGGCTACGGCCTTGCCCAGAGCGAGGAGAATCAGAACCCACCAGAGCGATTCCACACCGGTTATCGACGAAATTCTCTCCTGCACAAGCAGGGCATTCGTGACGTTCTGCCCCGTTCCAAACAGCCGTGGCTCGAGGAAGATCATTCCCGCAACCAACAGGCCGACACCAACGGGACGAAGGAAACCGAGCCTCGCGCCGTACTTGTCGGCAAGACCCTCCAATCGGTCCAACAGGCGGAGGAAGAAGAAGCCCACAGCGACCACCGCTATTGCGAGCCCTGCATAGAGGAGAAGCTCGCTGGCCGAATTGAGCTCGTAGGTCCCGGCTGTGATGGCGTCTTCCTCACCAACGATGGCCTGAGTGGTCACCGCCGCAGCAACGGACGCGATGACGATTGCCGACATGTGACGGGCTGCGAAAGAGACGAGGATCACTTCGAGGGCAAAGAGCATCCCGGCGATCGGGGCGTTGAAAGATGCGCCGATACCGGCGCCGGCGCCGGCAGCGACAAGAGACCGGATTTGGTCCTCGCTGAAGTGGAAGCGCCGTGAGAGCACTGAGCCGATCGCTCCACCGATCTGGACGATCGGACCCTCCCGACCGGCCGAGCCGCCGGTGCCAATCGTCGCTGCGGTAGCGAGAATCTTCAGCGGGATAACCCGGGCACGCAGCCGGCCTCCGTGAACAGCGAGTGCCGCAGTCGCCTCCGGAACGCCATCCCCGGCCACTTCGGGTGCAAATCTCCTGGCGATGAACCAGGCGACCAGGAGTCCGAGCGGGACCGTCACGAAGATCCACGGTCGCCCGCTTTCCAGACTGAGGGGGAACAGGGTGGATTGCATCCAGTTGAGAAGCTCGATCAGGGCAGCCGCACCCAGACCAACGCCAACACCGACAACCACGGCCATCAGAAGGAATCCTCCGAGTTGTCGCTCGGCCAGCACGCCGACGGCGGGCAGTTTTCGAAAGCTATCGAGAGGCCTTGTCACCAGGCCCACAGTATCGGTCCCCTCGTTGCTTCCTGGTCTCAGCCAAAATGGCCCGATCAGATTCCGCTCTCACATTGGTCGGGGCGTGGACCTAACGCTCCTCTCCAACCGAACCATCATTGCGTTGACTGCTGTCGCCCTGATTGCCGGGCTCGTCCTGGTATTCGTGAGCGACGCGTCGGTCTGGCTGCCGGTCATTGCTGCCGGCACCACATTCCTGGCCTGGGCGCTTACAAGGGAGTTGGACCCGGATCGGAACCTGACGGCTGTTGTTGCGGCGGTTCTGAGCGCAGGGTGGGTGCTTGCAGGCTACGACGTTGCCCTGCTCGCGCTGGGCGGGATGATCCTCGTGGGGCGACTGCTCGTCGAAACGACGGGAAGACGACCTCTGTTGACGGATCTGGCGATAGTCGCCGCCGTAGCCACCGTCATTGCCTTCACACCTGTGGGCTGGGTAACCGGCTTTGGCCTCGCCGTGGCGATCTATGTCGACAACAGGATGGCCACCGAGCACAACGGCAGGGCCGTCGTGATTGCCGTGGTCGCGGCGCTGGGCGCCTCATTCGTTGCCACGTTGACCGATGCCATCCCGCAGGGAATACCCGAGGTGAGACCCGTGCTCGCGATACCGCTCGGATTGCTCGCTCTGATCACCGTCGCCAGGGAACCGCCACAGCCAACCAGTCAGGTCGACAGTCGCCGCAAGACGTTCCTGAAACCGGGTCGTCTCCAGGCGGGACGCGTCGCGATTGCGTTGATCCTGTTCGGCGCCGCCCTGGTTTCGGGTGACGATGGCACGGCTTTGATCCCGGCCGCTATCGCCCTGGTCCTGTCGCTTGCCTCCAGCGAAGCTGAGCGTGTCAGACGAACGCGATACCGTTGAAGGCATGTGCAGATCCATAAAACAACTGCGTGAAGGCTCAGTTCCGGCCGAAGTCGAAGAGATCGACGCTGCCGCCCTCCAATTTGTCAGGAAGATCTCTGGCTTCCGCGCCCCGGCTGCCCACAATCAGGTTGCGTTCGATCAGGCAGTGGCGGAAGTCAGCCACGCCAGTCAGAACCTCCTGGCTGCCCTCGAGATCAGGGGCGCCAGAACCGCCTAGGACAGGTCAACCCCAATGCCCTGTTCGGCTGACGACATCAAAGCGCGGTAACCGGCTGCCACATCCTGCGCCGCCACCCCGACGCTCTTGAAGACAGTCACATCCTCGCCGATCTGTGGATGAGTCCCGGCGAGCAGCTCGCGCAGAGTTGTGTTCGGATCCCGACCCGCCTGGATCAGATCGCCCGCCTCTGCGGCCGCCGCCTCGACATCGTCCACAACCACATAGGCCCGGTCGAGCAGCTCGGCGGGAACCTCAACCATCTCGGGCGTGAAAGCGCCGACCGCATTCACGTGGGTGCCCGATCTGACCGAGCTGTCATCGAAAAGAGGAGCGGTCGCCGGTGTGGCGCAGGAAATGACGTCGGCCTGAGCCACGGCGTCATTGGCGTCTTCAGAGATTTCACCACCGACGAGATGTGCGAGACGCTCGGCGTTGTCCCTGGATCGGGACCACACGATCACCCTTGCGATGGGCCTGACTGTCTTAACCGCCTCGACCTGATCGAATGCCATCGCCCCGGCCCCGAGCATGGCCAGCGTGGAGGCGGACTCCGATGCGAGCAAGCGGGTCGCAAGACCCGACACGGCCCCGGTTCGGATCGCAGTGAGTGTCGGACCGTCGACCAAACCAACCGGGCTCCCGTCGGGCCCGAATACGGCGACAAGACCTGAAGGATTGCCGGGGATCGTCGACACAACCTTGACGGCCATGACGTCATCGAGACGGCCCGGCATTACGAGCGAATTACCCACGAGAGTGCGCAGGGGAGCTTCCCATTCACCGGAGAATGCGTGTTCCATGGCCTCGACGGCCGACGCCATCGACAGTGAGCGGCGTGTGTCTTCTGCATTGAGGAACCGCATCAGCCGGCAGCCTCAGTCACTCGGCTCGAACGGCGTAGTCACCGGCTTCCTCGTCCCAGGTCAGGTCGATCGGGCCCTTCGTCGCCGCTGCCTTGCAGAATTGAAGAAAGCCGCCATACCCGAATTTCTTCTCCGAAAACGATGAGTCTTTCTTGCGCAACTGGTTCTTCAGGCCGGAGAGCAGCACCTTTTCGTTCTTCTTGGCGAGCTCGACCACGACGTCATGGAGAAGCTCAAACGCTTGCTGTTCGCCCGAACCACCCGCCGGGAACTGAACGACCGGATCACCCCGGCCAGGGCCTTCGGAAAGCTCAATGACACCCTGGGACTCGAGATGACGGAGCAACTCCCCAAAGGCACGGAACCCATAGTTGGCCTCGGAGAAAGTCGAATCCTTGCGGAGAACAGCCCGTTTGAGTGACGAGGCCAGAACCTCGCCTCCCCCGGATCGCAGGAGGCCGCTGAGAGTCGTTGTGATCAACGACTCCAACTCGGGGGCGTCGGGCCGCTCGCCATTGTCTCCTTCGTCGCTTCCGCTCTTCCCATTGTCCTGTCGACGCGGATCGACACCTTCGAGGTTCTCGTAGAACAAGAACTCGTCGCATGCCGGCGGCAGCAGCTTGGAGGTCGAACCCTTGACGCCGACACCAATCACCTTCTTGTTCAACTCCCGAAGCTTGTGGACCAATGGCGTGAAGTCCGAGTCGCCGGTGCAGATGACGAATGTCGTCACGAAGTCACGCTCGAAGGCGACCTCGATCGCATCGACGACCATCTTGATGTCGGCTGCGTTCTTGCGTGACACTCCCATTCGCTGCGGGATCTCTATTAACTCGATGTGGCTACGGGTGAGTGCCTGGCGAGCCCCGGTGAACATTCCCCAGTCCGCGTAGGCCTTGCGGGAGACGACCCGGCCACGCTCGGCTAAAGCGTTCCCAATCGGCTCGAAGTCGAATTCCATTCCTCCGAGCGCGTCCCGCGCTCCTATCGCCAGATTCTCGTAGTCGATGAATAGGGCGATGCGTTCTTCATCCATGGGCAGAATGTAGTGGGACCAGGTTGGGTTTCCCCCGTTTACGATTCTTCCGGAACCCGCCCTCGTAGCTCAGGGGATAGAGCACCGGTTTCCTAAACCGGGTGTCCCAGGTTCGAATCCTGGCGAGGGCGCTGGTCAGATAGTCAGCTCGCCATAGGCGATTTGGCTTCTCCGCCGTTTCCTATACCAGCCTACATAGTCCTGTCTCCGGCCCGTCGGTTGCAGATCGGTTGCAGATGTGGACCCCGCGGATCGTATTGGTCGCTGGCGGCGGCGGCCACTAGAAGCGCGACCCGCGGGGTTTCTGCATGCTGAGCGACTATTCCGCCCCTATCGACGCATTCATCAAGGAGTAGGTCTGCGGTGTCCTGGTCGAGGCCGAGAATGTCGATGATGCGGAAGGCGATATGTGTGGTTGGCGCTCGTTCTCCTCGGCAGAGCCGCCACCAGTAGGCGTGGGTGATGCCGTGCACCCTACGGCCCCGAATGTGGGCTTCACGACGCCGACGTCTCATGGGAGCCGCTGCTCAAAGGCGACATCAAGGTACGTGAATAACTGACCTACAGCTTCAAGCATTGAAGGGCCGTCCTTGATCGGGCGGCTCTTCTGTTTCTCACATCGGCCAACACCACACCTACCCCGGCTACATCCCGGCCGTCCGCTCGTACGCCCCCTCCGCCGCCCCGGCCATCATCTCCTTGGCGTACTCGTCGGCAACCGCCACCGCCATCGGACTGCTCGACCTCGACACCCTGGTCAACACGGCCGCCACATACTCGACAGCCTCGGGTGAGATGGACTCCGCCTCCGGGTAGAGGGCGGCTCCGAGACGACGTGCGTCAGCCTCCCGCCGTATCTCGTCGAAGTCGTAGCCGAGGGAAGACATCGCCGTCGAAGGTCAACATACGCCGCCAGGTTGGGACGATGTCGAGAGCGGGAAAAGCGACGATTTCCGCTCAGTCCAGGGGAACATAAGTGCCGTTATGTGCGGCTGTCCGAGTGGCGAGTCGTATTGATCAGGTCGGGATTATGGGCACAGGCCCGCATCTAATTCTCCCCAGACGATCAGAGTGATCTTGTCGTCCACAATGGTCGCCTCGGAGCCTGCACTACTGAAGCACTCCCCTGACGCATTGTGGAAAATGTTGTCAAAGGTCACCGTGTCACCGGAAACCTCCATGTTGATGTACTCCATCGTGCCAGTCGATCCTCGGTGTCCCTGTATCACCTTTTCGACAACGAGAATCTCCGACTTTCCCGTGGCCAACTCGTCGGTGTCGCTCGGGTGACCTTCAATCACGGCGTCCTCGGCATAGAACACCATGACAGCTTCCGCATCCTCAGCGTTCCAGACTTCCAGATACTCGGCAAGAACAGCAGCCGGGTCGGAGTCGTTGCCGCCGCAGGCTCCCAACAACAGAGCAAATACGATTACCAACAAGGTCGTTCCCGACCCCGGCACGATTCTTGACATTCTCACGTCTCCTCTAATCAATCTTCCAGTCCAGCAACCCACACGGCCGCATTGGTCCCATCCGATCCGACTGCGACCAAACCACTGTCTGTGTTGATCAGGTCCCACATCAAGCCAGTGCCGAGCGCCTCGTCCTGGGGCACGCGAGTCCAGTTGATCCCGTCGACGGACGTCCAGACGGCGGCATCTGGGCCTGAGCGGCTATCCCTTGTGCCGACGGCTACCAGTCCGGGGCCTGTTGCGGTGACGCTGCTCACCACGGCTCCGCCGAACGCCGTCTCGTCGTGGGGGACTTGGGACCAGGTGAAACCATCAGGAGACGTCCACAGGACCGCATCCTCCACGCTGTCGTACCCCCAACCGCCGACCGCAACCAGCCCGGGGCCTCCAGCTGTCACGCTGCTCATCCCGGTACCACCAACATCCCTTGGCACGCCACCAAAGACCGACTCGTCGTGGGGGACTTGGGACCAGGTGAAACCATCAGGAGAGGTCCATACCGCCGCGGACAGGCTGACATACTCAGAATGGAAATACTCACGCCACCCGACCGCCACCAGTCCGGGACCTCCGGCGGTAACGCTTGTCATCCTCTGTGCCCCCTCCCCACCAAAAACCATCTCGTCATGGGCGACGCGGGTCCAGGTGGTCCCATCTACAGAAGTCCACACCACCGCATCCTCATCGGTCCGAGGCCCCTCGGTTTGCCCGACTGCGACCAGACCGGGACCTCCTACGGTGACGCTGAACATTGCAGCACCACCAAAAACTGCCTCATCATGAGCCACCCGAGACCAGGCAATCCCATCTACAGATGTCCACACCGCCGAAGTCGCAGCAAGCGAGGGGCCGGTGTCGTAGCCGACTGCTACCAAGCCAGGGCCACCCACAGTGATGCTGGCCATGGTCCAACCGGCGAAAAGGCTCTCCTCGTCAGGAACCCGAGACCATGTGACGCCATCGACAGAAGTCCACACCACCGCATCCCCACCGTCTCCTCCCACCGCAACCAAACCAGGGCCACCCCCAGTCACACTGCCCATACCCTGGTCACCGTCTCCGCCGAAGACCGCCTCGTCGCGAGGGACCCGGGACCAAGTGCCGGTGACCGGCGCAGGTGTCGCAACAGTCGGAGACGGCGAAGGCTGCGACAGCACCGGGGTCTCTGGGGCCGTTTGGCGGGTCAGGAGCGCGATCGAGCCGATAGCCATCACCGCGGCGGCCACTGCCAAGCCAACGAGCAACCCACGATGTCCGCCCGGCCTCTTGGCAGAGGTGAACGGTACCTCCCAGAGCCGGTCCTTCACCTCGGCTTCAGTCACCGGAGTTTGACTGGCATCGACCTGATCAAAGTAGATGTCCAACTGCTCCAACAGACCAACGCTCATAGTCCAACTCCTAGCTCGCGACGCAACCGCTTCAATCCCCGATCCACATACGACTGGACCGTCCCCTTGGACACACCCAATACATCGGCGACCTCACTCAAAGACCACCCGTACCCGTGTACCAACGACACAACAACCCGCTGCTTCTCGGGCAGCTTCCCCAGGGCCGATGGCAGCTTTGGTTCAACCCAAGCCTCCGCAACTTGATCGACTGGGGCGAAACTCGGCGACGACTGCCTCATACGCTCAGCGAGGTTCCTGCCAACCCGATACAAATACCCGGCAGGATTCTCCAATCCACTGACCCGATCCCAATGCTCCCACCCATACGCCAACGCATCGGCGGTCGCCTCACGACCGATCTCGGGACCCATCACAGCCGTTAGCGCATGCCGAAGACGCAACTCCGTCGATTCAACAAACAACGTAAACGCATCAGCCCGGACATCATCGGAAAGCACGCAGTCTCCAAACGCTCCTCACCCAAGTAAGGCAGCAATCACCCCAACCGTAAGGCAACCAATCTGCACCAGACTCAAAACCCTCTGCCACAACCGGCGTGATGTGCGGTCTCCATGTCCTCCATGTCCGCTGTTTCCCAACAAATCAGATGATGAGCTGTCACCCGCAGTCCCGGCATCTACGGGAAGAGGTTGTCGTCGGGATGGCGGACATGACGGACAAGGAGTTGGTGTTGGACCGGGAGGCGGCGACGGAACTGGTGCGGTTGTTAATCCCGGTGGTGGGCCGGACAGAGATTGGGCGGATGGTCGACTCCTCGTAGGCGGCGTATGGGTGCCGTTATGTGCGGCTGTCCAAGTGGCGAGTCGTATTGATCAGGTGTGGGTTATCAGCACAGGTCCGTATCTGTGCCTCCCCAGACGACCAGAACGATCAAGTCGTTCTCAATGGTCGCTTCGTTGCCTCCACTACTGAAGCAGTCCCCGTCCCCATTGATGAAGATGCTGTCAAAGGTCACCGTGTCACCGGAAACCTCCATATTGACGTACTCCATAGTGCCAGTCGATCCTTGGAATCCATCCAACGACGCTTCGATAACGAGAATCTCCGACTTTCCCGTGGCTGTCGCGCCATCGACGGTCGGGTGGTTTTCGATCACGGCGTCCTCGGCATAGAACACCATGACGGCTTGACCATCCTCAGCGTTCCAGACTTCCAGATAGTTGCCAAGGACAGCGGCTGGATCGGAGTCGTTGCCTCCACAGGCTCCTAACAACAGAGCAAATACGACTACCAATAGGGCCCTTCCCGACCCCGGCATGATTCTTGACATTCTCACGTCTCCTCTATTCAATCTTCCAGTCCAGTAACCCACACGGCCGCATCCATCCCGTCCGATCCGACTGCGACCAAACCACTGTCTGTGTTGATCAGGTCCCACATCAAGCCACTGCCGATCGCCTCATCGTCATGGGGCACTCGGGTCCAGACGATCCCGTCGCCGGAGGTCCAGACAGCGGCATCTGAGTAGGGCCCTCCAACCCGACCGATCCAACCCACTGCGACCAGGCCCGAGTCGCCAACGGCCACGCTGTTCATTTGCCCTGCATCGAGGCTGCCGCTCTCGTCGCCCGCGACCCGCGTCCAGGTGAGTCCATCAACAGACGTCCATATGACGCCTTGCATGTTGGTTGAGCGTTCCACACCGACCGCCACCAGACCAGGTCCGGCTGCGGTCACGCCGCTAATGGCCTGATGTCCACTTCCCCCAAAGACCTCCTCGTCATGTGGAACCCGCGTCCAGATGAACCCGTCTACAGAGGTCCACACCACAGCGTCTGCGTCGAAAGGACTCGACCAATCGATACCGACCGCGACCAGACCCGGCTCTCCCTCCGTCACATGCCACATGCTCGGCCCGCCATCAGGAGTTCCGCCGAAGGTGGCTTCGTCATGAGGCACCCGGGACCAGACGATCCCATCAACCGACGTCCACACCGCCGCACCCTCGCCCGCATCACCAACCGCCACCAGACCGGGTCCTCCCACCGTCACACTCTTCATCCAAACGTCGTCAAACATCCCGTCGTCGTCGGGTACACGGCTCCAAACAAGCCCATCGGCCGAGGTCCACACGCCCGAACCGACTGCGACCAACCCTGGCCCTCCTGCGGTCACGCTCGACATGCTCCCACCGCCGAACACTTCCTCATCGTGAGGAATCCGATTCCAGGTGATGCCGTCCACAGAGGTCCACACCGCCGCATCCTCAGGGTGGTCACCAAAGGGAGTCGATCCCACCGCGACCAGCCCAGGACCTCCAACAGTCACACTGGTCATCATTCCGGCTCCAAGCGCCGATCCGGGAATGGCGGACCACACAGCCGATGACGGTATGGGCGCAGGTGCCGCGACGGTCGGAGACGGCGTAGGCGCAGGTGTCGCGACAGTCGGAGACGGCGAAGGCTGCGACAGAACCGGGACCTCAGGGGCCGTTCCACGAGTCAAAACTGTCAACAGTCCTACAGCCAACACTGTGACGGCCCCTGCCACCCCAATCAGCCATCCGCGGCGGCGACTCGCAGTGCGAAACTCCACTTTGGGCGGGTCGCTGATAGCGGCGACTGAAGCTTGCGCCTCCTCACTTGTGATCGGCCTCTGACGGTCGATCACCGCTGCTGTGTACTGCTCGATCTGGGTAGTGAGGTCGTCTCTCATTTCGTTACTCCCATCGTGCGGCGAAGCTTTGCCAAACCTCGCTCATCATGTTTTTGCACAGAAGACTTCGATATCCCCAAGATTCCGGCTACTTCACTCATGGTCCAGTCAGCCGAATGGAGCAGCCACACCACGGCCCTCTGCCGCTCGGGCAGGCCAGCCAACGCTGCGGGAAGCCCAGGCTCCACCCATGGGTCACCTGCAATCTGGGAGGGGGGGAAGACCAATTGACGTTTGCCGTGAATACGGCCTCCCCTGTTCCGACCAACCTGGTAGAGATACCCGATCGGGTTCTCCAACGCCGAAACTCGATCCCAATGCTCCCACCCATACGCCATCGCCTCGGCGGCTGCCTCGCGGCCCACCTCACTACCCAGGGTCGCGGTCAATGCACCCCGCAGCTTCACCTCGTAAGTCGCAACGAAGTCAGTGAACGCTTCGACCCTTGCATCACTTCGTAGCATCCGGCTGACCCTCTTCGACGCCTCTACCCAATACAAGACGACCAAACACCACCGCGTACGACAAGAAACATCAAACCCGCCCATAACCGGCATCGTGTGCGAGGTGGCAATGTCCTCCATGTCCCTCATGTCCGCTGTCTCCCGACAAAGCTGACACCAGTCCTCATCCGCAGGCCGGTATCTACGGGAGAGGTTGTTGCCGGGGTGGCGGACATACCGGACACGCCTAGGCCGGTGGGCCGGACGGAGATTTGGTTGTAGAATCGACTCCCCGTTGGGTGTACGTGAGTCGTCGTGAGCGGGTGGGGGTGAACCCCTATCGACAGCCCGGCAGCGCCGGTGTTGGCTTGACGTCATGAGCGACATGGCCACGCCTGCGTTACCCGGTTGGTACAACGACCCAGAAGGTGTCCGCCCTCACCAGGCGTATTGGGACGGGGAGAAGTGGACCGGAGCCATCCGCCGTGAAACGGATCAACCGACTCGGAAGAATCGGGCCTGGATGTGGGTGGTCTTTGGGATAGTCGCTGTGGCTGTCTGTTACCTAGGTCTCTTGGTAGTCGCCCTTCGGTGGCTCACTTCAGGTGGTTTCTACTCCTACTGAACCCGATTCACCCCACCGTTCCGCTCGCTGTCGCCACCTCCCAGCCGGGTGAGACGCTCGCCGACTTCAAGCAGCGGCTATCGGTGAGGGACGGCTACACCCGGACCCGTGGCCTGGAGTTGGTGTTGGACAGGGAGGCTGCAACGGAGTTGGTGAGGTTGCTGATCCCGGTGGTGGGCCGGACGGAAATTGGGAGGATGGTCGTCTCCCCGTAGGCCGGACATGAGTGCCTCTCCGGTGCGGTCGACTTGTGGCGTGTTCACCACCAGGTGAAAAGGCCCAGTGTCTGAGCCAGGACCCACAACACCACGACGATGATGGCTAGCCCTCCCAGCAGGTACCCGACAAGGGACCAGTCGATGTGGAAGGAACGTTTCGACCGTGAGACAGGTTTCTCTCGACGCATCACGGACTCTCCTCGATAGTCCACTGTGATCGTCAGCCAGGAGCAACGACAGCGACTAGAGGATTAAGACCCCTAACTCAGCCGCCGACATCCGGCTCTATGTGCGGTCTGGCATGTCCTCCATGTCCGGCATGTCCGCTGTTTCCCAACAAATCAGATGATGAGTTGTCACCCTGGTCCCGGTGTCTACGGGAAGAGGTTGTCGTCGGGGTGGCGGACATGACGGACAGCTAGTCGCTGAGCGACAATCCTTTTTTGTTTCTGTAGGGGCGGGACTCGACTGTCCCCGGCTCCCAGATCGTTTCCTGGCAATTTCTGCACTCGGCCGATCTACGACCCCAACCGTGCTGTGATCACGTCGACAACCCTCTTCTCCCTCGCTTCAGGGTCAAGGTCACGGGCATAGACCCTCTGCAACACCTCGACACTGTGGCCCATGTGCGCGGCCACCTCGACCAGGCTCAACCCCGCACCCACCAGCATGCTCGCCACGGAATGCCGGAGAGAGTGGAGTGTGACACCGGCTTGCAGACCGGCGTGTGCCCACTCCTTGGTGAAGTACCCGGAGATGTAGTCGGGACGTACCAGTCCCCCATCCGGTCTGGCCCGGAACACCAGGTCCAACCCCAACGGTTCAACGTCGTAGCTGTCACCTCCGGCCAGACGGTCGGCCACCAGTCGGGTCCGATGTGACCGGAGGACGGCTGTCGTCTCGGGGTCAAGACCAATGGCACGTTCTCCGGCGACGGACTTAGGTGCCTTGCTGAACACCTCACCGCCATCGACGCCGAGAGAACGCTCCAGATGAATAGTGCCGCCGTCCAGGTCCACATCAGGCCAGGCCACCCCGGCCAGCTCACCCCGACGCATCCCCGACATCGCCGCCAACCTCCACAACGGGAACAGATACTCGGACCGGTCACACTCCTCCACATGGTCGAGGAACCGTCTGATCTGATCAGGAGCCGGACGCACAATGTCTCGCTTCGACCGCACCACTGGTCTCAGATGCTTCGGAAGAGCCGCCGGATTGAACTGCAACGGTGCGTCAGCCATTGCCCTGTGGAACACCCGGTACAGCCTGACAACAGACCGATCTGACAAACCTTTGGCCTCCCTCAGACTCGACAGCCACCCATGGACTACCAGATGGTTCAAGTCGTCGACACTCAGATGGCCCAGGCCCGGGGAGATGTGAACACGAACAGCCTCCTCGTATCCGCTCAGAGTGCGACGAGCGAGATGACCCACATCGGCCTGGCTGGCCACAAGATTCAGCCAATCCGATAGGTAGTCGGCCACCCTCATCCGACCCGCCTCCACCTCCGACGCCGGGGATGTCCTCGCGTGGAACCGGCTCAACGCCTCAACAGCCTCCGACTCCGTCTCAAAGGTGCCCAGGCTGATCCGTCGGCGGACACCCCTCTCCTGGTCAAACACAGGAGCGGTGGTAGCCGCCCACCTCCCACTCGACCTCCGATACACCGACCCCGGCACACGGACATGTGACATGCCTCTTCTCCTTCATCAGGGTGAAGAAGCCGTCGCCGGTAGCGCAACGGTTGCATAATCGCAACCGTCGGACCCCGGTACTAGCCAGCCGACTGTCGAACTACCTGGTCAACACCCCGCCCTCGTAGCTCAGGGGATAGAGCACCGGTTTCCTAAACCGGGTGTCCCAGGTTCGAATCCTGGCGAGGGCGCCGGCACCCCCTCCTGATTCGTTCATATGAGCAGGGTGGAGTCTGGACCGATCCGGGCGAGCAGTTGAAATCCTGTCTAGGCGCCAGCACTGTCACACTGGGGCCGGACCAGGAGTGACGTCAGATGGACCGGCCAACTCAAGCTATCGAAGAGGAGATGCGGGAGTGGCGGCACGCCTTCCATCGCAAACCCGAGCTCGCTTTTGACTTGCACTCGACCGCCAAGACCGTTGTCGAACTGTTGAAGTCCTTTGGTCTCGATGAGGTACACGAAGACGTCGGTCAGAGTGGGGTCGTTGGGGTCCTGCGACGAGGGCCATCACAGAGGGCGATCGGATTGCGGGCAGACATGGATGCCCTTCCCATCCAGGAAATAGGCGAGCCCGACTATCGCTCCGAGGTTGATGACGTCTTCCACGGCTGTGGGCACGATGGCCACACAGCAATGCTTCTCGGCGCCGCGAAATACCTGAGCGCCAGTGGCTCGTTCGACGGCACAGTCGTCTTCATCTTCCAGCCTGACGAGGAAAACGGTAGAGGAGCAAAAGCAATGATCGACGACGGTCTCCTCGAGCCTTTCCCGCTGTCCGCCGTCTATGGGCTTCACAACAAGCCGGGGATCCCGGCGGGTGACTTCGCGACACGGGTCGGCCCGATGATGAGTTCCGAGGATCTGTTCGAGATCACCATCAATGGTCGCGGCGGCCACGCCTCTGCCCCTGAGCGACTCATCGACCCTGTAGTGATCGCAGCAGAGATCATCCAGGGTCTACAGACAATCGTCTCCCGTTCGGTCGCGGCGACCGAAACGGCCGTAGTTTCCGTCACCGAGATCATCACCGACGGTGCCCGCAACATTGTCCCTTCCACTGTCGTGGTGAAAGGTGACTGCCGCACCTTCTCGACCGCAGTCCAAGAAACCGTCGAACGGCGGATACGCCAACTCGTGGACGGCATCAGCAGCGCACACGGCGCATCGGCAACCGTGGACTACAGCCACGAATTCATCCCCCTGGTGAACACTTCCAACGAAGTGGCTGCCGGCGTGTCTGCAGCAACAGCGGTGGTTGGCATCGAACGGGTCGACAGCAGCTGTTCTCTCGTCACTGCCTCAGAGGACTTCGCCCAATACCTTCAGTTGGTCCCCGGGTGCTTCCTCGACATCGGCAACGGGGTAGACGGGGCGCAGGGAAACACGCTTCACAACTCCAACTACAACTTCAACGACGACGTCTTGACCATCGGCGCGGACTTCTGGGTGCAGTTAGTCGAAGAGCAACTTCCAACCACCTAGATCGGCCGGTCAGGACGCGTCGTCGGCCGGGTAGGTGCCGAGCACCAGTAAGGAAACCCCGATCATGAGAGTCCACAGGATTGGTGGGATGCCGAGCGCAAACCAGAACAGGGTGACGGCAAGTCCAACGATGACGACTCCCCCGACAACCGGAATCGTCGCCCAAAAGACAACGGGCCGTATCCACCCGGACCGATACGCTATGAAGCCGAGCACAGTCAGAGCGACACCAAGCCCACCGAGCCCAACCAGAAGTATCAAGGTCTGACTGGTCGACGCCCACGACGCTGACTTCGATACGGCCTCCGACACTGTGAGAGCGCCATCTGCGACTTGGCGAGCCCAGATCCACACAGGAACGCCGAGAAGGGCGGCAACTCCGAATCCCACCGCCGATGCTGTAAGCCCGGCCGTGACTACAACCATGCCACCACTGTCCTTTGCTCCCGGTGCACGACGCAAGGCCAAAGCAAGAACCAACAGCAAGGCCGCCACCCCAAGAAGCAGGACCAGCGACGCCAGATAACCGCCACCGGCGTCGACGATATTGGAATAGAACGGCGCAAAGTATTCCGGTCTTGCGTCGTAACTGGGGAAGAGATTCAGAGCGAATCCGGCAATTACCGGAATTAGGAGCAGAAGCGTCCCCGCTGTCCTGGTCGAGTCGAGCAAACCACGCCGATGCTCGGTATCGGAACTCACTAGCCCCCTTATAAGGAGCAGGTCCGAATCTAGCCGGGGGAGATCTTCTGCCGGGGGTGACTAGTCATACTGCGTTTGCTGCAGCGTAGTCCTCAACTAAGGGCGCGAAAAGGTCGATATTGACGGCGAAATGGTCAATAAGACGATCCCAAGCTCGACGACAGATGTCGCAAGGAGGTAACGACCATGTGGAAGTCCCGTAACAACGCAGGTGGGGTTCACGTGCCTGCCGGCGGCTCTGTAACTGCCATATTCCCCCCGATAATGCGCCTTGGCGCGATTCTGGGTGCCCTGTTCCTCATTAGCGCGCTGGTGCTGACCGGAAGCCGTGGTGCGTTCAGCGCAACCACGAGTAACCCGGATAACGCATTCACCGCTGCCACAATTGCACTCACAGATGACGATGGCGGAACAGCAATGTTCACCGTGAGCGGAATGGAGCCGGGTGACACAGCCGAGGGCTGTATCACGGTTACGTACACCGGAACGGCCGATCCGCTGCTGGTCAAGATCTACCAGAACGCCTACTCCGAAGCTGACGGAGCGGCCGACGGCGCCACTCTCGACGACGCAATATCCCTCGATATCGACCGTGTCGATGACTGCACCGCCAAGAACAAGGACGCCGATCTCGTGGTTGGCACGATTAGCGCCAACGCCGCCTACACCAACTACTCGAACGGTCTGTCGACCGGATGGGACCCGGCTGGAAACTCCAACGAGAGCTTCCTCTTCACCGCGACCTTCGTGTCCGGTGGAAGCGACAACCTTCGCATCGGTGACAGCGTGACCAACCTGATCTTCACTTGGGAGACCCAGACTTAAAAGCCGAATAGGAGAGAGTAAGGCGACCGGGGTGAGCACGTAAGTGCCCACCCCGGTTACCTATGGAAGTAGCTCAGAATGGCATCTGTCACCAAGAACCAAGGACGAGTGAGCGACCAGGCTTCTCGAACTACCGAGCTAGAGCTGACGCTCGACTCCGCGACCCAGCCTCAACACATAGAGCCCACCCCCTTCACCCCAAGTCCGACGACACAGGTCGGGTTGTTCTCGGTGGGTCTTCTTGCTCTGTTCATCGTCTTTGGAGTGACCTGGGGTGCTGTCTGGGCCTCCGTTCCGGCTCTCTTCCCCGGGTGGACTTCGGCCGCGATCATGTCGGGTTCGATGTCGCCCGTGATCAGTACCGGCGATGTCGTGGTTGCTTCGTCGTCAGACGGCGAGAACCTCGGCGTGGGCACCGTCGTGATGTTCGAAGACCCTTCTCAACGCGGCTATGTCACCCACCGGATTGTCGAAGTCAACGAGGATGGGACGTATACGACTCAGGGCGACGCCAACCCAGGGGTCGACTCGACGCCGCTGTCACCCGAACAGGTGGTGGGCACCGGGCGGATCCTGGTGCCGTTCATAGGCCTCCCCTACGTCTGGATCTCCACCGGGGAGTGGCCGAGGGTTGTTTTCTCGGGGCTGGTAGTTCTGCTCTCCCTGTGGTTGTCCCGCTATGCGTTCATCGACCCGTTCAAAGTGTCGACTCGGACCGCAGATCATCCCGCTCATGGATCGGACTAGAAAACGGGGCACCACCCCTGTCCCGGTCACATTCGTTCTCGCCGCCGCCTTGGTTGCTTTCGAAACCACCGAGGGCTGGAATCAGGACCAGAAGGGCTTCGGTGTGATCGCCACCTTCAAGGGCGCCTGACGAACTAACAAAACCTGATCCCGCTCGCACGGCATCCAACTGATCCGATACGCTGCCCCGAGTGAGCGACCGGCCCTCTCATCCATCCAGTGATGTTTCTGCAGAGATCGACCTGACCAGCCCCGAGTTCCAGGACTACGACGGGACCCTTTTCCCGGAAGCGCACCAATACGACCTGAGCCGTCTCTGGTCGCAATCGTCCCTGCGTGGTCTGGCGGCCGTCGCCATCGCGCTGGTCCTCATAACCGCGCCCAGCACGTCGCCACGACTCCTCGCGGTAGTCATCGCCATCGTGTTGGTCGCATGGAGCGTCGGCGGAACCATCGATCTGATCAAAGGCAAGAACCGCAGCCTCTTTACAACGGCCAAAGTGATCCTCGCTGTCGGCATAGCGATCACGGTTCTGGTCTGGCCCAGGATCACCGTGGAAGCCCTTGGCCGGCTGGTGGGAGTAGCGCTGATCGTCGCCGGCAGTTCCACCCTTTACAAGGCCTTTCAAGATCGACACGAACGATCCGTGATCGAGTCAGGTATCGGAGGGCTCCTCTATGTCGCTCTCGGGATCGCCCTGGTGATCTCTCCGGGAACTCTCCTCAAGCTGGCCTTGCTCGGGCTCGCCATCTACTGGTTCATCGCCGGCGTGCTCACCGTGATCACCAACGTGCGCGCCGATGACACAGAAATTCGACCAACCGAGACCTGGCAGTCCTTTCTCAAGTGGGTGCAATCACGCCCGAACACGGTCGACGATCGTCAGCAGCTCTATTCCAAGATTTTCTACGAAGGCGAGGAAGGGCCGCGCAGACTGTCCCGCTTCTT